>Ga0056116_1001011_pt1 | contig 10478 bp, 11 predicted proteins | sample WorMetOlspDAHAB2_FD_67352 | JGI IMG/M metagenome (GOLD analysis project Ga0056116, IMG submission 67352) | Marine gutless worms symbiont microbial communities from Max Planck institute for Marine Microbiology, Germany - Olavius sp. DAHAB.2 ...
GGGGAGCGTGCGGCCCCCAAACAAAAATCATGCCTACGCCATTGTACATAACAGCTAATTTTTTTGGGCAAATCATTTCCAGCCCCACTGGAAAAAATCGCCCGTATGCCTGTGTTCAACCCCGGGTAGTTATTCAACATGTGCCTCTATCTATTACCATGCATTACAATTTGGAACAGGTACATGCTTCAGGTGAGCCGAAAATATGTGCTCCATGTGATACAGTGGCCCCGTAACCAAGGTCGTACCAGGCAGTATTTTAAACCATGTTTATGGTGTTGTTTTCTAGTGGTTTTATTCGTATTATTTTTCTAACATTTATTCTTTTCCTTCTTTAATCTATTTGTCTTTATAGATAAAATACATGTGGAGCAATATCCAGCTTTGACACAGGTTCCTGCATAAGCCTTTAAGTTGGATTTTAAAGCACTCAAAAAGTCTGGTCCCCCTTGAAGTGTTTTTTAATGCAGGCCTTGAAATGTTGGAATTTAGCTAGAGCCAGTCAGACGTCCCATGAGTGCAGATTAAAAGTTAACGGCAGCCACTGGTAGATTGCGGATCAAGGGCCTCGTTTGTTGACGGAAAAGACCTTGCAGTATGTTGCACAATACTGTAGAAGATACAGGAAGCCTGTTGACACGCGAACAAATTCATAATACTTCCCTTTAAAGTTCGCATGTGGTTGCTTTATGTGCCGAAGTGACAGCTTGTTATTTTCATGGTCGTGCAACTGGACCCTGATCCCGAGGGATCGTGCACTGGCAACCAGCTATCAATAATAAGCTGGCTCCTAAACCTAACCCTATCTAACCCTAAGCCTTAACTAAGCTTCTAGTTTAAAAAAACAGGAAAATCGATTGCCAGATTACAAATCGCTTAAACGTCGACGCCATTTTGATTTTTGACGCCTACTGGGCTCAGAGCCCGCAGCCCAGTAGGCGTGCCACATGTCAGCCAATCATAGCGACTGCTGGTATGCGATCCATGGGGATCGGGTGCCAGTTGCCGGAACCCGATACACTACACATTTTCATTTGTCTTGCAGTGTGAAGTTCGGCCACTTTGACATTCTCGCGGACGAGGAGGTCCGACAGGGTCTGAAGACTTTCTCCAATTGGCCGACGTACCCTCAGCTCTACGTGGGTGGTGAACTAATTGGTGGACTCGACATTGTAAAGGCAAGCGTGTCTCATTTGTTGCTGTTAATATTGTTATATGACCGGTTCGTTTCACTGCCATCACAGCAATTATAGGCAACCAGCTTTTTCTGAGAGGTGTTTAAAGAGGCACCGCCATATTATGCTGTACTCCATTGACTGTGTGTGCATCTCCCTCTCATAGGCTGTTGAGCCTATAGGTGGATATGCCACGTACACTGTGTCTCAACTTTGCAAAACGTGAGCCGATGTTCGTATGACATAAATTTCGGTGTGCAGAATCCGGAGGAAATTTCACATCCGGAAATTGCGGCGGCATTATTCAGTTGAGGTGGGCGAGTTTGTAATTTTCTGATGTGAAATTTCCTCGGGATAATTATAATTATTGAAATCGATTCAGTTTTTACCGAGTTATTCTGTATATAAAGGGGGGAGGGCGTTTTTTTCGAGATGCCTGACCTAATTTTACCCTTCTGACTGCAGAGCGTAGCTGCTCTTTGGCTGATACCAAGTTGTACTGCTTGGTGACAGAAGCACGTGTTGAGTGTCTTGTATGAGGCTGTGCTCGACAGTGTAGATGCTGAGAGTTGAATTCATGACCTCATGATTACAAATCGGACGCTCTACGCTGGCACCGGGAATGAATTGCAGCATTTTTGAAACCGGGGGTCCGGTCACTGGTCCAACGACAGTTTAGCTTGAACGGGAAAGTTTTTTGGGGAAAATGCACAATTTTCTTAAATTATTTTATTTTCGATTTCAACTGCCTTTATATGTTCACAATGTTTTGTTACCCATATCCTCAATTGCAATAGGCACATTACATAATTTTTATATGATGACAATGATGATACGTATACACGGTATATACGGGGTGACTGTGGCGTCATTCTGTGTATAATATAAAACTGCTGCCATGTTGTATATATGCTATATTGCAGAAGCATAACGTTGTAGTCATACCTATACCTGCCGACTCGTGTGTTGAATTATACACCTGTCAAAATGCATGGTTCATAAATGATGCTGGCATAGCATTTTTTTCAAATTTCCGCATTTATCTCACTTTTTTTCACATTACCTCCAACATGGCGGCGTGGTTTTGTTGAGAGTGGCGAGTACAATGATGTCACTTCACCCCATATAATATAAAGTTTGTGTGTGGTGACGGACAGTTGTCAGCGTTTGAATCTCTTCTGTTTAGGAAATGAATTCATCTGGTGAACTGGATACTGTTCTCTCAACGGCTGCCATATGAATCAGCAGTGTGGTGCATTCTCCATTGCAGTTATCGGCAGTGCTTCGAAGTCTTGAAACTGTTGATGAACTTGGCGTCTGCACGTTCTAAATGAACCAGCTGTAAGTGAGGTCGTAAACTGGAGTTGCCGATTAGCAATAGGTCGAGTAATACGGGCGAATGCTATACTGTAGGTATATCCGTTTCAAATTTACACAGTGGAGGATTATGGTGCTACAGAGTTTTTAAAGTATGGGCCCTACTGATATCAGTGACACAGTTAGTCCGCTAATTAAATCATTTGACGTCGTTTTGCCGCTGTAGCAGTATCTGTTGTCATGCGCCATGGATCATTTTTACCTGTGGACAACTGCTGGCGGTTCCAGGAAATAATGGGGAGGTGAATGACGATAAAGGATTGGGTTAAAATATTAAAGTTCAGTAAATGTAATTTATTAAAATGCAGATTCGTACAATTTTTAATATCGCAGGAAGTAGTCTTAACCAAAAGTGAATAGCTAGTTACAGTATCATCCTCTGCATACGAAAAAAATCGGTATTATCAAAGCTTGTACTTGCGAAAGCTTTAGAGGTTAATTTCGCTGAAAGTAAATTGAAGACGAAGCTGAAAGTGTAAGTTCTTAAAAGTGTAAAAATAACCCCAGTTTACCGCCTGAGGAGGTTCATAGGCGCCCGATTAATCTTTGTGGGTCTGCCGGTGTTGTCGGTGTCCTGTTCTAGATTATAAAAGTCGACTATTATCACAGTAGGACTCTTGGTGATGTAGCAGTAAGCCCAGTCGTTTTTCCGCGTTGCAGTACTGAAGTTTTTTTGTTCATTTCAGTATTGCCATTTGTGAAAGTATTCATTAAACGTTGTCTTATGATACGTGATTGTCAGTAATTGCTAACCGTGATTGAGTCGTATAATCGTAGTCACACACGCAAGAGGTTGCGTGAACTTACTACCTCTGTCGTTCCGTGACGCAACCCCGACAGTCGGACAATTCCAACTCAGACTGAAAACGTCGCTGTTCCGTTTGGCCTGCGGGCGTGATTTGACTGCGCACTCGTGACTGTCTAGGCTGTTAGAGCGGCACATTATATATAGATTATAGGTAAACAATAATAAAACGACAATATTGATTCAAGGCGCAGTAACGTGGCTGGAGTCCCTACAACGGCGCTGTATCCTACGAAATGAACTGAACTTTGATATAGGTTAGCATAACTGTGCTGAAAGTACCGTTAAATCCCAACTAACGAGTCAATTGTGTGACTGATGACGCTACGGTTGGCTGGATCATGCTGTTTCGAATGGAGTGATGGGCGGAGCTTTAGAATGAACGGCGAAGAATAGAATTAATTTGCATCTAATCATGTGAAGTAGTTTTGGGCGGTTCTGACACTTGACGTCGAGTTCTGCTTGACTGCCGTCAACACAGTTACTACAGAGTGGACGGAGAAAGCATCCGAACACACAGAGTCACTAAAAAAGATACGAAGACCAGTTGAGAAATACAGTAGCCTAGACCGGCGCATTTATGCCGTTTCCTCATAATTATTGAATATTAGGTGCAAGACCGTAGTTTGGTCTAAGAAAAGTTATTTTTTAGTGTAAAGTCGCCGAATTTGCGACTGCGAGGCGGCAATCAACATAAAGGTCAACTTTCACCAGCTCGACATCGCAAGCTATTTCGATCGCGTAAAAATGTTCGACAAGTTTTCGACTTACTGCACACAACAAATCTACACATCGTACGCGATAGAGGACATTCATATATAGGACCTATTGCCAGGTTGTACTTTTAAACTGTACAAAGACTCCTTTATCAATTGGTGCCTAGCTGTTTGGTTATTGTCTCCTGATTTGCTTAGATGTTTTTGTGTTATGTGTTTATTCCTATTACTGAATACTGATAACTATTCTGATGTATACCATGAGTCTAAAATTGCGCCATGTCAGTGATGCGCGACAACGAGCTAGCTTGGGATTTGGGGATAGGTATTATAATATTCCTTTATAACTTCTCGTAATTTTTACGCCCGTGGTTCTAGCACATTTTAGGGATACGTTACTTACTGTACAATCCATGACATCTAGTCTGTTGAGTGTTGAGAGCAAATAACTGCGACAATAGTACGCAGCGGTGGAGGTGTTACGGTGACTTAGCGAGTCGTGGTTGAATTGTGCGCCGAGTATCTGAGACACGCCCACTCCCTTGGCACGCCCACAGAGGTCGAGTCGCTCTCGACCTTCCGTTTACTGATGGACTCACGCTTTCGTTCATCTGCCAGCCGCAGAATTAATATTCAATTGGAAATCAATTGCGTCGTTTTGTTGCGTTGGTCGAGTTCTCACCGCTAAAGTGGGAGGAGCAGACATCAAGCCAAGCGTCAAACAGCGTGCAGTAGCCACGGTACTCGGCCGCGCTGTTGCTGTTGACATTCCGCTTAAAACACTGATCCGCTTTTTTGCGCGGTTCTTGTTCATCCGTTGAACCAGTCAGTATAAACTTATAATTATGTTGTCTGGCAGTTTGCTCGTTTACTGTGCCGCAAATTTAGCTGTGAATCTAGATCCACGTACAGAACTACAGGGTGGCCAAAAAAGGAAACCACTGCAAAATTATCGTCAGAGTAGCAGCGTTAACGACATTATCCGGGAGAGCGTTCCACACGGTCGGCGCCGCGATGGAGAAAGCGCGACTGCCGATGATCGTTCGTGTCCCGAAGCACGATCAGCCTCTTCGCACTGCCTGAGTGCAGCGAACGAGCAGGAGCACGTGGAATAAGCAGTGAATGAATCCAAACATTGACACTGACAGTGACAATCAATCAATCAAATCAGAATTTTTAACGTGGCTAGACAGGTGTCATTATAAAGTCCACGAAAGAAAAGTCGATCTGTAGACAGTTACAGCAAAATGTCTGGGAATGATTGGTGTAACAAGTTTGTCTTTTGTTTGTGGCATAAATCGGCCAGGGAGGCGGATGACTGATTATCAGGAGGCAGGCTGTTCCAGAGACCAGAGGATGGCAGCAGCAACTGGAAATGAACGTCGTACGACGGTGAGGATGAGATGAGCGCAGACGATGACAACCAGGCAGATCAGCACCACGAACTAGCCGATCTTTCGTGCGTAAAGAACGTTATACTGGCTGGTCTCACAATGGTTATCCTATAGGCTATTACAGAATCCTACAGTTATATCCAACATGACGTTTGTCTGTATAGACCTTGGCTTAATTGCACGGATGACGGGCCAAGCACATGTTGACTAGCTTCGGTGGGACTGAGGCATGCGCGCCAACAGATTGCAAGTGAGCTGCGAGAAAGAGGGCGTGGGTGATGTCGATGCGCGACCCATTCAGCCGGAAACTTCGACTGCCCCGGCCGCGATGCTGCTACACTTCCATTGCCGCGCGGCAGATGTTCAGTTCCGCTCGGTCGTCCGCCGTGTTTCTCGTGACAAAAACATCCATTTATAAACCGCGACGAGCTATCGCGAACTCAGTCTCTCGTCTGGCGTAACGGTAGTTTTTCGCGTATTCGGTTTCCCGAATTGTAGGCTTGCTTTCCGGTTTCATTTCGGCGCGTCGTACAGGCCGCGTTGGCGAAACAGAAGTCAACAACGTTTCGGAAAATCTTTCTCTCTTCATGAACTCGCACTGATTTCCGTTCTCCGCCACGGCTGTCAAGATATTTTTTTCTGGATGTGAACAGTCCTGTCACAGGCGCCGTGTGGCTACGGTTGCCTGTCAGCAAGAACTGCTGTTGAAAATCAAGTTAAGACAGTCATGGCGGTGAATGATGGTGTCTGTGGATCAAGAACTGGCCAGAGTTCCGCGTACGTTTCGTCGTCAAACCCGTTCAGCATCGACAGACTACTACAGCCAAGTCCGCCGCCAATATCGAGGCCTTGGTTAGGTTCCGTCGACGAACGACCCAGAGACTCGGCGGCACGCTCGGACTTCAGACACCAGCTTCTGTCATCGCGGTCCGGGGTCTGGCCAGCCAACTGCATCAGTACGTCGGCGGCGCAGATTAGATCTACATGTTCATCAAACTCACCCATCACTGCAGGTTAACGTTAACACACACACAGGCCTCCTCGCGCGTGAAAATTCATTCGTCTACACCAGGGTTTCTTTACCTTTTTTGACCTGTTACCCAAAATCGCACCCCGACGCTGGGTCGTTACCCCCAATCACGCACTAGCAATAATTTTTCACAGAAATGCTCGTTTATTTCGGTTGCACAAACAATCAGAAGGGAGCGAATGGCGAATTAATAGTAATCAATAAGTTCAATTTTACGGTTGTCATTAATTAATGCAACCGTTGGGCCTGTTTTTCCCGTGCCAATTTATGCTCAAAAATATGTTGTGTTTAAAACACTGATAGAAAAACAGCCCATTGCCCAAATCAAAAGGCCCCATTACCCAATTTGGGTAATTTACCCCCAGGCTGGGAACCAATGGTAGGCCTATATACATTATAGGGTAACAGTGACGTACGTCATTCTGACTACAGCAGTTACCTTTGCCATGTTGGAGGTATAGTATGTTGCAGCAGTTTAAAGTCGTGAACGTTAGCATGCGCGTGCAAACTGTTTCATGTGGAATTATACATGGTCTGCAAATATCCTTGGCATATGAATTTGCAGATTTCTGCATTTTAGCTCCAACATGGCGGAGTGGTTTTCTGCTCAGTTCAGTGATGTCACTGTACCTCGCGTATATAAAGAAAACTGTTTACATTGTGCAACTGAATACATGTAATGAAATTAGGCCTTCAATGAAAAAATAGGCTACAATGAAATAAAAATAAAATAATGTCAGTAGCAGTTGCATTGTTGAGCTTACAGGTTGACCCAAAAGTAAGCAAGTACGCTGAATCATCTGATAATAAATCGTATAAATCCTGCCAATAGATATATATTTTTAATCAAATGAAGTGTCAATCAAGCACTGTAATGGTGTCACTTGGCATTAAATATTCTATGCGTGGCCTAATTTGTGACGTGAATTATTGTGCATGAGGCAAAAAAAACTACAATATGCGTTATCATCATTTCGCCTTCGTCTAAGCTGCCAATTACACTCCTAAACAATCTTTTAGATGAATTAATTCTTGTAAAATTTCTTTTATTTCCATTAAATAACTTTTAAGCTTTTCAATTACGATATTATGATACGCACTCAATAAGCCACTCATCTTACCCATGTCGATGCTTCCAACACAGCAGTTGATGACGTCACAAACCAGGTCACGCATAGAATATTTAATACCAACTAGTGCTTACTTTACACTCAAATTTCAAGAAAAATGTATCGTCATTAAAGGTTTTAACAGGTTTTAACAATAATTCGGTAAGTGGTTTAGCCTACTTTTTGGGCCACCTTGTATATCAACTAGGGTCTGTTCACAATGCAGCAACATAGCGAGACCACTGCCATTTTTCCCATAATAGTCTATATACTGAGAAAAAAATATTAAACGTTATAGCCATTTATAGCCTGTGACAGTGACCTCCAATATCTGTCAAAGGTGAGTTCGGGGAAGAGTCTAATTCTAAATGTAACTCCAGCACCGGTGAGATCTATTAAAAATGTCAAAACGACAATTTCAAAACTATATAACGTGGAGTGACTGGTGTCGTTTGAAACTTTTTTGAAGGTTGCTGGATATCAGAGTCGCACGGTTGCGTTTAAAACGTTTTTACGTTGGTTTTATGTTTATGTTTATAAATGTTTCTAATAATTGTTCTCCCAACGTCTTACACCCGAGCGTTGTTCATGGTTCGCTTTGTAGGAAGTAGGTCGCCTCCGACGGCGTTCTACAAGTACCGAACACGACTTCGTCGCCACAGAGCAGATCGCAAGCCACGAACTCCGTTCAGCAGCGACCAGCTCATCAGCCTTGAACAGACTTTCCGCCGCCAGCCGTACCTGTCCGCCGCCGAACGGGCCGAGTACGCCGCCGCGCTGAAACTCACCGAGACCCAGGTGAAGATCTGGTTCCAGAACAGACGTGCGAAGTGTCGACGAATGGTGGAGGCGAGGACCGATCGACTCAAACTGCTGGCCGCCGGACTGTATGGCAAACAGCTCGAACTGACTCCGAACTCTATGGCGACGGCTCTGTTATCCAGCTGTCGGCTGCCGTCGAACATTACGAGGGACGTAGCTGCAGCGCGGTCGTGTGAAAAGGAACACGAGCAGATTCATGATTTTGCCGATAGGCCTACCTACGGGTCACGCGGATAAGCGGTACCGGGCAACGAACGACATTTATTAATGTAGCCAGCGCATTTTCATGATTTTTTTAGAAGTGCACAGCCTGTTGACCTTTCTCTTCCCCCGAAAGTGCTGCAAGTCACGATTCTGTTGACACAAAATCGACATTTCCACTGCACGGATTTCACTCTTAAACGGAACTGCACACTGAAAATCCCGCGTTTACGGCTAAAACTAAACTTGCACGCCACCAAATTCAGCGTGTGTGAACAGCAGTACCTCATTTGTTCAGGTAATGTTAGCTGCTCGATCGACACTGTCTCCCTTGTTTGCTTCAATCGCCTCAGCAACATCATTGTCAAGAACAACTGCATGCCACATCGCGATCTTCATCAACTTCTTCAGCCTCCTCTGCTGCACTGTTATCATCTGTGACTTCGTTAATTAAGCTTTTGTATCTGTTCTCAGAAAAATGTGTCAACGCCTTGATATGCATTGGAACCGTTGTCTGTACACGTCGTGATTATACCTTCGCTTAAATGTGGAAATTAACACGCGTTTATATGGCTAAGCGATGCAGCTATCTTATCAAGCACACAAGCGGTACGAAAGTATTTTAAAAGCAACAAATATTAAGTACTGCTTATCAGCTTGGTTAAGCAGTTCCGCCAGTATTTAAATAATGTTAACAAAAATACATAATGTATTATTTAGTATTTAAATAGGCCTACTTAACAACACTGAAGCAGTCTACTAACACCTCACGGTAACATTGTACGTGGTCCTGCAGCAGCAGTGCGACAGGGCCACCTAAATCAAATTAATTTTTAATAATAATAAAAAATAACACTGCTTGAACCGCATAAGTGTGAAAGTGGTATCAGTAATGTCCATGCACTACAGACGGTGGTTATACCTATGAAAGCCTATTCTCGTTACAGCGTTGCGCACTCAGCAGGCTTATGCACCATCGCACCAAAGCTCTACAGTCCTTCAGTTCTACTTACATGCTACAAAACTGCATGCTATCGAATTCACACTGTTGAATATTTATGAACGCACTCGACTGACAGCCAATAAATTGACCTTAAAAAATGAGAATCACGGAGTGTTTCAGACTCGAATTGCGTTCGTAGTAACAACGTCGAACCTGCCACGGAATATCAGACAACTAAATGCGCCGGATGCTTACATAACGGTAAGTATAGGCCTAGGTCATAACACTGTAGTCTACGATATAATTTCAACTCAACTTACGACTTAAGATCCCACCACACCTCATATATGTCGCTACACTACCTTGTGAAATGTCAATGTCTTAAAGCAACAATTGAAAACAAGACTTTTGTAACAACACATTTTAAGAAATTAACAATAGGAAACAACGTGTTTATTGTCTCAGGTATTATGTAAAGTACCTGTCGCATCCTGCAGTTTTTACATCAAATGTTCAATGTATCCGCCTTGCTGCTGGACGACGCACTCTTAAAATGTGTTGTTACGGAAGTCGTCTTGTTTTCAATTGTTACTTTTAAGACACTGGCATTTCACAAGGTAGTGTAGCGATCGACACACTGGAGGTGTGGTGGGATCTATAGTGACAGTTTTATTAATAATGTTCTCCTGATTCTGATAGTGAAACAAGTTTGAAAATTGGTCAATAATTGATGAAGCTATTAGGCGTACAAAAGTGTGCCAAATTTTTTGGGCTACCCTGCACATGACGACGATGATTAGGCCATTTCCAAGCGGCAACAGGTGCTGTGGTTAGCCTTGTAAAATTTCATGAAATATTAAGAAAAATTTCACGAATTTTTTCAGTAAATAAGATAAGTATCTTAAG
>Ga0056116_1001012_pt1 | contig 10477 bp, 6 predicted proteins | sample WorMetOlspDAHAB2_FD_67352 | JGI IMG/M metagenome (GOLD analysis project Ga0056116, IMG submission 67352) | Marine gutless worms symbiont microbial communities from Max Planck institute for Marine Microbiology, Germany - Olavius sp. DAHAB.2 ...
CCTGCGGACATTGTTGATTGTACATCTCTCGCTGCTTTCAAAACTAGACTGAAAACTTACTTGTTTTGCGTAGCTTTCAAGCATTGTCAGCACTGACTGTATCCGTCCGCCGGCGCCTCTAAGGTCCTTTGACATACTGGCGCCTTATAAGCTAGCATATTATTATTATTATTATTAAACTCGACTCACTCACTGTTGTATGCAGTTGAAGTTTCACCACTTACTAAAACAGATGTTGCTGTAGCTGGACCATGCGCTCGACAGGGCTGTCTTTAGAATTTTTAGATGTTCCAGTTCTGCTGATATCAGTTGCATCAGGGCAGCTGTTGACATTTCATGTGTTACCGGTTACATGGCATGCAGATACAGGAATTTTCAGAGACGATATTTTACATGTTTTCCATGGTCCTCTATGCTGCTGAATTGTGTTAGCTGTTAGTAGGCCTATTAATATTAGTTTTAGCGTCATCGTCATCACTATAATAATTGTTATCGGCATATTTTTTGTGTGTATTTTCTGTGCTTTATTATATGTCTGTTGTTTGCTGCATTACGGTGCGAATAAAGTTTCATATATAGGCCTAATACATACGTGACGTGACAATGTTGGCTTACAAGCAAACTGTGAACCGTTGTATGTAGACCAAGCAGACATGCGTTTACAACAAACTCGGAAGGTAAATATGGGGTAACAGCTGCAGCACATGCGTTTATCGTTATTTTTCGAATGGCAAGCTAATTTAAAATCAATCCATCCTTTGTGTCCTCTCTGGCCGACTGACTCATTCACTGAAAGTCATATTTAACGTGATGACTCACTGCCGTACACAGTCGCACGGTCACTAGGCAGTGTACAACACAGAATTCTTTGTAGTCCAGTGACATAAAAATTTCAAATTTGACAAACAAGTTAACAAAATGTCGAATTTCAAGATCGTGAACATTGTCTTCAAATTTTCACGAAGTCCTACTAACTTGTCCGGCTCGTCCAAGTGACATATTTCCAGAACAATGAAATAAAATGTTAACTACAGCATCATAAAAATGAAGCTGTATGAAGGGCGACGATCGAACTGTCGCAATTCTCGAAAACGAGAATGGCTGCAATGTGACGAGTAATAGGCGATGATTACATGAACGTCGAGAAACCAGCGAAGGAATATTTTTCACTAATATTTATTAATCACTTAACACTATCATTGGTCCGCTTGTTTGAACTTTGCTAACTTTATATGTGGCGACGTAGTGAAGCTTCACAAGTCAGTGTTCAATTTGGCTAATCAGTGCTTCATATATCTACTGGCAACTTCTCAGTTTCTCATTGCCTTTAATATAATTTACAACGCCGACAAGCGTATGCAGATAGTTCAGTATACGTTAAAATTAATAGTCGCTTTGAGCTTTGACGCATATTGAGCACTGCTAGGACTTTATCGACAAGGACGATAACGGCACAGTCCAGAACCTCTCGGCTGTCACGAGTGGGGAATGGGCAGCTACGTGTGGAAATTGAGCTAGATGAAATTAAGCCGACGAAAAGGAGTAAAAGCGGCACTGCAAATTATCGCAGGCGATCTTCTGGGTGAAACAATTAGCAAATTTGTGGGGAGGGGACTTACGAAAACAACTCGTGGAATGCCTTTCTGTTTAGTAGCCACAGCAAGTAAGTGACATCGGATGTCTTTGATGTTGTAACGCTCTGCAACCGCAATAACTTGTCAGTTCGGCTAACTGAAAGTACAATCCGTGTCGAGACAAGCAACGAAACGAGTGCGAACGGAAACAACGCTATAACGCATTAAAACTAGTTGAAACTACTGCCTAAACAACGAGACCTCTGTACTTTAATTATTATGTCAACATGTCATCACTGAAAAAAATCAGAGTTGGTTACGAAAATAACTATGAATAACGATTTGCATCCGTACAAAAAAGTCTGGTCGATCTCTGCGGCCTTGAGCGATATTCGCTGTTGTTAAAGTTCCAGGAGTTCAATGGCGGTGCTGCTGGCTAGTAAAGGTGACGTTGATGTAATTGGGTCGACTGAGTGAAGTCGTGTTTGAGACTGCGTCAACGAAGCGTAACGCCGCAGATCTGCTACCGCTGCCGTCCGTTCCGCCCGCTTCTTCGCCGGTGGCTTGACAGCGTTCTCTCAGCAGCATCAGAGCCTCGTGAATGACAACCTACGTCACAAAGTGGGTCGGATGACCTAGTCAAAGTCAATCACAACCTGAATCTTCGGCCTACGTCTTTTTACTTCGAAAACCAGTTTAGTAACACGGATAATACAGTCGGAAGCAGAATCGCTTAGACATACTTTAATTCGTACCATTGGTTTCATTATAAAGTCGTTTACATAGTATGCCTATATGAGAGCATAAAACATTTATTGATAAAATGCAATCACTTCAGAAAAAAAGCTAAAAGTTATAACTTAACAGTACAAATACTAAGTATCAAAACATAAAGTGTGCACGTTGAGACTATTCAGTGTTGGGACCAATAGTTATTTGCACTATTTATAATTATATTTCAATAGCCAATGGCACTCGATTATTTTAATAGTATTTAAATGTTTTCAAACACAGAAGTAATCGTTACTCACACTGTCATGACCCAGTACATCGTTGCATCATTATCAATATCAGTAATCAGTCAACGATCAATTTACCAAAGCTAACCTTACCAATTTACCAACATTCATGATTAAGTTTTGGGAGCAAGAGCTTTTCAAAGATGTCATCAGCAAGGCTACTTCTGCGTTTGCTCGAAATAATGGCTCCAACCTTTTAGCAATGTCGGGCCGCATTGATTTTATCTATGCCGTATTAGAAGTGATCAATTAATTAGTTTTTAAATAGTAAATAAGCCGCAACTATTGGTAAATACTATTTAAATACCGGAAAATTAAAACTATTTTAAATAGTCGGTTAAATCGTCCAAACTAATTAAATAGTATTTAAATACTATCGACAATTTAATAGTAGCAACACTGTCTAAATTAACCTTGTGTTGATCCATGTTGATCGTGAAAACCGCTGCCATAACTCGCGACCTGTAGAGGCCGAAGATTAGCAAGCTCAGTATTATGCATATCTGGTTGCTGAGCACAGTCCATCCGAGATGGACAAAGAAGTAGAACGAGATGAAGCAGCCAACACAGATTCCGACAAGAACAAAGCCGGCGGCCACCGATGACCACATCCAGGTCATTATCGTACGCATATTGGCGTCCTTGTCCGGGTCGAAATGCTCGAGACGTTCCACAGCATGTCTCACCTTGACGTATCCCATGCGCGTGTTCATCATCTGAATGACTACGACGAGGAACGTCGCTGTCGTCTCGACGATGCTATGCGCGAAGTGCAAACCCTTCGTTGAATCGTCGTGGCGCAAGTCAAGTGCCTCCTGCATGCTCAACAATAGGCTGGTCGTGTACTATTAACGAACGTATACGTTGCATGTGCAGACAAAATGTTTACATAGTCGTGCAGTTGCAACAAAAATAAAAAGTTCTTCTCAGGTCAATGATATCAGGCTGTAATTAATTACCTGCGATTCCTCCGGTAACAGCCGTACATCAGTTGAAGCTGCAGCACCTCGGAAACGGTCCAGCTTGCGATACTATCAGATTATATTGCTTGGTGACAAATGCAAATATGTGTTAACTATTTACCCATGGTTGCCCTCCTCGAAAGCGCAGCAGATGGGCATTGAACCCGCAATTTCCTCATTCACAACTCCAACGCTCGTTGGCCGAATTGTAATGCCATAAGATTAATAATGTCATAGGAGTTTTGAGGTTTATGACATTATCAAGATTAACGCGATCTTCTCGGGGCTCTTGTTAGAAGTTAAGTCAGGTAAGTGTTTCAGTCTTCGTGTATACTCATACTTAACCTTTGATCTCAAAATCAGACAAGTAATATAAGGCGCCGGGAACAACATTTTGCAAAAAAACTGAAACGTTGCCGACGAACCTTGACGACACCGAAGATGACAGCGGAAACATGCAGTGTGAAGATGACAAGCTCGCTGCTCATCAGATACCAGAACATTGACACCGACTGTTGCTCTTTCTTGTTGTCCTCGTCGCCACATGAATAGCACGGAACAAGTTCGTCCAGCGTCACTCCACTGCACAACTTGCTGGTCTGTACCTCATGGTCAATCCGAAATCGAGTCACGTACCTGCCCCTGCAAATTCATCTTTAATATCACAGTCGTCGTCTCAGTGCAGTTTTCGTTCCAGATGCCCAATTGCACTCATGTGGTCGAGGGAACGTGGTGGTCCATAAGGAAGTACGCCAGCAGCCGCAACCGGCGTTCTACTTCTACATACTGCGAGGGTCGATTTTCCGAATGTAATTGGTATAATGCAGTCGACTAGAGTTCTGTCGCAGTGTAACTTATGGTATGGCATTAGGAAAGTCGCTAAACTTTTAGATTCCAGAAATAACAAGGAACAACGTACTGCAAAAGAGGTAGACTGTATATTCTGATATCAATATTACTAAAAGTCTCGATGTTATTTATTGTGCTGAGAGATAGACATTTATTAAAACAGGCGATCACTAATTTGAGGTTATTAGGAGCTTCGTCTGTTATCGAGTCTTTGTAAAAATCCTAAAATTCGAAAACCCAAACCTATGTCGTGGACGCAGCTCGACATTGTTGTTGTCTACTCCTGACGGTTCGTCTCCCAGATTCAGACATCCTTGTTCCAGAGAAGCATTAAGATCATCGTCGACGTACTGCTGCCGAACGACGTCATCTGTTTCAATGGTCAGTTTCCGGCTGCTGCCACTCATTTCGTTGCCTCCACACTAGAACGCCTGTAAGTGCCAGCCTCAGAGTCGTGAATAATTCTCATTCATACATTCATGGCTGGTTTGGCGTACTGTAACGGCGTTGGTCACATCAACAAAGTTACCTCAAGCCCGGTTAGTACTGCGATTGTTGACCTTTGGCGAATCTACCATCCCCGTATTTATCCAGGCCACTCAGGCCCATTGCCCACTCAGCCTGGCCACCCCTCCGTAGGTACCCGGTACAGGTGCAATGAGTATTGGCGATAATTTCGGTCACCGTTGGGCAAGAAACGGCGAGTTCTGCATACCAGTGGACCCTTTTCCAGGACTGATGGAACACTGGATTATTTACGTATCCTAGCTTCATCGGGTCTAACTCTCACCGGCTCAAAGGTCAAAGGGGAAAAGGTCAAAGGTCAAAGCTCTCTCGCGACGTAATTCAAACTATTCTATACATTCGTTCAGTGCCACAATGACCAATAGCTCTGCATACTACCATTCTATAGGGAACATGTTACAACTATCTTAAGGGAAATAATATCAAGGGGACTAACAAAAATATGTGCAGTGGTTTGTGATTGTGAGTTATGACAAAGTTAATGGTTTGTCGGGCTTACACTCGTTTAATGGCAATGAATTTTAAGGCTTATTCTGGATGTTTTATTGGTGTTCTGTCGTTATTCTGTCAGTCATGGATAACGCGGTTCAACAATATTTGCCTACAACGAATGGCGCAGAGTTTAATACGTTAACGAAAAATCTGGATAATTAGTAAAAACGAATGCCTCGGCTAACATGAAATGCAGCGGTAGGCCTACAAAGGCCACAAAGTCCATCACAAAAATATAGTTGCAGTCAGTCTCCTGAACAAAACACACTATAGGCACTATGATCAGCTTAAACTATCGCTAAAAGTGAAGCAATTAATGTGATTGATAGATATTTATTGATTATACAAACGGCTCGCATAACGAACGTCTTAGCTCCTCCCACTCGACGCACTTACCTGTACACAGATTGTGTATACTGGCTTACGCAGACGCATCGATTGTTGCCACTGAATGGAGCGAATGCCGCCAATCACTGTCCTGTACACCTGTAAATAAGGCGTGTTATTTTGTCTGCCGGTTTATTAGTTTGAATACAAAAGTCACTTGTCAGTCACAGTTTACGCGATAGTTTGCACTGAGATTACATATTTAGATGCCTATTTTAAAAAGTCACAAAACTTCAAAAGCCCACCTGCGTAGCCTACATGTATCTGATCGTCTGTACTGTGTTGCTATAATGTTGCTACTATACTTGCACCTTTTTAGTTTCCAAGGTGGCCAACTAATATCGTGCTGCACTGTGCTTAGCGGTCGGCATGATAACAAAACATAAGTCAGGTCAGTAGTAACTCTAGTCTAATATAAGCTGGTGTCAAATGCACTAGCTGTTTAGCTGTTACAAATTGCAAAGTTAAAATATAGGCATATAGACACACCGATCGTCAGTTTAAGTTTGTCGTAGAAGCAAATCTATAGACAACTTATTGACACTATTGTGAATTTGTCTGACATCTGCGACACCTTTGAACTCGTTACTCGCGAGCTCGGGCGTGCCAACTGTGAAGTGTTGCTAGCGAATAATATAACATCAATTTAGTGCTATATATGTCGGCTCCGGTGGAATTTTCGGATGCTAGCGGAGACATGAATTCTGATCACTAGTCGACTTACAACTGATGCTCGGATGGTGGACTTAAATAACATTGGCATCGCGTGCTTCGATCGGTGCTAGTAGCGAAGCGTGGCCTATTGAATAAATGCCTGTTGCAATAATGCAACATTATTACGCCCTTAAGGTATTAAGACTGGCTTTATGGCTATGGTGGCCACGGTCAAAATGCAAAGCAGGCTACATAGGACATACACGTAGCCTGCATGCTTTACGACTCCACACAAAGCCATAGGCCTTGTCTATACATGTACACTGTAGGTTCACGCTGCGCTGAATATTATGGCTGCGCGACTGTCGTCTTGTGTGAGGCATAACTTACTGCACACTAGAATAAGCCTGTTGCAACTTATATCGTATTAGGCAAAGGGTGAACTACATCGAAGTTACGAAATAATGCAACTGAAAGATGGAATGGAATTATTGTATAAAAAGAAACACCGAAAAATTTATCGGGCGAAACATCGCCATAGTTTGTTACACACTCACACACAGTAGTATAGCCGGGAGTAAAATGATACGGTAAGCCACCTTAGGGCTGGGGGAAGCTTCTATCGCCCACATTTGCTGGCTTTCTTTAATTTTTACTTTTTTACTATAGCCAGCGCTTGCGCACGCGGGGCCGGCGCGACGCCGACATTCGGTCGGCGGCGGCGGCGGCGCAAAGCTGTAGTCGGTAACAGGCCAGGTTGTCAGGAAGTAGGTCAGTTTGTCAGTACAGGTCACTTTGTCAGTACGTAAACATACTGACGGAAGTTGATTCTCGAATGCTCTGTCGGCTTCGCTAAGTGATTAGCTGCTCATGACGCGGGTGCTATAAATAGAAATCCGTGCGCTGGCCGAGCAAAAATTCAAAAAATGAAGGGTACAGTAGTCGATAGAGATTTGTTAGGGGCGCTCGGCGAGGGTCCCTGAAGTATCTTGATGCCAATGAAAGCTGATGCTAAAAGTTTCGTGCTATGAAAAAACAAGATATATATCGAAATCTGCAAAATCCACTGTATGTACATGAAATTCACGTTGATATTGAAGTCGAAATCCATTTCTCATACGAAATCCATACTAAATATCGAAATCAACTACAGAAATACCGAAATCCATGTAGAAATTAAGGCGAAATCCAGTTCGACAACAGCATGGATTTTATCTGAAATGGCTTAAATGTAATAGTGATTTTCAATATTTGATTTTGTGTAGGCGAAGATTTCGTGGATTTCGATATTTAACTCGACCGTTTTTGGTTAGCTGTCAGTTACAGCATTCATTTCCATACTGGGTTAGTCATTTGTCCTCACAAACGAACCCTTTGTATTTTTTATTATTCTCTGATTTGAATTCCGCTCAGCCAGTTTGACGGTAAACTGATTTATTGATCGATTGACTGATTGATAAACCGTATAAAGCTTGTGATACATTTTGTAGTTAATACCAAAAATTACAAAACAGCAATAATGCTAGGTTAATCTGGGTTAGTATGCCCCTACTCCTATTAGGCTTGTGTGTCGGTCACTAGTGTCGTGTCTTCTCTTCTCTGTTGCAATTTGCCATGAAATTTTATAAATATTTGGGAAATAGAAGCACCTCCATCCCCACCTAACTGTTTGGGGGACGACTCCTCCTGCTCCCCTTAAGTCTCTGCTCCTGCACTTACCTTTGTCAATACGACGTTTCGCGGCAGCCGTTGCAGCGTGATAGCATCTCATTATTAAGTCAAACACGTTCGGTTACGGTAGTCAATCGCCTGACAGCTCTCGCATGGCCAGTGAACGATGACAGAAGGCCTAATTGAAATGTGCTGGTGCAAGAACAAATTGTCCTGTCTATTGCCTAATACGCAGTCACTGAAATCACAACCAACCGTTCAAACAATATTATACACTGTGAGCCATAAAAAAGTATACCCTTTTCACGTCAGCAATAACTTTGCCAAATGTTGACCAAACTAGACAATATTTGACAGAATGCTAGCTTAGATATTTTGCAAAACAATCATGTGTATCTTTCTCAATAAACATATTTTGTGTGATAACAGCACACAATCAAATCAATATACCCTATAATGACGCATGACAATAACAGCCTATGCTTTCTGCTAGCAGCAACGGTACTGTTAATGACAAAGCTGTACAAACTGAACTAACCAAATAAAAACTTAAATGCCTACATGAGCAACATTGCCAGCTGTGTGCAACGTGTCCGCCTTTAGCAGATATGCCTACACAGAAGCGAAGGTGTTTATGCCACTTAGCGACGGCCTCATGGATAACGTGGCGCCGCACAGTTTCAGTCCGTCAATCACAGCTTTAAAAAACCGGAAATAACATACGTCGCCCCAAATACAGTAAAAACTGGCACGAACAAACGTGGCAAAGAACTGCCTTTGCAGCACATTTTTATAGCTCACTGTGTAAAAGTTAACACGAGCAAGAACATTCATCAGTTTCCCAGTTCGCATTGCATCGTAGCATAGGCCAACCTGCCAATGACAATTTTACAGGTCCTCCAATTTTCCTACAGATCAACTAATGAAACTACTTTCATTATTGTCTGACAGCGGAATGGTAAGCATTGCCTGAAATAATTTCAAAGAACGTATTCATAACGCGAAGTTACAAAGACCAGCGTTCAGACACTACTTTTATCTCATAACATTATGGTTGCTGCTAGCAGAACAGATAGACCACTTTTATCATTGTGTTGTCATACGGTATTTGGTTTTGATCATGTGCCGTAATCACATTACGTTTGAAAGCGTTCCGCCAAATATTATCTAGTTTTGTCAATAATCTTATGCCAAAATAATAAGGGATCAAGGACATATTTTTAAGACGCACAATGTAAATGTTCATAATGTCCCACAGGGTTTTAAAACTAATTTCACAAAATGACTGACATCGAAATTGCAAAACATCTGTAATCATCGTCACGTAATCAAGTAAAAATCATGTTTTGCAAACTTCACAGACTAAATTGTTTTCGTAACACATTCCACGAAAAAATATGGTCAATGAATGGTAAACGTACAGATCAGTAGTATCGGCGTATGCGATCAGATATTATATACACGTAGGCACATCGCTTCGACAAAATCCCGGTGTAACTGACTAGAATGTACCCCCGTCCAGAATATACCCCGCGGTATATTCTGGCCTAGGCCAGACTATACCCCCGGCCCATATATGCCCCCTATACTCAGTGGCGTAGCAAGGGTATTTGACACCTGGGATAAACATCTGATGACCCCCCCCCCGCTGTGCACAGTAATTGCTTAATTTTCAACATCTTACGGGGGGTCAATGCAACACTGACAAGCAAAAGACTTAATCTTCATCTAAGACCGTAACTTCAACGGGTTAGGATCAGGGTTACGGGTGGGCTAGGCTAAGAGTTAACCCCACTCTAAGGTACATGTACATTTATTTCTGTATAGGGGGTATAATATGGCCTGGGATATAGTCTGGTCAGTTACATAGGGTTCCTGTCGACAGAATAAAGTTTAAACAAACATAATGCATATAAAACGTCATTTTATAAACGACATAATATTTACTGGGAATGATGAGAATGACAGCGAAAATTTAGGCCTCACTTAAAACCAGGTATTATGCAGGTTAACTCCGTCCGATGAAGTACAAAAATCGCGGTCCATCATTAGTCTATGCAGCACTGTAAATAAGACGCTAAGTAAGTGATTTACAGTATATAGTGCCAAGTTCAGGTGAGAATGGGTGGGCAGTAACTTAAACAATAGCATATGGACTGGTGTGTTAATTTTTTAACGCAAAGCAATGTCGTGTGAGAAAAGCTCGCGTTCGCCTGCAAAACAGACACAAGTGTGTCTCGTGCGTTCAGACAAGCTAAATGATGGTTCAATATTCGTATGTAGTATACACGTATAACAGTTATCGATGATAATTTTTTCTAGAACGAAGAACTACAGTGGAGAG
>Ga0056116_1001013_pt1 | contig 10476 bp, 10 predicted proteins | sample WorMetOlspDAHAB2_FD_67352 | JGI IMG/M metagenome (GOLD analysis project Ga0056116, IMG submission 67352) | Marine gutless worms symbiont microbial communities from Max Planck institute for Marine Microbiology, Germany - Olavius sp. DAHAB.2 ...
CGCAGAAATGCGGAGAGCGATGTTATGGTATGTCATGGAGCATCCATGGTTGCAGCAAGAACGCGGTGAATTGTAGTTTTCCACCTTGCGATCGCAGAAATGCGGAGAGCGATGTTATGGGATGTCATGGAGCATCCATGGTTGCAGCCAAGGAAGTTATGACGAAGTTATGACTTGAAATGCTACACCCTGAATGGGTGAAGAATGTTCAGACTGGATGGACTGTATGGTGTTCGATTGATTGAGATTAGATGAATGACCTCGCGTGAGTTGTGTGCTTTCTGTTAAGATTCTCTGTGTTGTGTACAAAGTGTTAACAATCATGTAGTAACTGCTGTGTGTCCTGGTTGTTTTTTTGTTGTAATAGTGTAGTAAAGTTAGTCTTCTTGGATTACTTGTTGGGGTTGTGACTGTTTTGTGGTTTTGAATAGCTATCCTGCCTAGCATGTGCGGCATGTCTGTAGTGTGTGTTGTAGAGTTTCGTTAGGGCACCGGTGATATGTTCAGTGCTGGTTTATGGGTGTAACCGGGGTTGTGAGTGAATGGGGCTGCTTGATAAAGGCTCGTTACGCTTTCCAAGTGTTGATGAGATTCCTCCTCTCAACATAGAACCATCGGGCGGTACCCGTGGTATGATGTGTTGGATCGGCGGAGCTGTTCTCATATGCGTGCTTGCTATGTGCTTCGTGTCTGTAGCACTCTTGGCTCCTTTTGAGGGAGCTGTGACCATGGCGGCCGTCGAAAGTGCTTCGGTTGATCCACACTTTGTTGGTCACTCTGAGCTGTCACGCGGATCCGCCTGGCGTAGAGGTGTGAATTCAAAAGTGTCCAAGGGAGACAGGATGAGGAGTGCTGCCGGGACCATTAAATCCCGTCAAGTCCTGCATCTCTCGACCTTGACTGTAGATGGAGATAAGTCAGTCATAAAGGTTCAACCCTTTGTGCGTGTGATCGTTCCTCTCTCCTTGCGCAAGACATCCATTTCAGCCAAAATACCTCCCTTTAAGCAAGGTATTTCAGTGTATGGTGCGAAAGCCGTCGGAAAACACGACGGAACGTCAAATAGCACTTCCTCAACCAGTAGGCGATCGGCTCTCTACGGTGCCGTGGTAGATGGTGAGGTGATGTTGCGATCCGCGGATCTTCCGGTTGGAGAGAAAGCGCTTTTCGATCCTGAGGTGAATACTTCGACTTCAGAAGTTGAGTATCTGGTTCGCAAGCAGGCGCTACTTCTCGCCGATGGCAGTGTGAGCTCTAGGTCTCCCACTGGTCACGATGAAAATCCAAACAGAGGACTTATACGAAATACCAGCTACGATAAAAACGGTACAAATCTGGCTATGCGAGTGGCTGCCGCTAACGTGTCCTATCTGGTGAAAAACAGAGCTGATGTTGTAGGGGCTCAAGCCGGAAACGGTCTCGATGAGAGGCTCATAGAAGTAGGGCGTGGGGATGATCTTAAGTCTATCCTGATGGAATACAACGCTGGCAAGTTGGCTGTTAAACGTATCGCCAACCTGGTCAGTAAAGTGCTTGGGAAAAGTCGTGTCAAGAAATTACGCAGACTGCGCCTGGGTCTGGCGAGTATCGACAAGTCGGACTTGTTGAAGCCAGTGCGTGTGACATTGTACGGTGATGCAGAACACATGCTCACCTTAGCTCTCTCTGACGAAGGGCAGTTCGTGGTAGCTCAGGAGCCTTACTTCAGTGAATCCATGAACGCTTCCGATGCCGGGGATGCACTGGTCGAAGACAGTGAAGATGTACTGACCGTATACGAAAGCCTATACCAGACGGCACTAGAAAATAAAGTCCCCGTCAGCATCATTGAAGACTTGGTAAAGTTATATGCACTTGATTTGGACTTGACTGCTCGAGTGCGTCGCAGGGATGCTCTAGAGCTTTTCTACAGTCTGGATGATATGCAACCGAGGTCTTCTGTACTCTACACCTCATTGACGATTAAGGGTCGTAAGAAGCGGTTCTATCGTTACGTTTCGAGCAGTGGCAATGTGGCGTATCTGGATGAAGAGGGGAAGAGCGGTAGAAGGTTTCTCATACGCAAGCCTATAAACAATGCTCGTCTTAGTTCTGGTTTTGGTGGTCGCAAGCATCCTCTTCTGGGTTACTATCGCATGCACACCGGTGTTGACTGGGCCGCCGTATCTGGAACTCCTGTATTTGCCTCTGGCGATGGCGTTGTGGAGTTTCTGGGATGGAAAGGTGGATACGGACGATTTCTGAAGATTTCTCATGGTAAAGGGTACAGTAGTGGTTACGGTCACCTGTCGGCTTTTGCGAAAGGGCTGGAGAATGGCATGAAGGTGCGGCAGGGTCAAATTGTTGCCTATGTCGGTTCTACTGGTCTTTCCACTGGTCCTCATTTGCATTATGAGGTCTATGTTAACAATGTCGCTGTTGATCCCATGGCTGTCAAACTTCCTCGTGCGAGGGAGCTTAAGGGGACTGAGCTAGCCACATTCGAGCAAGAGAAGGGCCGCATGGATGCCATCATGAACAAGCCGTACCATGCCACAATGGGAATTTCTACCAAATCCATTGTTTCGATCGGGAGCAAGTGAGGTTTCTGGTCTTATCTTATTGGCCTGATTTGTCGTCATCATTTGGTGTTTGAAATGTGGCGGGGGATGTTCCGCATCCAGGTTACTTGATGTCTGTGGTAGGTTCCAGGCTCTTTCCGCGCTCTTTCCGCATCCAGGTCACTTGATGTCTGGGATAGGTTCCAGGCTCTTTCCGCGCTCTTTCCGCATCCAGAAGGCGATCAGGCTCGCGTTCCGAAAATTTCGCCAGGTCCCAGAAAACAGAATCCAGAGACCAGGTGCGAGCCAGAATGCACTGCTTCCTGTGCTTCTCATGTTGATATCCAGTGTCTCATAGCTCGAAAAAACGCGTATTTTGCCCTAAAAAAGTTTGAACTTGCCAAAGATCGCTTTTTATAAGGTAAGATGTTGGGTAAAATACTTGTTTGTCGACTCGAGGCATGTCATACCTATTTTAGATGGTGTGTCTCTTCGATAGGAGTGCTGGACTATGGCTGCGTTTGCTCGCCCCACAGAAACAGAAGATGTCGAGGGAATCTTGGCCTCCATAAGGCAGATTATAATTGAAGAGGAGGGTTGCAGTGATGGAAACACCAGTATGGATAGGGAGCATGAGCCCGTGATGAAAAGAGCTGGGGTATCCCTAGTTTCCGATGCAGCCGATGCTGTGCCATTTGTCTACAATACAGGGGGACAGACAGGTAGCTTCGAAAATGGTGTTCCTGAATTAAGACCTTCTGCAGGTCCACACCTGCTGAAACCGACTTTTACGCGCCGGCGAGAACAGGAAGACAATGCTGTACCTGTAAATGCCGCACCCGCAAGGGATGGAAATGGTACAGGCAGACTGCCTTCTCCGTCTTCGACAAATCAGCCTGCTGCTCCTGCATCTGACACCACTGCAGTGACTGCTGATCAGGTGGATGGAAAAACGATAGAGGGGCTCGTGCGAGAAATGTTGCGTCCCATGCTACAAGCCTGGCTTGATCGTCACTTGCCGTACATGCTCGATATGCGCTTGTACAGTCATCTTGAGCATCATTTACCGACTTTGCTTGACCAGCACTTGCCTCAGGTCGTTGAGCGTCTAGTGCGAGACAAGATAGAAAAAATCACATGTGGCTTGTAGGAAGGGAAATTTTAACCCCTGAGTTGTGTTATGTACCTCTTTAAAAAAATCAGATCGCACTTTGTAACTGGTGTTGTGGTAGTTGGTCCTCTAGCTCTGACGGTGTACTTGGGGTATGCCTTCCTGAACTGGGTGGACGAGATAGTCAAGCCATTTGTTCCGGTTAACTGGGATCCCAGCTTGTATCTTCAGGTTGATATTCCTGGTTTCGGTTTGTTGTTCAGTGTTGTGTTTCTCACTGTACTGGGAGGTGTGACTGCCAGCATCTTAGGACGATGGATGGTAGTGTGCAGCGAGCGCGTTGTCGAACGAGTTCCATTAGTTAGCTCTGTCCACAAGACGATAAAGCAGATCTTCGAAGCTCTTATGTCCGACAAGGGAAAGAAGTTTTCTCATGTTGGCTTAATACAATGGCCTCGTCGCGGTGTTTGGTCTATTGTGTTTGTGGCACGAGCAGCACAAGGCGAGATAAATACTAGGCTTGGAGGAGAGTATCTTACGGTGTTTGTTCCGACGACACCGAACCCCACTGGTGGATACCTTACCTTTGTTCCACGTGGGGAAGTTATGATCTTAGATATGACATTGGAAGAGGCAGCTAAGGTGATTCTCTCTGCGGGCTTAGTAGTTCCTGTTTGGGACGAAAAAGCTATGCTCGAGGGGTAGAATGATGCAGGAAAGGCGCTTTATATTTGCTGAACAGGGCGCGAAATTGTGCAATCATTTCGCAAGGGACAGAAGAGCTGAACAGGGCGCGAAATTGTGCAATCATTTCGCAAGGGACAGAGAGATGAGGTCCAAGAGGTTTTGATGGTGTAGTGCTGGTATCGTCTTGGACCATTAGTCTTTGGAACTGTCGAGATGCCGGGCTATAGCGTAGAAGGGATCGTATGAGATCATGAAACAGGGAATCCACCCAGACTATCATAAGATTAAAGTTGTGATGACTGATGGCAGCGAGTTTTTTGTGCGTTCAACGTACGGTGAGGAGGGAAGTACTCTGACTCTCGACGTGGATCCCAAGTCTCATCCTGCTTGGCTCGGAGCACACGGAAGGATTACGAGTCGCGCTGGACGTGTAGCCAGCTTTAACACTCGTTTCAGTGGCATCCTCTCCAAGTAGCGAGTGCTCTTTTCCGCCTATCCGTGACAGATAGAATTTGTTTGGTGTTTGGCATCGGCAGGGAGGTCCTGTGGATGCGATGCTGCTTGTTTAGCCTGCACCATCTGTGAGGCATGCTTGGATTTGCTGGATATGCTCTCTCCGTTCTCCTTGAAAGCTAGGTCCTCCTGTCCTGTATGCGAAGACCGACCTTTGATCTGCTGTGATATTCTATGCGTCCAGCTAAGTCCAACTCCAGGAGAGAAGATAGTACTACCTCTGTAGGCAAATTCGTGTGTCGGATGATATCGTCGATCGCCACTGGAGATACGCTCATAGATCTCAATATCTTAGAGTGTAAGTCTTCCTCATCAGTCTCATCAGTGTAGGTGGGTGAAGAGGGTGTTACTTCGAACGGGACATCCGTATCAGCCGCGACTGCCTCCTCAATACTGCTGCTCAAGGATAACAGTGAGGTCTGACTGGATACAGCTTCCAGTAAGTGTTCAGTCTTGGTTATCAAGGTGGCTCCATCTCGTATAAGAGTATTGGTTCCTTCACAACGAGGATCAAGGGGAGAACCAGGTACAGCCAGCACAAGCCTGCCTTGCTCAGCAGCATAATGGGCGGTGTGAAGTGAACCAGATTTAAATGCAGCTTCCACCACGACAACTGCTAAACTGATACCAGAAATGAGCCTGTTACGTCTCGGGAAATCACGAGGTCTCGCTTCAGCCGAAAAGGGCATTTCCGAGAAGACTACTCCGTTGTTCTCGATGATCTTGTTGAGTAATAATCGGTGTTCCGGAGGGTATACTTTTCCAAGACCGCTCGCGAGAACAGCAATAGTACCAAGGGAAATCGCACTTTCATGCGCTGCAGCATCTATTCCTCGAGCCAATCCTGATGCCACGACCAAGCCAGCTTCTCCAGCTTCACGTGCCAGGATACTAGCCATCTTGCGCCCGATAGTAGAGGCGTTTCGTGAACCAACGATCGCAATCGTAGGTCTGTACATGACATCATGAGGTTCTCCAATCTGACTGCCCATGACGGTGATGACAGGAGGCGCTCCATCGATAAACTTCAACAAGCGCGGATAATTTGGCTCTCCCATGCAGAGGAAACTAGCTCCCATACGCAGGGTATCTTCTATTTCCTGTTCTACTGTTTTCAGAGAGGGTATCCGGATTCTCCGTCCTCCACCTCTGATGGCAAGTTCGGGCAGTGCTTCTAGCGCCGAGGCAGCACTGCCGAAGCGATTGAGAAGCTGTCGAAAGGTAATGGGTCCCACGTTTTCTGTGCGGATCAGGCGGAGCCAATCCCTCTTTTGGTTCTCAGTGAGTGGGATACCTACAGGTTTTTCTGAAGTCTCCATTACTAAAGCCTTTTCTCATTGAGCCTGGTCTATGTTAATTTCGCTCTGTGCTAGCAGCCTGTTTCTTATTAGAAGTCTGGGCTTTTCCTCGATGCTTCCAATCGAGAAAGGCGAGAAAGCAAATGCAATTCCAGAAAACTCCGACAGAAGCTTCAGCAAGACTTCAAGTCCAGAAAACTCCGACAGAAGCTTCAGCAAGACTTCAAGAAGAGACCTATACGTTCCAAAGTGACCCTATCCTCTAATAGAGGAGCATGTCCCTCGTTAGGTACGGTATATGAAGACATCCTCGGATGTAAGCTACGCATTGTGGTTAGTGTAGTCTCAGAGAGAACTGATGAATGCTTTCCCCTCAGAGCCAGAACCGGACATCCAGTCAAGGCTGCAAATTGTGTCCACATTTGAGGCAGTATCGTGAGGGGGGTGACGTATTTCAATTCATTTCGTATATTTGGGTCGTGGTCTACGACTATTCGATTGCCTCGGTCACGGAAAACCCTGTGGGCGATACGCTCATGTGCTTGACGATCAAGATACGGAAACTCTTGGCGAGTAGCAAAACCTACCCATCTTGCTGCTTCTTCCCAAGTTCTCAGTGTTGGGATCGTGCCATACACACGCTTTAATTTGAGTATTCCTCTCAATCCGACAACAGGTCCTATGTCGTTTAACACGACGCCAGAGAAAGGATTGGGTCGTAAGGAAGCTATAGTCATTGCCACTATGCCTCCTCTAGAAGTACCGATCACAATCGGTTTATGTAGTGAGAGCCGTTCGATGATGGTCATTACATCTTTTGATTCGGTTATAGGATTGTAGTTACCAGGGGCTGGATCGTACCCGGACTCTCCGCGTCCGCGCAGATCGACCAGAACCACACGGTATCCGGATTCGACACGGGTAAAGTGCTTTGCCAGGGGTTCGAAGTCTCGAGAGTTGCGGTTATGCCCAGGAATGCAGAGAACCGCCGGACGATAATAATCTCCTATTCCGTATTCGCGACCTGCTAGGACTAGTCCGTCATCAGCGGTGGTACGAAATGGAACGTACTTGGTACCCAGGGCGTCATACCTGTCATCATCGCGAATCACTGGAGCGTCACGTACTTGAAACACCTGGTCCTGCGGGTCGAAATAAGGGAAGAAAGTACTTGAAAATGCCATAACGCTCCGAACCTATCTGCAACTTTTAAGAAACTGTGGAAAAGTATTGGAAAAACTGTAAAACTCTAACGCTCCGAACCTATCTGCAACTTTTAAGAAACTGTGGAAAAGTATTGGAAAAACTGTAAAACGCTTCGATCGAACTGTCAGATGAGGAAGGTATGCCCCCTTAGCTGTATGAAGATCGAGAAATCCCACTCTATCAGAAAACAGGGGTCTAAGTCATCTACGAAAGCTCTATGCGAGCTCTAGACAACCAAGGCTTATACTTTAACGTAATGTGCAAGGTCTTTAGTTAGAATAGGCCTCGACTTATTACCATGTCAGCCTATGAGCTAGCAATTTATACAAACAGTTAGGAAAGCCAAGGTGCCACAGACAAAAACGAGTCCTATAACATCTCCTGGGGGAGCTAGAGTAAGAGCTCCGGCAGAAAGCCATGAAAATGATGCTGCTGAGACGCCAGACCTGCTTAGAAAAAATCCAGCTAGAATGATAACTGGTGGAAACTTGCTCGGAGTCAGAGAGGATAAGAAGTTCAGGCCGGTAAGTAGGGCTCTAGCCAAAGAAGTACCCAAACATATTTGTCGTGAAAAAAAAATCAACACTGAGCTGTACCTTATATTTCCTTGCGGAAAGCCTGGGCAACCTGGCGGGGATTTTGCCATGTTTCCGCAATCTCTGACCCCAACGGAAGATAGAATAACAACTGAAACTGTGGCAGGATCTGACGAGAGAAAGGCTCTGTTGAGGCAACTTGTCAATGCGCAAAAAGTCTTAGGTGAATATCAGACTAAGTACAACGATCACTACAAGGAGCTCCAAAAATTTAAGAAACCAGTGTCTGGAGAGGATCAGGCCGGTATCATCAAGAATATGTCCAGTGTGATCGATGCGGCTCTTAAGAAGATGAAGATAGAGAGCGAAGGTGGTGGAGCACAAAAAGGCACAGATCCATTTGTGAACCGCTTATCAATCCTGAAGAAGAATCTGAATAAAGCCAAGACTAGCCTAGGTATAACATAGGCATATAATAAGCTGGAGCCACAGCCGAAGGGAGCAGCATTCCTAAGAGGAGTGATCTTTGTCGCCCTGTCCTGGCTTCTACCCATTTCTTCGATAAAAGATCAATCTCTCATGAGTGCTTTGTAGTTCAGCAGCATACCGCTGGCTTGTTCAAATTCTGAGGTTCCTTCAGGAAATCACCCGTACTACATTATTCACAATATGCTTCAATACGGCCGTGGGAAACCATACATCCATCACGAAATGACAAGTCAATGATAGACGTTTTGGATTTGTTTCATACTACAAGTAGTGTTATGCTCCCGTGGCAATAATGACAAAGCACTCGCCGGAGACGAACGAGTACTACGGCAAAACGATGATTGTAAACATCGATCACATGATAAAAGGTGGGCTAAGATGAAGATCTCTGGTTCTATTACTGCACTTGTCACTCCGTTCAAAAATGGCTCGGTTGACGAATCCTCTTTGAGAAGTCTAGTCGAATGGCAAATCGGTTCCGGCACGCATGGTTTGTTGGCTTGTGGAACAACAGGCGAGAGCACGACCCTGTCCCTGAGCGAGCATTTGCGTGTAATTGAGATCGTAGCAGATGTCGCGGATAAACGTTTGCCAGTAATCGCTGGAGCGAGTTCAAGTAATACAATGATGTCCATTAAACTGGCTGAACACGCACAGCAAGTCGGTGTAGATGCCATCTTAGTAGCTGCTCCGGCTTACAACCGGCCCAGTCAAGAAGGACTGTATCAGCACTTTATGGCCATCAACGAAGCGGTCGAGCTCCCGATGATACTCTACAACATACCTCATCGATCGGCAGTCGAGATGTCTATAGACACCGTAATTCGTCTGAAGACCAGTTGTCCGAAAGTAATTGGTGTCAAGGATTCAACTTCCAGTTTGTCTCGCGCCTCATTAGAACGGGTTTCCATGCCAGAAGATTGGATCATGTTGTCGGGTGATGATGGAACCACCCTAGGATATATGGCTCATGGAGGAAACGGCTCAATCTCCGGATTGGCAAATGTCATCCCTGGCTGGTGGGCGAAACTACAAGAGGCCTGTACCGTTGGAGATTTTGGAAAGGCATTGGAGCTGTATAACATGATAGATCCTCTGCGTCGGTCCTTGACGCTGGATGGCAATCCTGTCGGAGTGAAGTTTGCTCTTTCCAGATTAGGTTATATTGTTGACGAGCTTCGTCTTCCTCTTGTTTCGGCATCTCCAAAGACGAGGGAGGCCATCGAGAAGGAAATGGAGAAGCTTGGTTTGATCAGTTAGACTGATAGGGGATGCGGTCGAGTTTTTGGTTTTTTGTGTCTATCGCTTGTCCTGGGCTACCGGGGGCGTTCCATGGAGCGCCAGTCCTATCGGCGGCCTGGCGCTTCTTTTTGTCTCCTGTTATCGGAATGTGTGGTCGTGAAAAAAGACAAGAAAACCGCTCGAAACACAGTGACGGAAAACCGTCAAGCTAGGTTTCGGTACGAGATCATAGATACCTACGAGGCCAGTCTTGTGCTGAAGGGAAGTGAGGTGAAATCGCTTCGCAATGGAGGAGCATCGATTGCGGACAGTTATGCCGGTCCGGTGGGTCGGAACCTCTCTTTGTTCAATGCCTACATTCCAGAGTACATTCAGGCAAATCGCCTGAACCATGAACCTCGTAGATCACGTCAGCTGTTATTGCACAGGCGAGAGATAGACAAACTCTTAAACTATGTAGAGCGTAGGGGTATGACGATGGTACCACTACGGATATATTTTAACGACAAGGGATGTGCCAAGTTGTGCCTTGCACTTGCAAGAGGTAAAAAGATATACGAAAAAAGAGAAGTGGAAAAAAAACGCGATTGGGAGAGAGAAAAAGCTGGCCTGCTGAAGCGGAGTCAATGAGCATCGCTTGATGCGCCCTCTGTCGGTGATCGATCTACGAAAAAGGATGTAGCTCGGTGAAGCCTCGTCAGAGATCGATCTACGAAAAAGGATGTAGCTCGGTGAAGCCTCGTCAGAGATCGATCTACGAAAGGGGATGTAGCTCGGTGAACCCTCGTCAGAGATCGATCTACGAAAGGGGATGTAGCTCGGTGAACCCTCGTCAGAGATCGATCTACGAAAGG
>Ga0056116_1001016_pt1 | contig 10473 bp, 6 predicted proteins | sample WorMetOlspDAHAB2_FD_67352 | JGI IMG/M metagenome (GOLD analysis project Ga0056116, IMG submission 67352) | Marine gutless worms symbiont microbial communities from Max Planck institute for Marine Microbiology, Germany - Olavius sp. DAHAB.2 ...
ACAAGTATCCTTGCGGCGTAGTTTTTCTTTCTGATGGTGAAAATTATACACAGATACTTTATCATTATCGTTCTTATTATTACAGCAGTGACTACGGTGACACTGGTTAGCACTAAATTGTCGCAGGGGCACTCCACAAAAAATTCAGTCACGCGGATGTGACACAGTGTAAAGTATCAGTGCTTTATTCTGACCTCCAGAAATAAAAACTATGCTGGTAGATATGCACTTCGCCTGCTGTCATGTAGGTGATATGGTATCCGTTACGTAACACTTTACTTGAAGGAGAATTCAAGGTTGAAGTAATTATGGCTTAAAATGAACATTTTGTGTTTAATAAAGTCTTGCATACACTGCATGAAAGAGGCAATTCTGGTGAAACAAAAAGATGTTTAACGATAAAAATTGAAACCCAGAGCCTTGATTTCTTCTGTGTGACAATTTCTGTCATTGTGTGTACCTTAGAAACTCTCTTACTAACTGGTCAGTGGACAATTAGTTATAGTGTTTCATTTCAACAACACGAACATTACGTTCATTTGATACTACTGCTGACTGTACCATTCACCAGGACTGAGCTCGCAAAGCGTGCCTTCCGATGCTCAGCTCCATCTGTCTGGAACTCAGTACCTTCATTCATCATCAACAGCGACTCTTATGACCTTCAAATCTCTGCCTAAAACTTACCTTTTCCGTTTAGCTGTCGACTGTAGCATACACATCTGACCTTACCACATTCCCGCCAGCGCCTCTGAAGTTACGACCTTATGGCGCTATATAAATCAGTTTATTATTATTATAGTTTATTATTGTTATTATTATTATTATTTACAATGTTTTTCCATAATTTGATTGATATAGTGCACACAGGATAATGTAATTTTTCTCGCAGCTACGATATAGCATTCTTTGCTTGTTGGCGCCGATGTCGGCGTGCGACAGATTTGGAGGCGCAGCTGGAGAAATTGCTCAACGACGCGCGGAGTTCCGTGTCGTCCGCAGTCGCCACGTTGAAGTCGGCAGCGGTGCTAGTGCACGAACATGTCGAACAGATTCGTCGTGCTATCGAGGTGAGGTGGTAAGCCAAAATTCCACTTGGCTCATCACGTCTCGATGCGTTCGACGTGCTGAGCGCGTCGAGACAAACGTGTCGAGCCGTGCTGTTCGACAAGCTCGACACAGCCAAAATGCATGAACTCGGCACGGCGAACGTGTCGTGTCGAGACGTGACGAGCCAAGTGGAATTTGAGCTTCACCGCTGCTTCTGAGAAATGGCTCGAAGCTATTCGGAATTTAAGTTTGGTTTAATTTAAATTAAAATTAAATTTAAATTTAAGTTAAGCAGTCTCAACTTCTGATCATTGCGGAGATCTGCGTTGAATTTTGTGGTCACTATATGTTGTATTATTGCTGTGGTCCTATGTACTGTGTGGCAAAGAATGGATAGTGTACCTGAGTTGGTTTCGGTTGACAATGAATATCGATGGTCGGAGGTTTTTCTCTAAATGCTGTAGATATTATTGTATGTTACACGAATTATTAAAGCATGAGGCTTTTATTCTTCACGTTTTAACCGCTATTCGTGGTCTGTATGGCATGTATTGAGATTTTTTTTAAAAGTTTTTGGTGCCAAATGTTTGTATTTGTTTATGGTTTTAGCTTTTTTTGGTGATGTTATTATTTTTTTTAAATATTAGTTTTTACTTCTAGGTTGGTTTTCCCCGAAATTGACTGTACAGTTAATCTTCAGCTTTGCATAATAGTGCCATTTTTCTAGGTATCACCTGTATGTTTTGAAGGTGCAGACCATTAAATAACGGCAGACTAGGGCTATGTACAGCTGCATGGCTGCAGGCCAAAGTCTGTGAGTGCAGTCTTGGGCTGCGGCTTAGACTGAACGCCAACCCTGTCTGTGGCGACAGCGCCACTGAGGTGGCATTTGTAGCTTGGAGTGCTACATGCGAACCTTAATTTTCCTTTACCTAATGTCGGATGGTAACTTCTGGGCCTTTTCAATTGCCAGTCCTACTTCGTGGAACTCTTTACCAGATCATCTCCGTGATGCAACACCGAGTTCTGACAGTTTCAGAGGGAAACTACTCTAAACGTAATTATTTGCGAGGTATTAAACATACTAAATGCAGTAGAGATGTTTTGTGTTTCTGTGCTATATAAATTAACGATTGACATTGACATTGCTGATGTAGGTGTCTGGCCGGACTGATGATTGGCACTCGGCAGCAGATGTGCAACCTCTGCAGTTAGACGTTATTTGGATGTCGGATTCGGCAGCTGAATATGCCAAGTATGCTGTGCAGCTTTTGACTTGATTATTCGTTATTAAAGTTAGGGAGTTCAAGATTATGACCTGCATTTCTGTAGCCTAAGCAGTCACAAGAACACAATCAAATGTTGCCCTCGTAGGCCTGGCAGAACAGTAACATTATCAGCCTGTGGAGGAATTTACTGATTTCCTAATTTATACATGTGCAAACTGCAGATATAGATGTTAATTATTTCGTTCAATTTTTCGAACGTAAAATATTCCATGTGTCGTTTATTTTGCAAAAGATATTGAAGACAGGCTTGGTAAGTTGATAATTTTTGGCCACGTAAACTGGTGCCACACACGTAAATTTTAATTTTAAATATAAATGTACAAATGAACGACATAGAATATTTTACATACGATAAATAGAAGGATATATTTAACATCTGTGTCTATGATTTGCATGTATGAATAAATTAGCAAATCGGTCTCGACCTAGCCTTGTGGTAGATCATGTAATGATTCCCAAAGGAAATTGTACTGTTTTCGACACACTGAAGACGAATATTTCGTTGTTTCTTGCTAAATATTAACCAGCAGTGTTATCAGATGCTCTGACAAGAACTGACAGTTTCAATTATGTCAGTAATGTACCTACAAATATTAAAGTATCTTGTAAATATTATGTTAGTGTCACATACGATGATGTGCACGGAAATACCGATGTGCTCTACTGTGGCATCACCAACGACCTGATGCGTCACCTCCAGTTGATCCAGAACGCTGTCGCTCGGTTGGTGATGAGCACTCTGTGATGTGACCACATCTCACCAGTTCTCCGCCAGCTGCACTGGCTTCCACTGTTACAGTACGTCGAGTTCTAGGTCGCCACCTCTGTCCACCAGGCGTTGTCTCGGGGCATGCTAATGGCTGACGACTGCTGCCTTGTCACCGACGTCGAACATCTCCTCAGTCGCATGCAGACCAACTTCAGAGACAGAACCTTCAGTGCAGCTGGACCTCGAGTCTGGAACTATCTGCCGATTGATCTCAGGCAGTCGAACTTGTCATACAACGGTTTCAGACAGTTGACGCTCAATAACATTTTTGTATCGACAGTGGGACCAGAGTGTAGTGTGAACCTTCCCCTTTTAACTGTGCTTTAGAAATACTCTTACTTACTTACTTACTTAATTTCTTACTTACTTATTAGTTACATGTGTTTTTAGGTCTGACCTCAACCGACTTCGTGCTGTCGTGACTGACGCGAGAACGAAAAAGTCGACCAAAAGAAACCAAATGCTAATGCCTACGGAAGAGGAGCTCAGCAAATTGAGCTACGAGTTAAATTTGGCAGTTTCTGAGGTATTTTGGACCAATAAATTCTGTTTTGAAACGCCTAAAAAGCAAAATGGAGATGGGATTGAGTGTGTATTTGTAATATAAATCCAGTTTTAGACATACTATGACCAGTTGTGCGCCTCGGGCAAAAACGTGCACATATTTATGGTAACAGAACGTGGTAAAATCTTTGGCATATTTTGCCGAAAAAAATCAGCGATTACGGCTCAACAAACAGTTTCTTAATCATAACTAAGAAATTGTTTGTTAAGCCATCATTGTTTTTTTACCTGTGTCCATCGAATTACTTCGCGATGTTAGCATTCATTGCAGCAATGCACCGCGTGGAATACTGCGTATGAAATAGTTGCAGAAATTTGTTACATACTCCGCAGATCTGTGCCGTGGTGATTCTTATACTGAGCATAATCCTAACCTAGAAATTGTAGACTGTTTTTACGCATGTCTTGGATGTGGCTGGCTTACAGTGTGTTGAAGAACAAGTCCGATAAATTTATTTTGTCATTATAGCTGCTTTAGTTTCATGTTGAACTTGTATGTAGTGATGCGTATTAGTTGTTATTTTGCTGTTTTTAATTTCTTCCACTTACGGTGAGATAAAGACGAATAAGGGACCCGGCTAAAACGGTCTTGTGATTGGAACTTAAATAAAATGCTGTTCAGGGTCAATAAAATTGGTTACCGTACCTCTGCTTAACAGGATGTGTCAACATTCTAAATTTGAGGGTGGCAAGTTAATACGATAAGTTTGAATGATATGATCTATCAGTCAAACGCATGTGTTTTATGTTGTCAAGCAGGTTTTTACAGGCAAGACATTTTTTAATATTTTGCCCAAAGAACGTCAAAAGTAACTCTTACTACAAGTGATTTAGTTATTCATTATAACTGTCAGTGTCAATCATGGATTTATATACCGCAGTATCATGAAGCGTCTACTGTGCTTAGTGTGTTTGATAACTCGCATATAATTCTGTTTTAAGTAGTTTCCTAAAACTGTCAGAACTCAGTGTTGGATCAATTAAAGAGTTGCACGAAGTAGGCCCGGCGACCGAAAAGGCCCAGAGGCACGCAAACGTGTTCAGCCAGTAATATGGTTGCACAGTAAGGTGTTGTCGACTGGCTGAGCGTAGTTGTAGACGGCCGGCGACTTCTGAAACTGGTGTCCAGCAGTCGACCAGTTGCATCAGTCGATATACCAAACCAAATTTTTTGTGGCAGCAATGTGCATGCTTATTGATGCTGTTTTTTTGCAGATGATGAAAGCAAAGTCGGAAGATAAAATCTTGGCGGACTATTGCGGTCGCGTGAGGCAAAGTCGGGAACAGTTTCACAAAGAGTTTGAGTCTGTGGTGCCCGACGTGAAGATTGGCTCGAGACTTGATGGTACGTAGGCACCAGTGTGAACTCATGCAGAGCTTTCTAATTCTTGTATTTGCACCGTGTCTGGTCGTGAAGTGGTATGTCTAGTATTTGGTATTATCGCAGTTTGGAGCTTTCGAGAGATTTTTTTTCTCGCGTTAATCGCTCCAATTAAAAAAAATTAATCGCGTGGTTAGAAACTGTTCGTTTAGCCGTTATTTTTTTCGACCTGCGTCTACTAAATGTGGCTGTGACTTTTGCGTGGTTTCCACCGTTACGTATCCGTTCCTCCGTTGCCTTATCTCCGTTGTCCGTTGCAAAAGTACGTTAGAATTACGTTCATCCGTAGGAATTCCGTAAGAACTCCATAGCTTACGTAAAAAATAACATTCTCCGTTTCCGTAAGTTCGCCGTTGCCATTCATCCGTTCATATAGGATCGAGTGCTATTTTTCCATACCTGCTGTTCCGTACATAGCCAGGACGCCTGGAGCTCCGCCCACTCTTTTGCGCAGGAAACTCGGCGGCCTGCCTCTTGGGCCTACCGGGCACATGCCCCAGCAATGGCATACGGAACGGCAGGTACAAACACGGTTTTTACGGGAACGGATACGGAAACGGCAACGTAATGCTGAAAACCAGGTGTTTCTCGTATTTCGTGGCAATGCACAGTGCGGGATGACTCCGAATGAAAGGGCCAGAGCTGCTGCCTTCTCCGCAGGGCTGTGGTACTGCTGATCCTTATACTGTGGCTTGGACTGCTGGGCATAAAAGCTTCATGTTGGCTTGGCAACCATGCAGTCGAGTAAATCCCACCTCGTTTCCTGACTGAGTGTCAGAATCGGTAACAGAGCCTGGATAGATTTAGTCAATTGGATTTATTGTGTTGTATAAAGTTGCGTATTTCTTTACGGAGGAGCGTTTTGTCTTCTTCGCTTCTCTTAAATTTTCACGCATTACGATGTGTGCGATGTGAAAATAAATAAAATAAATAAATTACTGTATTCTCAAAGCACAAATTTAGAAAAAGAGGCATTTTTTGCTGATATCGGAGCATCGTGTGTGTGTGTGTGTGTGTTTTTTTGTGGACTCGTGTGCGGTTGAAAGACGGCCGGTTGACAGCCGATGAGCTGAACTCGCTGATAGCGCACGCTCACCGACGCATCGAGCAGCTGGAGCGACGACTGGAGAAGCAGCGAACCTCGGAGCGGACCCACGTCGAGGGTGTACTTGGTCAACAGCGACAGGAACATGAGCTGCTCACCGAGGAACGACTGAAGCAGGAGCGCGAGAAGATGCAGGATGAGCTGGGTGTTATCAGACAGCAACGGGTATGCTTGCGGTAGTCTGAATCGTCACGTTTTAATCAGGGTTGGCAAGTTTCAACAACATGTGGTTTTAACCACGGTATAAAGTGGTTTTGGCAAAAAACCCACATGTGCTGGGCAAAAAAACCCACATGTACTGGGCAAAATTGGGAAAAACTAGTTTTTTTTTCAGTTCAGCAAATGCTGCTTTTTGGGATTTATCTGTTTATATATTTATTTTTTGAAACAGTTAAAATTAATGCACTATGTAGTGTACAATAGCCAAGATCAGAAGTCAAGAAACGTAATGTGAACCCAGTTTTGCCTAGTTTTATCCGGTTTAAACCAGGTTTAACCCACTGGGCTGGGCAAAACCAGCTTAACCCGGGTTAAATGCCAACCCTGCGTTTAATTAGGGCTGCAGATATTAACGGTTAATTTTTCTGTTAACTGTTGAAGAATGTTAACGATGAAAATCATTTTTAAAGATTAAACGCGCACATTTTGTAACCTACTTACTGCGATGAATGAATACCGTTTTTCCAAAATTGGCACTGCTGACAAAGAATGCTCTTTGTGTATACCAGCTACATCACAGGCCTAGTAGGCTACATCCAGTAGCTACATCGGTGTCTTGTGAGAGTCTGTTTAGCACGGCTGCTTACACTGTCCACAAAATACGTTCTTCACTCGATCCGCATACTGTGAATATGCTCAGTTTCCTTTGAGACTGGTGTAGCTGACACTGGACTTTTAAGTTAACTATTGAAAATTTTGAATGCGACACCAGCCCTAATTTAGTACTAGCTTTTCATTCGGCGGAGCCTGTAGATCAGCCAAGATTATAATCATTTCAAGATTATAATCATTTGAGCAATTTCATTGTTTTTTTCTATATTATAAGTTACAAAACTCCGATTTATGCAGCAGTGCATATTATCAAATTACATATACACACATTTATATAGGGTAGGGGCCGGAATGCCTAATGCTGGAATGCATAATGACCCACCGGAATGCCTAACCGCAGGAATGCCTAAAGTTGGAATTTGGTGTGTGATTTTTGTTATGATTTTTCGAAAGTTGTCATCAATATTGGTATATGAAAATGTTTGTTGGATACGCTATTAGATACGTTATATCACTGCATAACAGGAGTAGTGAAAGTACAATTTTTGTGCAACAGAAAAGTCTGTCAATTGTCAAAACATTTGCCCGTTGCGAGTAACACGATGAATTATGTAATCATAAAAGAAACGTTTAGTGGCCGCACATTTTAATCGCTAAGCATATGGGTGAGACTTTTAAACGCACAATACCGCACGTTACCACACTAAGCATGACCAGAAAGCAGATCAAATAGAAAACGGCACGCTCCACCGCGAGTTATGTTACCACACCATGTTTGATCCTACTTCATTATACGCTGTAGACCTACGCGACACAAATCAACTTGATGACTGATTAGGCTTAGATTTATCTGTACATGAAGACGATGACGACGAGTTCTTTTGTACAGCGCTAAATAATATTGTGAACTGATGTCAGGGTACTTGATGCAAACAGTCATTAGCGCCTTTTAGGCATTCCGGTCATTAGGCATTCCGGGCCTTGTCGTATGCATTCCGGCCCTAGTTGCATTATGCATTCTGGGCTTTAGGCATTCCAGGTCGTCACCTTTATATACAGTACCCAATCTAACAGCTTTTGAACATATTTTAGCATTTTTCTGCATACACACATACAAACGTATTGCCATCTTGTATTGCTGCACATCGATTGTGGCTAATGCCGGCTATGAGCTCGTTGCCAAAAATAAACAAATTCGGATTAGTTTGTTCCAGTCTGTTTCTTATCTAAGTCATTTCGCACAGGCCAGATGGCACCGTCGTTATCAACCTTGTGTATATCGCTTTATACACTGTGAATCAAAAAAACAAGACACTTCACTCGTGTCGATAACTTCGCGAAATATTGATGGCGTTTCAGAATTCTTTTACTGGTGGTTTCAGCACAAAATTTTCGACAAAATTATCATTACATATCCCACCATACCTTACGGATGTTCACGAGTAGGGTGTCTCGTTTTTTTTGACGCACAGTGTATATTAGAAATTGTTTTAGTTTGACTACCTGTACTATTTTTTTGCTTGATATTGGATATTGTGACGAAAAATGGTGAAACTGGGTGGGGACGGGGACGATGGTAGTGGGGCTGGAAATAAAGCGGTGGTAATGGGTACAAAATATTTTTGCCGTGTCATCCTCCAGAATAGAATTGGCAACTGGTGCTGTAGGTGGATGAGGCTGGCGTGGAGAGAGAGCGTGAGATCCGTTCGCAGTTGTCTCGTCAAGCCGCCGCCCACAACGACCACGTGAACGACGTGTTGCGAGTCCAGCAGCACGAGCTGGAGACCGCTTTTGATGTTCGTCTCGCGAGTCTGATGGACAAAGAACGAGCAGAGTTGCATCGGAACGTTGCTGCTTCGACCGGACACATGCTCGGCATCAACAAGGCCTTGTCCGGTCAGAATAGTAATTGTATTAACAACAACAATAGTGACAGCATTAACAATGACGGGTGGTTGGGCAAGTAGAAAGGCTGGTGGGAAATTCCCCCAGCACTTTGTATGGTAAACAATGCCTTGGGAGATGCATAGATGGACGGTGCAGCAGCGTCAGCATTCTCGCAGAACTGTTTGTTCTGCCTGAACCGGTGTCGGCAGCAGCGGCAGTTCCTGTAATGCAACGTCGCTGTAGACGTGAATAACAGCGACATTAGAAGGCGCATCACAGAAAGTACAGATGACCACCGCGAGAGCGCCTTCCTCTCAGCGACCCTCAGTTTTAATTCAGCACTACAGTGCACTCGGTGTCTTTGGTACCTTTGCCCACGCAACCCCCGAGGATGAAATGTAGGACTTTGCTCTTCCTGCAGCAACTGCCTCGTTCAGCCTCCGGTTCACCGCTCCACTGTTGGCAGCCGAGCATTTTCGGTTGCTGGCCCTCGGGTGTGGAACTGCCTGCCACCGGAGGTTACGTCAGTGCCATCTCTGGCGATCTTCCGCACTAGACTCGAGACGTTTCTGTTCACTGAGTCGTATCCTGACATTCGGCTTGTCTGACATTTTTGTGTCTACACACTGTCTATAGTGGACCTAGGAGTGATTTAAATACTTAGGCCACTCTAAAAATTAATGATAGGATTGCTTGATTGATGATTGATTGATTAGAGTAGATTAGATTAGATTAGGGTAGAGTTTTGTCGCCGAGTTGTCCCGATTTGGCCGCCCAGTTGTCATGTCGCCCAGAAGCCCCAGATGATTGACGACCAACGCGACCAACAGTTTGTTGTGCGTCAGATCGGGCCGAGTTCGACAAGGTCGCTCGCCGGGCGCAGGAGCTGTGGCTCGCCTGCCAGGCGCTCCACGCTGTCGTCACCGAGGGAGACCCGGACGCCAGGGGCTCCGTCTGGGAACACCGGCTCAAGCAACTCCATCCCGAACTGGACGCCATCATGGCCGCTCTCCCCGAAAAGTCGGAGCTCGTCTCGACCGTGGTAGAGTCGGTGCCGGAGACTGCGGTCAACCGCGGAGTGTGGACCGAACTGGCGCTGGCCGAGAGGTTCGCGCGCGTTCGGACGGTCGCACGCAGGGTTGCCCTCATCGACGAGTCCGGAGGTCGGTTATCCATGGTGACCAGTGTTGCCACAGCTGGGTTTTCCCCTGCTAGATCTGGGTTGTTGGCCATTGTCTATGTTTCTGGCAGTGGCGTAGCAATGGGGTGTGCAAGGCGTGCAGTGCTACTGCACGCGGGCCCATCGACTTTAGTGAATCATAGAAAAATAAGTTCAAAACCGGTCGCGAATAAACGAATTACATCAAAAATTATTGATTATATTGTAATTTATCACGGCTTGTACGGTAGTGAGTGAGTGAGTGAGTGAGTAGAGTTTAACGCCCCACTCGACACAATACAGGTCATTTCGGAGGCGAAGAGCTTGTACGGTAGTACAAGCTGTTGTATAAGCCATGGGCCAAGTCAATGGGAGAGGGCGATTTTCGACCCTCCGCAGCTCGGAGACCCCTCGACCGATTTTTATGAAACTTGAAATATATAACTACTTCCCGGACACGACCCCGCATGCAAAATTTCAGGGGCCTACGTCGACGTG
>Ga0056116_1001017_pt1 | contig 10470 bp, 8 predicted proteins | sample WorMetOlspDAHAB2_FD_67352 | JGI IMG/M metagenome (GOLD analysis project Ga0056116, IMG submission 67352) | Marine gutless worms symbiont microbial communities from Max Planck institute for Marine Microbiology, Germany - Olavius sp. DAHAB.2 ...
TGCGCCACCATAGACCTGATGCTTATTCAGCAGAACAAGTTCTACTGAATAAGCGACAGATCTATGGTGGCGCACCTAAACTACACTGATACCAGTACTCAGATTAGTTGAGTGAGTGGGTCTGTTTTATATGTATTCTTCTGTTACTCACCTTTCTCTCTTGCTTTAGCGTACGACATACAGTGTAGCAGAACAAGTTCTACCGAATAAGCGACAGATTTGAGGTGGCGGACCTAAACTGCACTGTTACCCTGGATTGTCTGTGCTGTTTTTTTTGTTATTTTTTACAAGTCTTACTGTCTCACTTAGAAATGCGTGATTGGCTGTTGCCATTACATAACATCTAGGGACCTGCGAATCGTTTTTTTTCGTTCGAATCGAATCTCGAATCGAATCGGCCATCCGATTCGTTTTCGAATCGAATCTTCGAATCGAATCGGCCGTATATACTCATTTAGCTTGCGTGAGAGAGCAGTGGGGTGGGGTGGTTTGTAGGCGCTGTCTGTGATAACGGCACATAAGTTCTGAAAACCAACCCGTGCCGTTATCTCAAATGGTCTCATGTCAGCCACCATGAACTTAAGAACAGCCATGTCGTAAGCTTGTTTTTTTTTGCTGGCGTCTAAACGTTTTGGCATAAATACTGACATTAAGCATTGCTTCTTGTTATCATCAGCCTCAGAACTACTAGCCGTGGGACGTTTTCCCTTCTTGCTTTTGTTGTTCGTGTCTTCCTGCTTCAATTTATTGTGTGCTTCACGGTGTTTGCGATACAGGTGAGTCCACAAGTGTGACGTCGTCCCAGTCGCCGGTGCCACAAGTCTTCTGGCACAAGTTACAAACATAGTTTTTTTCTTCCGTTTCTTCCTGTGTAGAATACTCTTTTACTGACATTTTACAGTTTTTGTACTTATTTCTGTTTTATTTAACTACTATTTCACTCGTACAAAACTGCGCAGACAACAGTTGTTTACAGCGAATATTTAATCCATCGGTATTTTGTATTTGTCATGAACGAGAGTGATGTACGGAACTGAGTACTCGTTCATTTCAATTCAGTCCTAAAATGCATTAAACAATGCCGTTGTACGCTTATTTAACTCCCAAAGTCGACTTTAAATGCAAATTTAACCACCACCAATCGTTTCTTTACGAGTGACAATTGACAGCGCAGACGATATCGAATTTCGAATTGGACGTACGATTCGAAATTGAATCGAATCACGAAGCTTCGCAGGTCCCTAATAACATCGCTTGTCTGATGGTTACTGGTGTCATCTATTCCTACAGAACTGACGCGAACAAGTCAGGGGACAGTGGTTACGATGTTGGATCGCCATCTGCCGCCACTTAAGCCCACATCATTTGCGTTGTCTGCATGATTTAGCATGACCCTTGCTTTTGAGCTATTAGATTATTTTGATTATGTGATTAATTTGTTTTTGTTGTCACTTGTTTTCTGTAGTCAGTTGAAGACAGACAGATAGAAGAGGCAGTGTGCAGTATGTTATTTTTTGTTATTTGTAGCACAGTGTATTTTTTTATCAGTGTCTGTGTACTGCATAATGATTTGCATCAGACATGGAACTCTTTCCTCATTTTAAGATGACAAAAGTGCTAGACAGTGAATGCATTGCAGAAGAATTGATTTGGGAAAGTTCAGTAGCTGAAACAAAATACACATTGAAAAGGAGTGCTTAGAACTTCTAAGCACTTCTTTTGCTTGTATAATTTTGGCAAATCAACTTTATGAATTCTGATGTTAAGAGTAATCATTCAGATGCTATATAAAACAAATTAAAGCGATTAACAGATAAGTCTACAGAAACTAAACTGAAGTTATTTCAAATACCATATAGAAAGTTGAACTAGAATGATTGAGATAGAACTTTATGAAAACTAAAACTGTTTTTTAATGTAAACTGCCTAGTAGAGTGATGAAAGGCAATTCATGTCCAAAAGTTAGTTAGACCCAGTGCACACATTGTTACATGCTTGTTAATTTTATTAGTTTACCAATTTTCACGAAATTGTAGTATATTAAGCCATCAAGAACATAGTGTATATTTTGTGTATTTGTCATTGTAGGTTTATTTCATGCATTGCTGTTCCATCGTACTCAGGGAAAGGTAAGCAGTGACTCCTGTTGTCTGTTGTCTTTTGGTGCGACTGTATGTCTGTAGTTCTCTGAGTATGTTCCTCAGATATTTGATGATGAGAGTCCAATTAGTTACAGTGTTAGTAACATAGTAGTCATTACTGTAAATATTACATTATGCTCATTAAGATATTGTATTCAAGCATTAATATTATTCTTTTCATGTTCTGCTTGTTACAAACTTACAGTTCTCATAATTAACATATTGTACATGTGGAGGACAACATTGTTTGTTGTGCTTCTCAGTTCAGTGTCATACATATACACTGTCACTGACTTTCTCTTGTCCGAGGTCCTGCTAGCTAATGACTCTGTCACTGAAGTTGATGCGCATCCAACTAATAGCAGCACACGAGTTTCAGCCAAATGGTGTCTTCTATGGCAGGCATTGGTGACGAGGCAGCAGTCATTAGCCAGGTAGCTGGGAGCATGTCCAGATAGCGCCTGATGGACGAGGGTGGTGACCCTGTACTCACTGCACTATTGCACTGGAAGCTCACACAGGAGGTCAGTGCAGCTGATGGAGAACTGGCAAGATGTGACCGCGTTGCTGAGTGCTTATCAACAGACGAGTGGCCGTATTCTGGTCTGACTGAAGATGGCACGACTATAATATGAGTGTAGTTATAGTAATATTAGTAGTACTAGTGGTGGTTGTAGTTGCTGAGGTGGAAATGTGCTGGTTCTGTGTTTACTTGTGCAGTTTCATTACAAGCAGGAAGGAAATTATTCCATTGGTTCAGTTGGTGTCATTGATGTTGACTGCGACTTTGTCAGTTTTACCTACGTAAGTTGATGCAAACAGTCATTTTTTTCAAAGTATTTTATATACTGTGTATTTGTGGTGCTGTTTATGCTTACAGTTTGTGTATGTGTGTGTGATTGTTACTGTCACCCATTTTGCGAGGGTGCCTTGTTCACTTTTCCGTTTTTGTCTAATTTTTAGAGTAGAGCTGTTAGTGGCTAAAACATGGCTACTGCAGCAACAATGGACAAAACTGCAGTGTTGCACATATGAAATCTTTGTTGCTTATTTTTTTAACTGTGTCACATTTCTTTGTGGTTTGTTAACAGTGTATGTTATACTTTAATAAAAAATAAATAAAATAAATGCACAACATACGCTAAAAAGTTGAACAAGAGAGCTGGCCAACTTTGTATGCCATACGTGACCAATAACTAAAATTAAAAGAAATAAACTGAAACTTAACAGTTGATGAGATTGTCAGTTTGAGAGCCTGATCTTGAGTTCGTGACATCATGTGACTGACACTGAGTTATCGTGAAACGTGATGTAGGTAGACAGTTCGAGGCGATCGGACCAGCCATACAAAGTGCCCCTGTCGAATAGGCGAGAAAAATGCATGATTACTATAGATTTTGTGAATAGATACGTAGTATATTATATAGTATATCTTTTTAAAAATTTAATCAGATCTACGAAGTGCGTTAATTGACATGGTTTGGCATGTCTCTTAGGTGCGTGCTGCTTCGGAAGAGCTTGATCGGCTGCTAAAGAAAGAAGTTCGAGCGTTTCGCGAGGAATTACGCTGTGTCGATGGATCAGTTGGTGGACAGATCTCGCTGGAGTTCTATCAGAAGAAGCGAGCTCACTGGCCGTTTCCTGCAGAATGCATTCCGTGGGAAATGTGGATTATTAAGATCAATGTCGTTACACTGTCTAATGAACAAGGTATGCTGTTTACAGTGTGTTGTTTTGATGTGAAAATTGACAGTTGCACTTAAATACCAACAATAGCTTTAACTGTACTAATGCTTCGACACAGGAATAATTGTTTGTCTTCTTCTTCAGGAAGTAAGCATTTACGTATCCGGTAAGTAAAGTAATTTTTCTAACCAGCATCGTTAAACGTAGCATACACTGTGCTGTGGTTGCACTATTCCAAACAAAAACATCTTCAACGACTGTTTGAACCAGCTGTGCGTGTTATCGGAGTGTGTTTTACTGTTGCAGTTTTTTGTGAATTGTGAATGTACTACGTTTCAGAGAGGCAAATGTTTCGCGAAAAATTGGGTGAAGTTTTGTCTGAGAAGATGCTGTACATTGTCGAAGCGATGAGCCGACACGAATATGTGCCGAAGATTCCAAACCAAGCAGAACTTGACTTGGTGTTTGACATTTCATTACCTGATGTTCAGCCGTATCTTTTCAAGGTTTGTGGTCTTGTGTTTTAGAGCTTTTTATCTTAACTGTTGTTTGTGCCAGCAGAAACGTAGTTAAAGCATGTTCTTCACTGCCTGACATTGTATCACGTTGTATGTGATTTTGTTTGTAAATTTTTATGCAGCTGCATTTGTTATGTATTCCTGCCATGTGTATGATTTAATCATAATGTGATTTTGTATTGGCAATGGATACTTTGTGTCCTTCTGATGTTATTTTCTTTTTTTCAATATTCCGCGTTTCTGTAATTGTTTGTTGCAGGTTTCATACATGACTGATATGACGTCTTCCACATCTGTTGGAACAACTGTTCGTCGATTCTTCAAAGACACTCTGGCATTGTGATGCGTGATAAAATGTTTTAACGTCACTATTTAGTCACAGACTGTTTTTCCATGACATGTCACCAGCAAGAAGCTTTCCATCTGGATTGATAGAAAATCTAGTCTGATCCAGGGGCGTCTGATCCCCAAATCAAGTGGGAAAGGAACTCGCACTTTGTCCATTTCCATTCTTGCTCTCCATATTGCTACTCTTCTTTTCATTTTCCTTCTTCATTTTCACTGTTTGGGAGCTTTTCATAGTGCAGCTTCAGCCAACGTTGAATTGGTGCACTTCTACGAAATAAATTTATATAGAGCATAGTTATGATATCTCTTATACACTCGATACGTTGTGCATAATAGTATGCAAAGGAAAATGTCTTTAACTGATGCCTACAACAGTTAATTTCAAGGGCAGGATCATGCAGATAATTTGCCAAAGAATTCCAGACCAACAGCGCTCACTGTAAGTATGCCGGCCCATGCTGGACAGTTTGTGGCATGCCACCGTCAGTTCATCTGGGCAAAGTCCCATAATTGTTCGGTTATGTATGTACAGCGATCACTGGATAGCAAAAAATTTGATTTAGACACCCAATGCTGAAAACATGGCAGTTGCTTTCCTAAGCCCCATTGACAGACGCCTCTGGGCTGATCAGTTGCCACATTGACCGCGCTGTGTAATAATCAGTATAATCAAATATAATTAAATGTAATCAGTAACCTACTTTATTGTTCAGTGTTGTGATACTTAGAAGCTGTTATCTGTAGTGTATACTGACAGGTAGCATGCAAAATGAATGCACATGCATTGATAACATTGCTCATCTTCATAAGTTTTATTTATCCTTTTGTCTGTTGGTTTGTCAGAATATCTACTCGGACTGCAGACGTTAGTGACATATTATTTATTTATATTTTAAACGTCGTACACATAGAACGTGTATTAATAGCAAAGAAATCACCAGAAGAGCTAAAACGTAAACAGATATTGACGTTTGAACTGAATGACTCCCAAGCAGCAGGTCACTGTAACTCTCTGAACAGTCATGTGATAAATTGTCGGCCACAGTTGAATAATTGCTGGAACTGTGTGTAATGTTGTTAACATGTCAGATGTGAATATTCTAATGCTATGCTAAGTAATTGTTATGATACTTGTGAACAGTTCTTACTTGGTTCCGTTGTTAAATTTCTGTTGTGGTTCATGACAGCACATTTTAGACGATGGCTATTTCTAGTGACGTATTAGTCGATGGATGATTTACAGAATGCCTCCTTCCAAAAATTGACCTGCAGACCCTCCTCTTGTTTACTTGGCGTCGTTAGCCGTGATTCACTTAATGTCACTGGAACCAGTGATAACGAAACTCGTAATGACACGTTATTATTTATTACACATAAGTACATTAGACATAAGTCTATAAATAAGACGCCCATTATTAGCATCTGTAGGATAAACGTTCATCACATGTTAGTCGTTACAGTGTCACTAAACACCAGCTGTATACGTGGTCGCATGCTAGTGCGGCCCGTCTTACGCCAATGAGAAACCCCTGACACTGTGGCGTACGGTACGTACATGCAGACCCCAGGTCCCACAGTGGCTGAAAATGTGTGCTGTATGTCACTTTCGTAAACTCCAGGCTGAGTACAGCATTGCCAATATCACAAACAAACCGTTCTCAACAGTCAAACACCAACAAAACAATGAAACATCAATGATCTGAACTGCGCCAGTTAACCTCTGGAGCATGTGGCCTCTCACTGACGCGGGGCCCTGACACAGTGTCCCAGTGGGATCTCCGTAAAGACAAGCCCAGGCCTGATGATAGTGACAGTAGGCTAGCTGGTTCGGAAGTAGCTTACATTCGATCTTGTGTGTTCAACAACCAATTAACTGCTTGTGAGCTCATCTGCAACCAACAGATACAAACACTTTGATCGCTTACGTATACAGCCACAGCAGCTGCTGTTGCTGAATGACTGATTCGTATGAAAACCGTGTTATACTGTTTCTTCATCCGATTTACAATTTGTTTCATTATCTCGCCCTATTGTGCAGTTTATCCATTAGCTGCCATAGTGTGACAAACCCACATGTTCCAAAATATATGGATTCGTCCCTTTCCCCACACTTCCTTCCCATCCCCTCCCCTTCCTGAAACTTCCTTCTTTCCTTAAGTTCCCTCTAGGCTCTCCTACGTGCACGCCATTTTTTTTCATTCCCAACTTCTTGTGGAGTCCCTTCTTTTTCCATTACAGAGTCTGGATGATCTATATGCCAAACTGTGACATGTCATATTTGAGTTATTACACCGAGTTAGCATCTGACAACCTCTTGAAAATTTACACATTTGCGTTCATCCACTTTACAGTGCAAATACAAGACTTGTTTTGGAAGGACGTCTTTGACATGGACATAGACCCTTGACCAAATTTCTGAGTGGGTCTGGACCCATGTAATCCTCATCCTACTGTAGTGTCGGTCCTCATCATACAATAGCTATGCACGTTAAGACCACGCGTCATTAACGCGATGTCACAAACACAGAACACTACACGAAAAAGACGAATTCTCTAACCAGATAACTAATTGGACTATCATCAAGTACTCATAACACTGACAGACGACAGGACTTCACAACGACAATCTCTAAGCACCAACACAGCACAGCAACAGTGGCAGGAAAAACGATATCTGCAAATACATTTAACCAACAGTATGCCCTTAAACACTATTGCAATGATTATCATTTTAATGAGATTTGTAGGACTTTTCAAGATTACAAAAATCACTGTTCGTCCACATGTGTGTGTCCACTGTCTCCGTCTGTCTGGGTCAGTTTTTGAATTATGTAATTTAGTTTCAGTAAAATGTGGTAGGGCTACAGCTCGCTAACGAGCACTCTACTAACTTCATAGGCTATGTATATTGGGAAAAAATATTCCATCAATGGATGTTATGGCAACAAAAATGTGAATATTTTCAAATGAAATGACTACTATTTGTTAGGAAACAGATAAAATATGGCAATGTGTTGCAAAATTAATAACGCTTTCTGTATGTGTCGTTTTAGACGTATAATGCAGCACGAATTCGCATTGCATACTGTTTTAAACTGTTGAGTTTTTCACATTTATAAATAGTTATTACTGCAATATTTGTACAAGATATGATATCGCACAACTTCAACAGTGATGAGATGATTGTAAACAATTAAAATTCACATTAAATATCACAGAAGTAGAATACAAAAACTACAAGCAAATAAATTCCATCAATCTAAAACATTTCATGAAAATAAAAATTGGGATACACTCTTGTAAATAAATATAATTTGTTTTGAAAATAACTGGATATGTAAATGGAAGAAAATGTATTTTGTTTGTTTATCACCAGCAGTTACATCCAGTATTATGGTTTTTTGATGATCTAAACTGGAGATTTCTAGGCAAAAATCGACCCCAAACATCCAACTTTCTGCCCGTTATGGTAGTATCCCTAGTGCAAGTTTTTTTTATGAAATCAACATTCCTGCGTCTACTTGTTGTAAATGTATTGAATTCGGTTTGTTTTAGGTACACAGTGAACAAGTGACCGATCGATAAGCAATAATTTTGGAACCAAGGTTCAAGCACTGGCGTACCCAACCCCCATTGAATCTTCCAAATTTTTTGTATTGCGTGTTTGCTAAACATACTCTCCAAGCCCTGCTCTTAAATTCATTAAATCCAAAATTTTATACAGGAAAACGTTAAAAAATGCACACTAATTTCACATTTTGCTCCAGCTTCTGGGGGTCCCCAGACCCCTACTGGGGCTTTGCCCCTGGACCCCAGACTCCCTGGCCCGGCCACCACCACGTGAACCCCCTCCATTGTAAAATCCTGGGTACGCCTATGCCAGGTTGCATCTTAATTAGGGTGCAACTGGAAGGGCAACTGAAATAAGACATATTGGGCTGTGGCAGCAATGCTTATGTGGGTGGACATACTCAATAAAAATCCCGAAACGTGACTCTTTCTGGCACTGTCTACTCTAGGGTTTTCCTGATACAGGTCGTGAAACAAGTTTTAATTAGTTTGTAAACAGACACTTCATTAATAATAACTACACATTTATATAACTAAAAACCGACAGTATCGCCATACGTGTCTATATATACTAAGTTGATATGCATCAACAATTAACAATTTACAGTTACCCTTAAACTGACCCACAACACAAAAACAACCTGTTATTAAAAAAATAAAACTAATTCTTCACTCGTGCATTTGTGACTACAGAACCTAAAATTCCCAAAACTGGGGAAAAAACGCTATAACCGAGGCTTAAAAATTTCACAATTATACCTAGGGTGGAACTGTATAAGGTAGCTGAGTATCTTCAGCAATGTATCAGATCAAACCATGATGTCGCAATTCAAGTTATGCTTATTATCAACAGTACAAAAACGTGCACAGTCACTGACAAATGTCATTCACCAATGTTGCCAGCAGTCGACAGCAAATGTCGTCAGCGGCAAATTGTTGCGCTGAAACGAGTGATTCTGTCGGTGAAGTTAAGACTTACAGGGAATTACCACTGCACGTAACAGCCTGTCAACGTGACCAATTCAGTCTGCAGTCACCACGTGGCGCCGCCGTCATCAGATGGACTTTCAACCACATCTGAAGACTGCTTTCGGTCTATAGCAATAACACTGCAAAGGGTAGCCTACCACCACTGGCGTTGGCACACTGGTAGCAGACCAGACGGATGACGTACGACAAGTCTGCAGTTCTGCCGAGATATATCGCCGTCGCAGCTGAACAAAACCACTTTAACGACGCTTGTCACAAGTTCCTGGTGCAAGCTGACAAATCTCGCCTGCTGTCCAACATGTGCCAAACTGTGGCTACTGAACGTTGGTTCCCAAAACACCTAGAAAGACACCTTCAGCCCAACAGGACGATTATGGGCTTATTGGGAAACTTGGAATTATTACACTGCAGTGGCGGCTTCCGTGACTTTCACGCACAAAAGTTTGCACGTGACGTTCAAGCTGTGGACTCTTTGAGATTGTCGAAGTATGAGGCAAGCTGGTCGTAGGTAACACCAAGCTCATCACAGTCCCATTCTATATCTGACGAGCCGCTGACGATTGCCTCTTCAAGTCGACGCAGTGTCTCAACGCGTGACGCTGCAGGTGCGTTGGAACGCGGAACTCGACGTCGATGGCGCGAGTCCAGACTTGACATTTCGTCTTCGTCGTCGTCGTCATCCATTGACGACTCCATCGATAACTGAACCGTGCAAACACAACACGTTCACATCATTTCTCTTGCATTTCTGGTTTCTTAATGTTTTTATTCTGGTGTAGGAAAATCGCACCAGCTCTTATCAGCCATTTTGTCTGGTTCCACATCTGTGCGTGTATTCTATGGTTTTTACTGTTGTGAAAACAGATTGACCTAAATGATGATGGTCGTGATAACACACAAATCCGGGTGGGCCACTAAACATGCATTTTCACGACGGCTCAGTCAATCAATGAAATACTATTTTATTGTGCGCCCAAAGGTTGACAAGGATACTGGCCAACTTTGTCTGCAGCAACATACAGGGTGGCCCAAAAAAGTAAGCCACTATAAAAAGTAAGCCACGATCACTAATCATCATTAAATCGTATTAAAAGCCGCCATTATGGCTATATTTTTCATCAATTTCCACTAGAAAATGAGCACAAGGATACGATAAGTCTGTATTAAATATTCTATGTGTGACCTAATTTGTGATGTCATCACTTGCTGTGTTTGAA
>Ga0056116_1001018_pt1 | contig 10470 bp, 10 predicted proteins | sample WorMetOlspDAHAB2_FD_67352 | JGI IMG/M metagenome (GOLD analysis project Ga0056116, IMG submission 67352) | Marine gutless worms symbiont microbial communities from Max Planck institute for Marine Microbiology, Germany - Olavius sp. DAHAB.2 ...
AGTTAGGGGGGGAAAGACCTTTGTTGTTTCAATAGAAAATAAGTGCATTAAATCAATTAAAACAGTCGACCAAAAAAAACATGGTACATAAATTTGTTGATGTTAGAAGAAAATGCTCTAAAACTCACCAACAAGCATCTTTAATTCCAAAATTTTCCCGGGGTGATGTCCTGGACCCACGTTAAAAGGGGGAACGGACAGAAGGGGAAGGAGGAACGGAGAGGGGGAGGTTGTGTCACGACTGTCGGGGGGATGGACGCCCCTGCTTTTTCAGAAAATCTCTTCCTACACCTGTTCCGCCATAGTCTGTCGCCTGTCGGTCACAGACTCTGAACCTGGCTCACGGACGTATCAGTTTTCTGTTTTATCTTATAAGTTTCGTTACTGGCCACATGCTGACGCCAAAGTTAACTGTTCGTGCGTAGTGTGTACAGTTTCTTTTCTTCTTATTTTTCAATTCCAATCCAATTTCATTCTGCATTTTTTTTCGTTGCAGATGTTGAGCTGAAAGCGGAAGAACGGAGCAAATTTTTCGACGCTTTGATTACACTTCTGCAGTAACAAATGCAAGCGCGTTTTTATGTCGGCATTTTAGCATCGAACTTTTTTTTGTGTTTTAGCCTTTTATCTCCTTTCATTTTTTTGTCGTATGCTATTTATTTTAACCTGCAAATGCAGAAAATGTACATAAACTCGAATAGGGAATATCGTTGCACACTCGTGTTAGTCTGTTTGTAACATAGTAAATGTTAGTAACATTTAAAAAACATTAACATCGACTTATAATTCGGTAGATTTTGGTTTTCAGTCAGGATGCTACTTAGGTGGTGGGAAATTTTTGAAAATGAATTTCCCTCACAATGGCTTTATTTTGCTTTTCCGCTAGTCTGCCAGGAACTTCGCTGCCAGAGGTGAGCATACAGTCCAGAATATTTTGACGGAATTTTACTGGTGGTGCAGAATTGTCACAGGGTTACCACGTTTCTGGATTATTTCTGGAAACCTGGAAATGTCAGGGAATTCGATTAAGGTCAGTGAAAAGTCAGAAAAAGGCCCAAAGTCAGGGAAAGGCCCAAAGTCAGGGAAAGGTCGGGGAATTTGTGTAGTCAGGGAAATTTGATTGTGGCAACTCAACAAAATGCTGGTAACCAAACTGTGGTGTGAACTGTGCATGAACTCTGATGTGCTTGGACACGTTCTCAGATCGTCATATAACTTACCTGTACTTTATACGTACTGTAATTCATTTTTCATACGTGATGATGACGGAGAATTTGGGTTATTCAATGTGCATTTGTTCAACATATAGCCTGCAATTTCATGTAGAAAAGTCATACAAAAGTCCCGCTATTTTTTTCTGCCTAGCGAGTGCGAACTTCATGCTGAGCTAGTTTCCGTCAGTACTCGAGGGCCCATTTAGTTCTGCCACAGGCTCGCTAATATTCTGACAAAAACTGAGCTGCTGGGCTGTCCTGCTTCCGAATACGCCCACGTGGACTTAAAGAATTTTACCCACATATGCTTTCACCACCAATTTTACACCTGGCTTTTCGCCATAAGCCTCTTGTTGTCTATAGGAGATTTCGGGCATGACGATGTATTGTTACTTACTGCGCTACCAAAATTTAAAAAAATCAACTGAAACGCTTATTTTCAAGTTGACATTAATTGCTACGAGGAAGGACCGCCGGTGTCCTATACTGCGCTGCTGTACCAGTACACCCACAATTCGTACGTGGTCAAGCAGAATTTCATAATCAATGCGATTTACCTACAGCAGTTGTGAATGCACCGCATGTACAGAGAGAGAATAACGTTCATAGAATAAAATTAAAACCTACGGACTATTGACACAGTGAATATGCAACATGATTTACATTATTCACTTATTTGCTAATTAAATTTATTATGCGATATGTACTTGAATAGTCATCATTCATTTCGCTTCAATTGCATCAGCAACTGGACATACCGGAGGCATGCCTAGTAACACGAGCACCTGTCATTACGTCACTAGCGTACGAATTGCGTCATTCGCAACCGCCGGCTACTATTTATAGAAGCCAATCGGTCAGTACATGACGTCAATGGCAGCCAATCGAGTTTAGCCACGGTGTAGGTCACGTGACTAAGTATAATGTAAACACGAGTGGGTGGTGGTTGGTTTGTGTTTAGTTAGAATTGATGTCGTTAGTTTTGCGAATGACAATAAAGCGGAGGACAATTTCTGTTCGAAATTGAACATATAGCGTTCGAAAAGATGTCTGTATTGCGACCGAAAACGATTATACTGTCGGCGCAGTCTGTAAGACCGGCACAGGGGTCTGCACTGGTTATCAAGCGGTCACCGATCACAGACTTGGACAGCATATTGGACGACGGCGACATTATGGAGTGCGAAGAACCACGAAAACGCCGCCGACTGACGTTTCTAAGCCCTGAGGAGAAGATGGTTCGAAGGTTGGTCGAGTTTCGTTTACAGTGATCCGTTTATGGATTTCCTGTGAGCAAGAAACGAACAAACAGCTGTTACGGCCACGCGTCTTTGACCAAACGTTCGCTCCCTGATTATTTTTAAATTAAAGTTTTATTATAATAAATGTAAGTATTCGTTCAGTGGTGGATATTTGGGGAAGATAAAGGTAAATCCATATTGTTTCACCCTCTTGCATTAACTCCATGTAAAGGAACATTTCAGTAACATACGTAATAATGATGGGCAAGACTCGAAAAATGTCAGTAGATAGACGCCACCCCTGGTCTGTTGTTGCTTATTCATCAAAAGTTATGCATCGTGCAGTACCGATACGGTAGTCTTTTCTAATGATATTCCGTGTCTTCGTTTGTTTATTCACAAGCATGGTGGAATTTGGAATACCGTAAAGTTATTAAGGAAATGGGTGAAGTGATACAGGCATTTGCCTGTGTTTAAGTTCTGACATTACTGCTCAAGTTACTGGGCACTTTCAGAAATTCAATACTTTTAAATTGCTGCTGTTCAGCTTTATAAGTAAAAAGGTGCAAGTACCGAGCTCGTTCTAATATTATTGCTGAAAATAGAGCATTTTTGCATTCTTCAGTTGAGTCTATGATCAAGCCTTTTCAGTTGCACTATGATATACTTCAAGTAAGTAGGTGAGGTGATGTGTGGTGCGTGCAGGAAACTCAAGAACCGCGTAGCCGCACAGACAGCACGCGACCGCAAGAAACAGCGGATGACAGAGCTCGAAGAAGCGCTTGCGTGCCTCCAGGCCGAGAACGACAAACTGGCCGACGAGAACAGCGCCCTCCGGCAGTCGTCCGCCAAACTGTTGCAAGAGAACGGCCGACTGAGGCAGTGTCTGGAGAAGCCGGAGTCCGAGGTTGCCGGCGGGAACACACCCGGCGTCGAATCTGAGTCTGCAGTGCTCAGCACTCCCCTGCCGTGGGAGACGACGCTGGCGGTGGTTCAGCTGGCAACCCATTGCTTCACTCTTCTCGCTCTCCTCAGGTATGTTTGTCATTGGTTATTTAACGGCAAGACTCACATTTTGGCAGGGGTGAAGTTGTAAATAAAGAAGAGCCATAATCCTAAGCATTGCACCGAGGGCTAGAGAATTGAGGCATGCAGGCCGAGAGCAGAGGGTGAGGTTTTAGGGGGAGGAAGAGCTAACCCCCCTCCCCCCCCCCACCAGCAAAGAGGTCCATGCTGCAAGTTCCCCCAGAGGGTTGGAAGAAATCCCGGCTAACAACGCATTTGTGTATTTTGGTTCATTTTTGCCGTCAAATATAAAAGTTTGGTAAATATTATTCTCTGGTGTGTTATGCGACGTTGCAGTTTGGTCTACGTCAGCTCGATGATGCCAGCGTCGAGCAGCAGCCGACTTCGGAAGAATTCACAGACGGAGACTGGCTGTGCACTGGATCTGGCGGACCAGGACAGTCCGTCGCTGAAGTGGTGGGGCCGACACCAACACAGCTGGAATCCAGCGACGAACTGATTCGCCTCGACCACGAGTACTACAGGACGGCGGCACCGGTGTGCTCCGAGGAAGTTGTCTGCGAGGTGGAAGTCTGCGCCGAGGAGGACACCGCAGACCTTCCGGAAGCTGCTGTCCTGCCGTGCGACCTTGACCTCTCGGTGCTGACCGACCCCGATCTTTGGAATCACCTGGAACAGATAATAGACGCCGACCAGCTGCTGGGTCTAGATTACGGGAATCCACCCACTTCGGAGATTTCACAACCGCCACCGCCACCACCAGAAGAGTTAATCAGTACCTCACCGAAGCCGGCGGAAAGCAGCCTGCCTTCTTACTGCGTTGAGGGGTTTGGCAGAAATTCGCCGATTTACGATTCGCTGGACACTTTTTCCGTGGAGCCCTGGTCGCTGCATTCGTCGGGAAGTAATAATCTGGAGTCGAGTTCCAGTGGTGTTGGGTCGCCGTGGAGCGATGAGATTGTGGACAGCGAGGACTATGGGTTCCACTGGGAGGAGTCGTTCATGGAACTGTTTCCGTCACTCGTCTGACAGTTCGACGTGTAAACTATTAAATTTAACGTGCGTAAATTTACTTTGTGGGGGTTCTGTATGACAATCGTGTAAAATAGTTAGCCAGTATGGGGTATCCTTGCCTTTAACCAAATGTTGGTTACTGTACAGTATACAGTTGAGGAGTTTGAAGTAAAAGTGGCTGTCGGTCAGCACTGCAAGCGTTGGGTTTTGGTTGTTGAATATGATGGAGAATTATTTTGAGTCACAAGTTAGCGTAATGAGCGATGACGATGAAAAACTCGGCATTTTGACATTCAGTGTTAGCATTGTCAGATCTTTTAATTTTGACGAATGCTTTCACCATTATGAATGAATGACATTTCTGACAATTTTTGAGCCATTTTAGACCATACCTTCATTTTTTGTGCTGAACAGCCTTTTATGTTTAGTACTAATTTTGAAATATTTGGTTTTAATTTGAAAACTGAAATTCTGCTTTAGACAACTAAGATTTTACCACCATACTAAAACAACATACTTTTGTCTGGTATTGTAGCCATATAATTTAGTTGAAAATATGCAATTATGCAAGTATCTTTTCAACCACATAACTGGTCCACATACACTGACAATGTAAAAAGTAATAATTGTCTAATACCGAAGCATTTTGGTACCAGTATAATGAAACTTTTGAGTGCCAACATACATACGGAAAATGAATTCACTACTCGCAACTGAAAACATCACTTAACATACCGGTATGCATACTGAACTGATTAATAGAATTAATAACTAACTTAAACTAAGCGATACACAGGTTGCAGTTAACGCAAAAATTACTGTGACTTCAGTTTGAAAACTGAAGTTTTTTGTCAACTTTCTGGCTGCATCCCAAAACAGCACTGAAACAAAAACAATCTTAACCATTCCGTTAGTGAACAGTTTTAAGTTAACACCATCGGACGACAGAGCAACAGTCAGACATCAAGATGTTAAACAAATGCCAGTCGCCGACAAACCTATTCGCAGGCTGGACAACTCGCGGGCATGTTCACTCGAAATGCGATGCCAATCAGAGATCAGATAAATCACAAAAAATTGAAACCCCCACTGACCACAAGTTGCTTTTTCTCATATTGTCTGGAACCAAAATAACACTCCTGTCTGCATTTTCACGTCTTAAGAGCCGGCTGAAAAGCGTTTAATTCGCCATCTTATTCTGATTTTGATGTCATTTAATCATAATTTTTTAATTCCCTATTAAAAGTGGCCAACAAATCTAATGCTTACACAACAAATAATGCCAGAAATGAAATGAGGAAAAAACGTCACCTTAACACCATTCACTTGATAAAACACATACAAAATTACGGTTGGTATGACGTAGTGCATAACGCAAAATGATCTTTGAGCATCATTTAAATTTAAGTGACGTTCATTCAGCTGGCCCTAGATGGTTATCTAATCCCAACTTTCGGTCACATTTTGAGCGAATATCTCCGCAAATTGTCCAGCCTGCAAATAGCCAGTCAGCGAGTTGACCAGTCCCAGAACGATTTCCAAATTTATTCATATATGAAAATCATATAATATATAAATGTGAAATATATCCTTCTATTTATCGTGTGTACAATATTCCATGTTGATGATATCTGATGATTTTGCTCTTCATCCATTATTTATATTTTATAGTAAAACTTAAACATGAGGCACTTATAAGACGAAAAAGTTCAATTTAGAATAAGCAAACCAGTCTTCTATGTGTAGTCTATTTCGCAGAAGATATTGAATATTTTACGTGCGATAAACTGAAGGATACATTTAACATCTATATCTACGGTTTTGCATATATGAGTAGATTGGGAAATAGTCTACTGTTTTGTCCGCAATCTTTCAGCGCAGAAGCATGCTGCGAAAGTCAGCATTCGTCATCTTCTTCGCCTCCGTCCTGTCGCTTTCGCTCGGCTCTGTTTTGGTCGCGGTGGATGTCGCAGCCGAATCCTGCGATCGCTGTACTGATCTCGGAACTAGCGACAGCTTTGCTCTCGCCTTTCCCGGGCTGCATACAACACGAAACATCAACTCCCCAGCGTTTTTTTCTTCAGACAGCTGAAGCAGAGATGGGTATTCGGTAATCATAATAATAAATAATAAATATCAGTGGTTTATTTCACGTTTCGGCCAAAGTCTGGATTAGCACATAATGTGATAAGACACAACAAAAGAATACAGTTCAGAACAAAAAAAATACACCAAACTAAATAAAATACACAAACACTACGACACTACAGGCACTGTTGTATCAATGGCAGACAGTTCAGTACGTAGTGATGACTAACGATAGTAAACATTACTGATAATGTTTTAAACAGTGGGGGCCAGAGGATTAGTTCGAAATATAATTAGGCGTTACCTAACTAGAAGTCCAGATAATTCTAACTCTAATTCGCAAATGTCACAAGCTAATTCTAACGCCAATAACTAGTAAAGTCAACTCGAAGCCTAGGCAAAATGTTAAATAACTATACACTGAATCTGTCCCCATTCCCCACCCTGGTGTTTAAGGAACAATTTTCCAAGGATGTTAACAAGAACTTGAGGCTCAAAAACAAGGACTTCAGTTTTCAAGGACAAACAAAAACCAAGCACTGAACGTGCAGGAACACGGCACGGACTAACATCCAGGGAGATCATTAAAACTGGCAGACAAGGGCTAAGTATGGCTGTATGGCAGCACAAGTCAAAGTCCGTCAGCGTGGGCTTGGACTGTTGCGGCATAGGATGAATGCCGGCCCTGACTGACGACAGCGCAAACGTGGCACCATACAAGTGAACGCTACCTTTACCAGAGGCGCACGCAGCTACACATACCCAGCGGTGTCTTTCTTTCCACCTCCTCCGAGGGACGGCACAAAAGTGCTGCTTACGTCGGCCGGCTGCTCACTCCTGGCCGGCGGGTTGCTAATGGCAACCGACAACACTTTATGTCCCATCGGAAAACCATCCATCTTCAGCAAGGCCTGCGCTGCAGATGCCTGCACACACAACGAGTCGGTCATCCGACACTTTTGCGGGCCAAATGGCACCAAAAAACGCTGAATTCTTATTTGCTGTTACTGATCTTGCGTCAACGAATGTCGACCATAGATTACCGTAGCGCAGGATCTCTCTTGCGACGGTATGCTTAACATCTAGAAAAGAATTCCACTTTAAGGAGTTTCCTCAAACTGTCAGAACGGAGTGTTGGATCACGGAGACGATCCGGTAAATAACTGGACCAGCAATTAAATAATTAAGCAAAATACGGAAAAAATGTGGACTTTCCGCTTTTCAGCAACTGCATTTTCATCTTTGCAGCAAGACCAGTCAGCAACTAACAACGTGTTGTTTGCTTTACATTTGCAGCACTGCCAAGGGTCACCCGAACTGGGCAGTGTGACAATGACAACCGGAAAGTTGTAAAAACGGTGCAACAACAATGGCTCGTATTAATTTCTCTGGATACGTAGGACGTGTGACCATAGTTACTTGAATGCTGTTTAGAAGTAGAGTTACTGTTAGCACTGAGTGGGCGCCACCAGCATTTATACCACTTCAGCCGCCTGAAATCACACGCCACAGTGAATGAAGATCACAGGGCCAAGTTGTGATCTACGCGGAGGATATTTGTTACATGGACATATGTTGGAAGAAGCCATCCTGCTTATTTAAATTCATGGAAACCATATGGTGGCTGGGGCTCCACCCCTAACCATATTATGGCAGATGTGGTGTATTTGCAGGTAACTCTGTGTGATCCACATCTGAGTGCTTAGTGGTCGAGATACTGACAATAGGCGCTATACAAGTCCAGTTCATTTCCTTTCCTTTCCTATGTGTCTATCTGCCTCTTGGCATGGCTCAGTGGTTAGGACGTCAGTCTGGCTGGCGGACTTTCCCTTATCTACACCTGATCTATGGTTGACATGCGACCACTTGGATAAGGTGTCCACTATGGGTCAACCAACCAGGCCAACTCTCAGCCTTCCATCCCTCTGGGGTCGGTAAATGAGTAGTAATCCATGTAATTATGTGGATTACGGGGGTGGAGACCATTAAACGGCAGACCTGGGCTGCGTATTTGGTCATAGGTCAGAGTCTGTGGGCGCAGGCTTATTAGCCTACGGCATATGGGCTGTACGCCCACTCTGTCTGTGACACAACAGCGCCGCTGCAGCTGCCGCTTGTGGCTCTAAATAAGTGTTATGCCTATTTACCTCTCTCAAGATCTGCAACCCACATTTGTGGTCAAAATCACACGCAATCGCAACGTCTGATACTGCACTTGACCAGAAATAAATGCGCAAATTAGTGACGTTAAGGAAGTTCACAAAATTTTTATCAATCAAGGCAAAATTAATCGGACAAATTGTTTCGGCGATTAATTAACTGATCGTTAATTTCGGCAGCCGAAGTTTAGATGTTTCTGACTCACCTCACTCTCGTACTCCACGTAGGCATATCCTTTTGACGCTCCGTCCCTCGCCGTAGCTATCCTCACGCTCTTCAGTTTACCGTGCTGCAACGCACAATATACAACCAAACCATCTAAGACCAGCGGCATCAAAGGTACAACCACAAGCTGCTCGCTTTCTAGTCAACTGCTCCTAATCTAAAGGTACCTCCACACTCTAATCGCTTTCTACTGCTCCTAAACTAAAGATACCGCAACACTCTAATTGCTTTTTATACACTGTGGTTCCAGACCTCCAGTTACCTTCCTAGCTTTGGAGCATCAACGTTCTTCCACTAATATCAAATTATACTGCTCGGTGACAGAGACAGGTGTGCTTAGGAGCAGCGAGCAAGTAACAAGAATGATAATGTTTGTTGTCGTATGCGTCTAGTTCCCAGACGATTGGCATGGCATAAAAGCTGGCCCGGATTGGCCCCGAGCTAAAAAACCAGACCAGAACTAGAGTTAAGATTAGTGTTGTTATGGTCACGCTAACCCTGACTTGGCCATACTCATATGATCCTCGGTCAGGAAACGAGGTGGACCTTTTCGGGGATACTTTCAAGTATGACTGATCAAGCAACCGAGACTGACTGGGAAGCACATGGTATTGAAACGTAAAGGGAAAAAAACAGCCAAGCGAAGAAGTCTTACCACAGCAAAGAGCTCCTCAAGTTCGGAGTTGGTCGCCAAGTATGGCACGTGTCGCACGAACAGTTTGTTCTTTTCAAGTCCAGCGTTAAACTGCACAGCAGACAGCGAGACACCAACACAAAAGACACGTTGTACGCCATCAGTTTTCATTTAGCGGCATAGACAAGGAACGCTTAATAGGACTTGTACCCTCCAAATTCCAAGACGATTCACTCAAAGACAGTTGCGATTGACCTCATCCCCATTGTGGTGCTTTGAGCAAGACCCAATTAAGCCAGCTACAACCCATGTCAGTCAGATAACCGGCTCAAATTAACAGCCAGCACCTGTAACTGACTTAAGTCTTCAACCAACTTAAGCCAGTAACAAAAAGATTCACTCGAAGACAGTTGCGACTGAGCGCATCCCCAGTGTGGTGCTTTGAGCTGGCAAGAGCCACCCTCAAACCGAAATTAACCTAGCTACAACCCATGTCAGTCGGATAGCCGGTTCAAATTAACAGCCAGCACCTTTAACCGACTTAAGCCAGTAAGCCAGCAGTACTGGTAATAAAGTCCACTGCTACAGCAGGCAGGACTCGCCGTTTCTTCCCGAGCGACGGCAGAAACCACCGCCAGTACACACTGCAGTGAGTGAGTAGAGTTTAACGCCCCACCCGACACAATATAGGTCATTTCGGAGGCGGATACACCCTGGCAGTCTTGTACATCTCCCATTCAGTAATGGATGACCAGCGACATAAATAACCCCCTCATCTCGCATTGCTTGTTGTTCACAATGGTCCTAAAAGGGATGGAGCCAGCTCCTAACCCGCAATAATGGGGAGGGAGCAAAAAACTCGAAGGGG
>Ga0056116_1001021_pt1 | contig 10462 bp, 8 predicted proteins | sample WorMetOlspDAHAB2_FD_67352 | JGI IMG/M metagenome (GOLD analysis project Ga0056116, IMG submission 67352) | Marine gutless worms symbiont microbial communities from Max Planck institute for Marine Microbiology, Germany - Olavius sp. DAHAB.2 ...
TATCAAGCAAGTGGCAATGACTACCAGTTACAGAATCAACAGTTTAAAGAACTGGAAACGTGTCCAAAATCTTGGATCGCACTCTCATATACTGGAGAAGATGCACAAAGAAGTGCCTTTCAAGGGAATGAGAGGGGATCACATGAAGAATTTAAAATAACGATTTCTGCAAGGGAGAGCTGGAATAAAGACCAAAAAGCACTGCTCCTAGAGAACTCCAGAGCTGTCTATACTGATGGATCTGGAGGTCCATTTTGGGCGGGAGCTGGTATTTATTTCGGAAACCTTGCAGAAGGTCAAAGTATACCATTAGGTAAAAATTTAACAGTATTTCAGGCAGAGACATATGCCATTCAGCAATGTGTCTCTACACTGAATGAGCTAGCAAAGGTTAACTTTGTTAACTTTATATGGGTACCAGGACACTCTGGAATCCTGGGCAATGAGAAAGCAGACTACTTAGCTAGTACACCCGGGTCGGAGCCATTCATCAGTCCCGAACCAATTTTACCAATTTCATATAATTGTAGTATGATTAAATCATCTATAGGAAATTGGGCTCATAAACAATCAGATGTCAATTGGGAACTAATGAACACCAGTAGACAAACAAAAATGTTTCTTGAACACAGGAGTAAAGCAAGGTCAAGGGAGTTGCTAAACCTACCTAGGAACTTGCTGCGCACTGTGATGGGAATCATTACTGGGCATAATACCTTTAGCAGACATATGAACATAATGGGCCCAAACATAATGACCCATTGTGTGAGCATTGTGAAGGGGAGCTGGAGACTTCCCTCCACTTTATAAGCCAATGCAGTTACTATGTAACAACTAGAATGACATGAAGAGAATAAGAGTTAAGGATCTAGTGAGATTTATTCTAAAGTCTCGTAGATTCTTAGTTAATGAGCTATCCAATTAAGGATAAATTCTGTGGATGGCGAATGGACCCGTTTGAGGTCTTTGCCTACTGGGACTCAAGGAGAACCAGCCCCAATTAAATTGACATTGACGAGAGCATTCTGGATATTTGAGATGAAATTTGAGATTTTGGAAGACCAGAGTACAGAGAGTTGCAGTAGTCGAGTCCACGTGAACATCACTTGAGCTGACAAATATTATCCAGCATGATTGCTGTCACTTTGAAAATTTTTGTAATATTGTAAATTTTCATCATTCTCATTCATTCTTATTGTATTGAGTTCAAAATTGAGTATTAAGCATGTTTCCATGTTTTCAATGATCTATTTGCTAAACTATTGTTGTTGCTGTTGGCACGTTTTCTGCAGAGAACTGCTTTCATTGTCAGCCCAATTGAATGGATTCATTTATATGTGGAAGCTGTTTGGCCGTTTTTCATGACATTGGGGAATTCTTGGAGCACAAGAAAGTATGTGCAACAGTCTCAGTTGAAGAGGCAAGCGGGACAGTTGTGACCAACCAGCAGCCTACGTCGGTGCAGGCAACAGTAGTGGATGCTGATGGAAAGTCAACTACGTTCATTATTATTAATGGCGACATGGAACAAGAAGCAAATGCTCCTGTTTCCACTGATGTTTGTCAGCTGGTTCAATCTTTTACTTGTCTAGGACAGAGTGCTGAATTGACTGAGTCAGGTGTGATGTTCTTTTGAATACTGCTCAGGTATCCTGTTTGCACATGATGACAATATAATCTTTTTCTGCTGCACGAGAAAGAAAAGCACAAACTTTAAAAATTCAGGATTGTGTGCAGATGATTGAGATGACAAAATAAAACAGTTGAAAGGAGAGATATTCATGGAACTTATAACACTGTAAAGCCTTAAGATGGTGGTCGTAAGAGGTGTATTCCTGTCTGTGTCATATTATTGCAAAAAGGTTGATGTCAATGTGATGAATTTCCGCACCTTGCCATGACAGGATAAGTTGGATAAGTGTTCTTCTCGTTGTTTGTGATAACATCATGTCTGTCGTAATCTGTGATTGCAGATCCTAGTCACATAATATCAACAACCTCAGAAGCAGCAGAAAGCAGACTGCCACGTGGAAATTCTTCCAGTTTTCAGACAGGTGAATTATAGACTGTTGTACCTGCCATAACAGACTCTTGAATGGATGTACGTTCCATGCATATTCTTCACCTGTTGACTAAATGTTGGGTACAGATATAAAAATGCAGAGTAGAGTACATGTACACACTGCTTTGACCTAAAAATGCAGTCATATCAAAAAGGAGCATGTCATGCTTGTCCACCGATGCAACTGTTTTTATTGGAATTGTTAAACAGTTTGTGTTTGTCTTTCAGCAACAAAACGAGGAAGAAGGTGCAAGTCTGAAAGGATAAATCCTGCAGAATCACTGGAAGTGGCAGCGAAAACAACCTTGGTTCCTGAACGAAGTTAGAGTAACAGAGATATATTTGAATTATCTGAGACTGAAATGTATTGCAGTTTGATTGAGACTTGCACAATGCCAACTAAGATCTGCTCCTCTTTGTATGTACAACTGGCACTGTTGCATGACACGCTAATGCCGGCATGCTTAACTTGCGTACAACCACTTTACTGTGTTATTTTACATGGTTTGGTTTTTCTATGTCATCTCAGATGCCTTTTACACAGCTCTCCTCCATTTTGTCGGGCCAAGGGTGAGTTACCCGGGTTTGGTCAAGTTAGAAGACATGATTTAATATAGCTGTGCTGCAAGTATGTAGTTGCCATTGTTGTAAACTTGATAGTCTGTGTTGTACTGCAATTTGAGATGGCAGTGGCTACGCATGCAGTCATTGTCACAAACTGTTCACGAAGCTGCGACAATTTACATCGCATCAATGTTGGATGCTGGGTGACTATGTCAATGATGGAGCTGTGACAGTGGCAGACTGCGATGAGACGTTCAACAGCCGAGATTTTCACAAACCTCACAGCAGGTGATATTTGTCGCTGATGTGTCAAAAGTTGCTTCACTCTGGCTCTCTCTTCTGTTGTACTTTTATTTGACCTGTAAATGAACTCCAAAAAGGAATTATCCGGATAATTAAATGAGAGTTCCATATGACGTGTGGTCGACGGTCAAGATCGTGAGATCATACAGATAATGTGCATAACAGAACAGAAATCGTATACATACTGATTATCAACAGGTACTTCATTTAGCGATTTAACGATTGAATTTACGATGCGTAGATAGAAATTTGAAGACTGTATGATTGTATGTAGTAATAATAAGCCCAAATTCCACTTGGCTTGTCACGTCTTGACACAAAAGGACTCAACACGTTCGACGTGTCGAGCCCATGCACTTTGCCTGTGTCGAGCTTGTTGAATAGCATGGCTCGACACACGACACGACGAGCTCGACTGGCTCGACACACAACTTAGTTTGTTGTGTAATTTGTATTATTTTTATTAATTTGTATTATTCACTAATTTATTTAATATATTTCATTTGACGGAACAAATAGGATTTGTGTATGTAAGAGCATAAAAACGACTAAACTTATACAGGCGAGCACTATAGCTTGTTCATCATCCGCCATGTTGGAACAGCACGGCTCAACACGCTCGACTCACTCGCCTTGACTCGCTCTACACGTCGAACGTGTCGAGTCTTGTCGAGACATGACGTGATGAGCCGAGTGGAATGTGGGCCATATACAACGACAACAGTGTTTGTTCTGTGTATTTGTGCTAGCATTATGACATCCGAGGACCAGCTGAAGCTGTTAAGTGATTCCACTAGCATGTCTGATCCTCTGCTTTCATCACCACCTCCTGTCAACAGCCAGCTGCAGACCCATGATTGTGACTCAGTGAAGTCATTATCTGCTACAGAGCATCATCGCAAGATGCCAGTCTTTCAGAGTGAAGAAGATCGATTTCTGTTTGAGCGTTATCTCGAAGTGGATATAGCACCATTAGTCAGTGGCATGTATGTGACCCAGAGTGCCAAGCAGAATGTCAGGTGTGCTGCATTGACTCTGTTTACCTGTACGACATGCAATAAGGTGTTCACTTCACAGTCACGATGTCAGTTGCACTGTCTCATTCACACGCGTGCAACACCATACAGGTGTCCGTGGTGCCACTACTCTACCAATGTCCGAGGTTATTTTTGTCGCTCATCATTGTTTCTTCGACTTACTAAATAGCAGTTTTTGCTGTCCAGTTATACTTAGGTTACAATGCACTTGTCTGGTCGACCGCTAATAAAACTGAAGAATGTTTTGTGGAGTGCTAAAACAGTCGTGCCTTCAACTGTTGTCATTTAAGTGGCACTTGAACTAACGTCTTCCTGTGCTCTCTTTTGTCGTTTGCTCGTTAATGTCTGAGAAAGATAGTTAAATGACTGACACACACAGCGGAATAGTGTTGGGTGTTCTGTTCTGTTGCAGGAAATCTGTACACACATGCTCGTCGTCACACGGGAATGATGTTTCAGTGCCAGCGCTGCAGTTTCAGAACAGCCAACCGCAGTCACCTTGACGAGCACAATGAGACGCATGAGTTTAACCAGCGCACGTGTGACTTGTGTCGTCGGGCGTACAAGTCGCTCAAGTCGCTGATTAATCATACTCGCAAGTATCATGCACAAACGGAAGCAGGAGCCAGCAGTCTTGCGCGATTGCAAGTGAGTATTGCCGTCGCTGTGCCAGTTTCACAAGCACCACAGCATGCACAGTTACACATAAGATAATGAAATTGTTGTCATTGAAGTTATTAAGATACCATGGATGAGACCTTCTGAGCACAGAAAATATTTGTTACCCACATGTAGCAATGAAATGTAGCCTAATTGGAAAGATTAAATTTTGTTCAAAATTTTGCTCAATTGTTTGTCATAATTTAAAAAATTACAGATATAGTTTTAAGATTCTACTGTACATGTTTGACACAGAGTATAGCTCAAATTCCACGTGGCACTTTACAACACGACACACGAGCATTACGTGTCTTGCGTGTCGGTCTCATATCCCAACATACTGTCGTCATTTATTGTCATTTTCCTCGCCATAAACTTCCGATTTGATTGAGATTACCTTTACTCTGATAACTTTTTCGGCGATAACAGAAGAGTAATGATTTTAACTTAATGCTGCAGCATGAGCCAAAACAATAAACGAATCATCAACAAAACGTGTTGCACTATTGTTTGCTGCTAATGCCATCAATGATGTCACAGAGTGAATGCCACACTTGCGCTTGTGAACGTAATAAACACGTATCGTGTCGTGAACTTATATCAGTCGAACCGACATGTCCAGTCGTATCACGACTTCCCCCCCCTGCCAAAATGCATGGGCTAGCTAGATAGCGTGTTGTGTCATGTTGTACCAAGTGCAATTTGGGCTTATGTGAACGTAAACATATAATTAGACAGTGTACATTGAATATAATTGAATATAATTTTGTTTGTGGAGAAATTTGAAGAAAATTAAGTTAAACGCCATAAATATCGAAATGATACGGTTACAGTTACAATTTTAAGACTGCTGTCACATTATTTTACTGTACCTATTTGTTTACGTGTATACTACATATTTGTGAATACATGGCAAGTATATTTCAGACTTTGAATTTTACACAAACTGGTGGTCTAACTAGCATCTCACCTGATTAATGTTTCTGCGCTATCCTGATGAATAGGAGACAAACAGAAAAGCACCTGCGGACGGGTTCAAGAATTAATTGAACTGGTGCAATGTATGATATTATTCGTTCAAATGGTTGCAGTTTTTAATCTAGTCTATATAGGGTGGCCCAAAAAAGGCGGTCCCTGTCGAATTATCGATAATGGTATTAAAACCTGCCAATAAAGCAAGTTTTTAGTCAGACCTGGCTGCCATTTGTAAAGAATCCAAGTACATGGGCCTTACCAACTTGTATATGTTCTAGCCTATCGCAATCGAATCTCACTGTTTTCACTTCAAGTGTCCTCTCCTTACTTACTGCTTTGGGAAAACGTTTGACCCCCAGCGACTTGCACGAGATGTCATCTTTGTTCAAAGACTGAGACAGCAGCAGTTGTGTGTGTGTGCTGATTTACTTAGTGATGAGGTTTCAGTTATATTCGTAAAATTTTTATGTGTGTGTACAGAACAGTTATGTTCAAGGGCATATGATATTTACAGTGAATTAAAAAAAAACAAATGGTCAGGTAATGAATGTAGTTTATGTGTGATGCTTTGTGAAATCGAATTGCAGAGTGAAAGTCGTTGCCAGAAAGACATACTGACACGCTATAAATGCCGAGTTTGCAAATTCGAGTTTATGTCGTTGTTCGATCGCGATGAGCACTTGCGAACACATGTTAGTGAAGGCGTTGATGGCACAGCGGCTGACGCTGTTGTCTGCAAACTTTGTGGTGAGAAGTGTGACATGAAGACATACAGCAGTACTCACCTTCAGCGCCATCCACTCATCTATTTCTGCAGTGTCTGCTCGGCGTTCTTTCCAAGCTCCGTGCGACTTGTCCGTCACTTGGACGTTCATCAAAGTTTGCTGTCGTCGTCACGTACTGATGTGTTTTGGCAGAGCATTGCCTGTTCTGTGTTCTTGCCACGCTCGGACGACGGTTGTGTCAGCTGGCTGTCTGGAAGCATTGATACAGTATGTGCTGTGAGCATGCTGAACATCCACAGAAATAGCAGCTTGGAGGATATTTCACGCGATATGGAGTGCACGTCTGTGTCAGTTTTTGCACAGTCTGGTACCGAACTGCTGGTAGGTGTTGACAAAGATCTTACAGATGTCGTTGAGCAGAGTGAGGAGACTCAAGTTATCAACGGTGACATGGATAACTGTACGTCATCGTCATTTGACTGTCAGATGATTGACAGGGACGTCTGTCTGCAAGTGGGATTCAAGTCAATGAGCAGAGACATATTCATTCGGCTTCAGCAGACATTTGGCGGCAACGAGTGCGAATATTGTGGCCAGTTATTCTTTGTTCAGTCGGATCTCGATGCACATTTGAATCTTCATGATGGTCTGTTTTTATTCTGTCTTGCACTGTTGCACTGTTTCCTACATGGTTATTCAGTGCATGCTAAACAGTAGTTGCATAAAAAGGATATATTGTGGCTATTGAGCTTATAATTTAACTTAGAATTTGTTTTATTAGTAGAGATTGTGTTCAGTTTGACTGTAAACTCGCAACTTTTTTGGTTTTAGCACTTTTCTATGACTAAGCTCCCTATAATGCATTTGTTGTTACGTCTTTTGATGTACAATAATAGGCCTTCGCCACTAGAATTAAACAGTAGACGTTTAAGGTTTGCATCACCCAGTTTTCACGTTTTTTTCTTGATTCTTAACTGTGGCTGTAATCCTATAGCACAATATTCTGGAGTAATACTGTTCCTTGTTGTATCTTTTGTCACTTGTGATGATGATGTAATGTGCATGTAATGTGCGTGTGCGTGACCTTAGCATTCCACTGTGTTGTGTACAGCCGATATATTTGACAAATTGCCCAGCAATGTTCGCAAGTCACATGAGCAGAAGAGATATGTGTGCGACACATGTGGCAGTGCATTTGCAAGCCGCACTCGGCTCTGCACCCATCGTAACAAGTCGCACAGTGCTCCTATGCAGTACCATTGTCTCCCTTGCCAGCTTACATATGCTACGTAAGTCTGCTTTCTGCCTTCTGCGTCTTAAACAGATTTGCATTTACTGTTGAATAGCTGCATTATTATACACTGGAGAGTGACGTCGTTTTACTAAAATATCAATAAATTTTGTGCTGCGTTACATATTTCAATTTGTGACTGTGTGATAAGTTGAGGTATGCCAAGCTTGTAAATATTATTTCACAATTAACGCATTAATTATGCCACATGTCACCACTGCTGTAGCATAAAGCGACTGCGGATTCATCTGGAGATGAAGCACACGGAACTGACTGCCGAACAGATCAGAAGTCAACTCGCAGCTTTGCGAACTCAACGAACGAAACCTGGTCAGTTCCATTATTTTGTACTGTTCTGTTTCTGTTTCACAGCTGCACTGACAGTGCGCAGTTTCTGGGCACTTTTTGAGTTTAGTAAATGATAGGTTTGGTTTCTGTTTGCTGTGTCAACGTACGCAGGAGTAGACAGCCTACAACAAGATAACACTAGAATTCACATCAGTGGTCACGACAATAGTCAAACACATGAACCTGGTGACCTTTGAATGATTAGAAAGGCATTGTATCCAACACATTCAGTGTAGGCTACTGTACGAAAAAGTTGTGCACATCTTTTAGTTAAAGGTCATAATGAGGTCACTAGGTTACATTGATACAGTTATCAAGTGAGTAGCTTAATGACTTGATAGTCACTGTTAGTAATGCATTCAGCAGGGCAAACGGTCAGCTGTCTCCACAAGCAGTTAATGATAGTGTGTTGAAAATGTCATCCAACTCAACAGGTGGACCGTGGATGGGCTTGCAGTCAGGGGTGTAGACAAGGAATTTCTGCCCTCCCACATCACATAACACTCACTAACAGTCAAAGTGAAATTTTTTAACTCACAGTGTAGGTTACACCATAGTTGCCTCTACTTTTATATTGTGTGTTTTGTGTTTTTTATGTGTTTTATATTCAGGTTATTACATAGACCAATTGTAATTGTACAATTGATGCTTCACGCTTTTTTACTTTTTTATGCAGAAATTACTAAATCATATCAATCAACCAATCTTTATACTTACTGTGAAACCAAATGTCTGGCTTCACACCTGCTTGCAGAAGCCTACAATTGAAGTTCTATTTGGATGTCGTCATGTCTGTAAACAGGGTGGCCAAAAAATAGTAATCCACTGCCACATTATCATCAAATCTTATTAAAACTGTCAATGATTTCATCATATTTGAATGCAAAAGGAGAATTAAACCATTATAATTTGTTATTAAATATTCTAAATGTGACAATTTGTGACGTCATCAGTGACTGTGAAATCAGTGCGTATGACGAATCGTTGATTGAAAGCCTGAAAAAAAAGAACAAATCAAAGAAATGTTTACATTAACCTGCATCTAAAATGGTTTTGGAATTGAATTCACAGATTGCTAAGGCGAGCTGATGTCAGAAGGAGCACTGACATCATTTACCACATGTGACGCATATCGCTACTTTGCGGGCCAGGCATAGTTAGTGACGTCACAAAGTAGGTCATGAGTATTTAATACCAATGGATATTATAGTGCTTTAGTATTATAGTGCTTTTTGGATACGTTAATTTGACGAAGAAATCTGATCTCATTGGCAGCTTTATGATTTATAGTTTTATACAGTTTTTTAAATTCGGTAGTGGCTTACTTTTTTTGCCCACTCTGTTGGCCTATTATTGTATGTGTTGTAATGTACAGAGCGTCGTGAGACGCCAGTCTGTCCATACTGCAGTCGAGTGTTTCGTAATGCGTCGTCGGACTTGCGCAAACACATGTGGATCCATGAAGGCATCAAGCCATTCCAATGCGAGCTGTGTCAGTATGCATGCCGGACGCGCAGCAACCTTGCTGCACACATGCTGCGACATTCGGCCGACAAGCCATTCTTGTGCAACAGTTGCGGCAAAGCATACAAGTCAAGAACCGCCTTGCGATGGCACGAACGCAGCCATGTCAGTGGACGCATTTTCAAGTGTGACAGGTATGCAAAGTTAGTTGGTTGGTTGCTAGATACGATAATAACTTGCTAGGCTCAGACTTGAACACTGCAGAGCTGAAGCACTTTGTTCTGCATTTGACCTGCTGAGTACCAGTGATCAGTGGTATAAGCCAACTAACTACACGACGATGCACTGTTTTTCAGCGTCATCATCCGTCATCCATTCACTGCTCAATCAGTTGACTGTTACAATTTATGATATGTACCTTGTTTTTTGGTGCAAACCGTAATTTTTTGGTGTCTTTGAGTAGTCATCATGTTGCAGTGTTTTAAATTGTGTTATTTCATGCTGTGGCGTCGATCCCTATGGGTCAGGGGGGACATGTCCCCCAAATATTTTCCTTGGGTGGGATATCCATATCAATACCCCCCCAATGTTTGAGGACTTCAATCTTGAAACGGCATGCTTTAGCGTCCAGTTAATTGCAAATGCATCAATATTTTCTGCCAGAAATCTACGAATGTCATGCAGTGTGTTGTTTTCTGAGCAGCGACTGTCTGAACTGACTTCGAACTGAGTCAAGTACTGTACGTGGTAGTTATATAGGCGTATCGGATGAGTCAATGTGAGCCCAGCCGCAGTACCACTGCAGTCGCTGTATCTGAAGCAATGAATGTGTCTGAAGCACATTAGGCCAGGTGAACTGGGACTGTGTGTGTGGCCGCTGCTACGATGCAGTCTCCCAAGTTCTTGGAAATGGTGTGACGACCCAACAACTTCCATTGTTTATGCACTCGTGGTGATGGGCAACAATTTGGCAAAAGTTACCAAAGAAGTTGTAAACTATTAATACAAAATCCTTACAGGCAGCTATGATTCT
>Ga0056116_1001023_pt1 | contig 10458 bp, 5 predicted proteins | sample WorMetOlspDAHAB2_FD_67352 | JGI IMG/M metagenome (GOLD analysis project Ga0056116, IMG submission 67352) | Marine gutless worms symbiont microbial communities from Max Planck institute for Marine Microbiology, Germany - Olavius sp. DAHAB.2 ...
TGGTGGAGCGATGGAATAACCTGGAGCAGCACGTGGTGGATGCGCTGAATATAATCAGCTTTAAAAATAAATTGAAACAGATTCGAAATACTAGGATGGGTTTTTATGGATCCCCGCTAAACCCTATGAGTCTCACCTGTGGCTTGATCACAGTTGAGGCCACACCAGGTAAAGAAGTAGGTAAAGAACCACCACCTGTCGAATGAAAAATACATATAATAGTCCTGTTATTATGTGTTCAAATATTGCTTTTCATGACATCGGTCATAGCCAATTGCAGACGTACATTTGGCCTATAAGCTACCTATGATGCGTGCAGATTGTCTAATATTAATTTTGTTCCGTTTGAATATGTTGTAAGTTTAGATCCTGTACAACAGGTTAGTGTAGGCCTATATATGTTATCGTTATGCTTAGCTTGCGTGTATTTTCTTATGAACTATCTTGCGTCGCTTAGCCGATAAACTTTAAAATAAAGAAGTAGTCACATTATGGTGACAATTAATGGCTTGACTGTATCAGTATCAGTAGCAGTATTTATTCAGTGCGCGCATATTCGTCGTCCGACGCAGTCAGAGGCGCGACGAGAGGACTGGTGTTACTTGTCCACGTGATGGCGGAAATGAAACGTCTTGAGATGAGATCTTAAAAGAGTGAAAACATGGCGTCAGCTGTTGTTGTAAACTGATAAGGTGACACACACACACACACACACGGACACAAGCCTACGTAAAATAGCAGCTATACTTTTTACAGTGCTTATACAGTACAGCATAAAGCCGTTTACTGTAAAATGTGTGCGTGCACGTTCAAAACAGACGTCGACATAAGCCGAATGATGGAGTGCGCAAAGTCGGCGACTCGGTGAAGTGGGAACGGTTTCCATACGTCGACTACGACAACGAATTGCAAGAAAAGTTCAACTTCGGTCTGAAACACTCGCTGACGGAACTGTCGATGGGCGCGTGCGGCATCAGCAACCTTCCAAGCGGATTGCTGGACGACGTTCATTTGCTCGAGAGACTTCACCTGTGGGGAAACTTCATCGAGACAATACCGAACGGGTTGTTCCGGCGCACCGAGAGACTGACCGAACTGCTGCTGTGGGGCAACCACATCGACGAGCTCGATGCGGCCGCTTTCGACGGTCTTCGCGGCCTGCGGCGACTCGATCTCGACCGGAACCGGTTGACGGTGCTGCCAGCGGCCGCCGTGGCTCGTCTTGCGTCGCTGCGGGCACTCCGGCTTGCCGACAACCGAATCCACGCCGTGGCGTCCGATTCATTCGCCTCGCTGTCCGGACTCCGCGCCCTCCGTCTCGACGGAAACGGCATCGCGTACATCTACCCGCGCGCGTTCCACGGCCTCGGCAACCTCACCGTGCTGGCGCTCGACCGAAACGCCGTGCACTTCCTTCCCGATGACGTCTTCGTCGATCTTCGGCGTCTGGCGGAACTACATCTGTCGCACAATCACGTCGAGCACGTCTGGGCAAGGACGTTTCGCGGCCTGCGCTCGCTGCACCGACTGCGATTGACGTTCAACCGACTCGGGAACCTGCCAAACGGCGTTTTCGGCGACTCTCCGTCGCTCCGACACATCCAACTGGACGGAAACCGTCTGCAAATGGTCGGCCGTTGCGCCCTGGCGCCGACCGTGGTCGACCAACCGAGCCGGCCGGGACGAACTCGCCTTACTCTGCTGTTGGATGCAAATCCGCTGCGTTGCGATTGCCGGATGTCGTGGCTGCTGGACGTCATCCGCAGCGGAGAACTCCGAATGTCTGGAACATGCTGGACTGACGCAGTGACACCGACACCCGGGAATGTCATGGCCGTTTTGCGGGACATGACAGAATCATGCGAACATCCCGATTCCTTGAAGAACGGCCTCTATTGTGGCAATAGTACCGCCAGACAGTTTTGATGCCAATTACATGTAGGCTATAATGGAAACTCCATGTAGGACTGTAGGGCGGGGTACTCATCTTTCATAGGTGGACAGTCTGTGACCCATGACCAGTGCAATGTCAAACGTACGGTTACCTTCATAGCTCCAGAGCATCACCACCCTTCCACTTTCGAAATTATACTGCTTTGTGACAGAGGTATAGGCCTATGCACATGAGCGATTTGAGAAGAGGCTGAGATTCGAACCCGCGATGACCTCTCGATGCTCTACGTACAATTGGCTATCGAGCCACATTATTTTACATATACATCTAAATCTATTTTTTGTTGCCGAGCGATACCAAGCCATAACGTTATTTAAGGTCAAAAGATGTATTCTTCGCGGACCACCTTGCATATGTTTAGTCAATCAGATTTGCATAATATCACGTTGTTTCAGTCTTAAATCCTCACGATCACCAACTCCTGTTTTAAGTCTCAAACAAACGTTTGGAAGCCTCGTTTTGACAGACAAGATAAAGAATCCTTTCGGCACTACGGTATTTATCACGCAGCCAGGCCTATAAGATGTTATATAAACTGTAACTGAAGAATTTGTAGTGCGACCTCTACAATTAGTCCGATGGCGCATTACACAAATTATCGTGTTTAAGTCGCTCCATAAACTGAAGAAAACAAATAGGTCTTGAGATGTCGCTTAAAATCAGGCGTGGATCGCATAATCTTAAGTTCGCATAATCTTAATTATGTAGTCGGGTTTGACCGAGCTTTTGACGACAATATAGGCCTATATGCAAACTCAATACAGGCTACGAAACAGTTAAATTTCATGTCATCAGGTTCATATTCGCAAAAAGTAATTTCGCCGTTAAACCTCAAAGCAGTATGACACCTTAGCCTATGTTTGCACACATTATAGTGAAATGTTTAATAATTAAAACTGCCTTCTTTATTTTTAAAGTTAAGAATAGACCTCTCTGCGTTAATTAAATTGACAAAAAATATATATAAAAGCTCGTCTCCTGATTTAGTGTAGCCTATCTTCCAGACCTGTTATTCTTTGTAACTATGCAAGTTGACAACTCGACTAGCATCATACTTCGTGCATTGCGGCATGACGCAAGTCTGAAGATTGAATACACGATCTGGCCGTTTATTAATTTCGTGTCTCTCGTTTTATGAGGCGTGTTGTTACCACGAGCTTAAGCTTAAATGACGCGGCGAACAGGCTATTGTCATTTAATATATTAAATTGTAGTGCCTATATTTCATTTGATATGGCTTGCAGGTTACACAGCCCTCGACCGACGTGTCATGTGAATCATAGGACTTCGTAGTCTTTGTTTGGCCTTCTGCCTGATAGTATAGGCCTAGTCGAACCGTCGACTTAATTTGACTGCAATTGCAGCAATAGCGTATAGGCCTACGCCTCCTAATAGCGACATGGACTAGGCGCCATTGCACTGACTATCGTCGCGTTACGGCGCCTTTGTCATTGTTAATCCATATAATGTCCATCTTGGGCGTAGACACGGGTGGGGATATAAATTCATAAAGGGATTTATAAATATCCGCACTCTCGAGAGGTCATACCAGTTACAAGTCAATGAAGGTGCACTAAACGTTAACTTTCTGTATTATCCCATGTTAACCAACATTTTATAGGCCTATACCAAACCAAACTTCTGGCCACGCCCCTGACATACACAGTTTTATGCTGTTATTTTAGTTATAATAAGTCAACGTGAGCGCGAAGGTTCCAATTTTATGTGAATAGCCACTTCAAAAATGAGGTTGTTCATTGTAGCATCATTTAACACGGCCAATATTCCAGGGCAATTAAGTAGGTTAGCTGGTAGGTATTATAACTGAATGGTGGGTTTCGATGGAGCATAATGGCGGCAGTTTTGGCGGTTTCATTGCTTGCCAATCCATCTGAAATGTACTGCAGTCACTAATACATTTTGTCGCTCCTTGAATTTTACATACAAGCGAGTTCCCATTGTGCAGTCGAACCAAATATTCCAAAACACTAAATATGTGAGTGAGTAGAGTTTAACTATGTCCACCCGACATACAAAATCATTTCAGAGGCGGGTCTTGACAGCCAATCACTCCACTGATAGGAAAATACACAACTCGATAAAATTAATGAACCTAAATAAGTAAACATAGTAAACACAACAGGCTATCCCGATTCTGTCGCTTCTTATAACAATCGATCAGGCAATGAGATAGGCATATTCTACAGTCACAAGCTCCACACACGGCGCCAAACACTGAAACAAATTACGGCAACACTTTGAAAAAAGCTGTCTAATACAATGACCAATTTTATATTTCCTAAACACATCGAACATTATTCTCTAATTGAAAAACCTAGTTAAATACGAAAAACTGCAAGCGATTCCAAATCTTAATTGCTTTTATAACTGGAAACTGTTTCAAATAACATTAAAAACTGTAGTACACAATCGTCACAAACAAAACGTAAATATTCGCAACTAAAAAAGCACAAGAAAATTGTATGAAAATGCAGCATCTCTCTTTCTAGTAATAACATATATTCAAATAGCAATACCTGAGCATTTCACAGTTTTAGTAAAGTAGTGTTTTATGAAAAATCAAACCTTCTGAAATGTAATCAAATCATTCACATTTTACCAAAATACACGCAATTCTACCAGAACACAGTAGATCCTAACCGGATAAAAATAGCCTGTCAAAATTTTTATAATCAAAGTTCATGAAACTATAATCTGAAAATCAATGTCGGACACCCACATAGATTCTGTCCCTTAAATACCACTTCGTTTTGTTGAATGGGTCTTGGTTTTTCTTAAAGCTGGGCCACAGGATTTAAAATAAAACCCACAAAATATTCATCACAATGGTGTTTATAAAAGTCTATAATCTGGCAAACTTTTGAAAAATGAGTTTTCTTCAATTTAAGAACACAGTGGTGAAATTAAAAAACTGCATTACTACCACAGCGCTAAAGTGTTATCAACACTGTGGTTCTATGGCATGTCAACTTAAAACTTAACCAGAAGTAACACAGTTGGCGTGTAAGTCATGTAAACTCTCACTGACTTTGTCAATACGTCACAATAACAGACTCGACAGAAACCATTATCAGTGCACATAAATACCAACTGCCTGCTGCGCCAACTACCATCAAATTTTTGCCAAAAAACCTCACACAAAACATCAACTCTTAGTAAACCACCACAGTGGTAGACAAAATAAGTATTATCTAGAGTGACGAAAATGTGAAATACAGATGTCGATAACAGTTGCGTGCACATGCTTGAGAAATGCATCATGCAAAACCTGACAATTTGCCAACAAACCAACTCGTGGTCAGTCAAGTCACAGACTGGACAATATCGCAAACTAGTTAACTAGTCGAAATTTTTGACGCAAAATTTGTACGCTCTGAATGTATTTGTAAAAATTTCCTCTCAAGGAGTGTCTAGACCACAAATCATCCATTCCATGAGTTGACCGACCGCAAGTCGGTTTGTCGGCAAATCGTCCAGTAAGTGTGTCCAGGAGCCTAATGCAGCCAAAAATTCCAATTTGGTGTTACAAGCTGAAAGCGACAAAAACCCGATAACGCACCACCACCGACAGTAAACATTTACCGTTGTCCACGTTTGATTCGATAAATGGTATGACTGCTAGATCAGCAGCTGAAACTACGACAACTGCACAGTCAACAAAGCATTGTAGTGCACAGTGCAAAAGCTGGGTGAGAGAGCAACAGACTATACACATGGCAAGAAGTGTGGACGGAAGTTTTCAAGTGCAATTGGTGGAAGAGTAACATAACGCTGGTTGTTTCATATATGTTTCAAACGTGCTCATAAGCTTCAAGTCATCAACTGCAGACATATAACGAAAGGTTCACTGTGCGCCAAAACAGGCATTCCAAGCGTCCTACCCAATACACAGAATACAAATAATGTAAATGTAATCCATTATTACGAAGGCACTATCTATAATGTTGCCAGTCCATATGCAGAATCATGCCAAAACACCATACATCATCGGTCCTGGCACTCACTTGGCTGGTACTAATAGATAAACCCATTTATAAAAAGAAACACGGAAACAAGACAAACATGATTTATATCTCGCCAAATGCACTTCAGCAACTAACCAAATGTAACTGCACTTCAACACGAACTGGACATCATTTCCAGTGTGTAAAAATATAATTACTGGCACATTCACAATATCATTCCCTTAAAAAGTGTAATAATTGCGAAGCAGTGTATTTTGCATAATGTTCAGATCAGTAAAAAAAATCTTGAATAACGTGAATAAACACAACTTTACAAACAGCAATATCAGATCCTGACGGTAGAAGTTCCACTAAAGAATGCACAACACGAAAAAAAAACCAGAACTATTACTAACATACCAGCAGATTGAAAGTAAGCAAGTACTAGTAGGAATCTACTTTTTGATTTCCAACTTCCACTCCCATTTTAGATGCTCATGCTTGTCGTCATCAGTAAACAGGCTCTTCACAGTGTACGTGCCTCGAGCCATCATACCGGATGGAGCTTGTTCAGGCTTTGTTGTGAATGCCTGAAGTTCATTCTTCGGACCGTAGCTACCGACCATGTCCGTGCGATTGTCAACTACAAACATTACATGCAGTTTCTGATTAGTATTGGAAACAATAAATCATCAGAGAGAAAAAACAAAAATTAGTTGGCAATATATGGTAATTTTTGTAAACGATCAGTCAGACTATTTGTGCTAAGCATCCCCATTATACTGCAAGTCGAATTATATAAGGATTACAATTAATACAGAATGCAAATATTAATAAAATGCACACTATTTGAACAAATCTCTGTCATCTGTTAAGATAAACTTATCAACTTATAAAGTTCTCTTAAAATCATCTTTTCATAAGAATTACTTGGAAAAATTGTAAGCCTTGCAATGAAATATGCTTCTGTTGTACATCCATCTGCATTTTCAACAATTTTGTATAGTTAATCAACCATAGCAGAATACAAGCAACAGCACAAAATTCAACAGGTTGATAGCTACAAACTTACAGTTGTCAACCAGTAAGACGTGAATCTTTATATATCTACTGCCAGGTTGTCAGAACAAGCATAAAATATATTTTATTAAAATAGAGACATTCACGAGTAACAGTATTCATGTAGCATTGAAGTTCAAAACAGAAACTGATTTTATACCGTGAAATGTCCACTATACAGGTAACCAATTAAAAACAGTGAATTTGAGTAGCAAATGAAATCAAAACTGGTCTTTCAATAGTTAAACATCAGCCAAGACACTGTCATCTGCATAGTTCAGTGGCTCGGTGGCGTAGTGGTTAGGGCGTTGGACTTGCGACTTGAGGAGTTGAGGTCGCGGGTTCAATCCCAGCCGCTGCACTGTCGAGTGCAACCTTGGACAAGTTGTTCACACACATTGTACAGCGCCTCTAAAGTTATGACCTTATAAAAATCAGTTTAAATTAAAAACAAAAACAAAAAAAGTGTGGCAAACTAAGTTGGCCAGCTCTCTGGTCAACTTTTGGGCGCACTATTAAACAGTTGGACTTTACTTTTTTTACTTTTAACATTATGGCACTTTTACATACTGAGACAATGTGTACAAGCAAATAAAACATTAAATTGCGCAGCAAAACCAATATGTCTGGCCGTATACCTCGTATCCCAGCTTTGTAAGTCCGCTGAATGTACTTCAGGCCTTGGACAATCTCGCGTTGCACGTAGAACATGATTCGAACTCGATACGTTGAGTCTTCTTTCAATACGACACTGTGCTTCTTCAGTTCACTGGGAGGCACTACAGCGCAAGTCGAGAATCAACTTGAAATTGTACAAAAAAGCGACATTAAGGTGCATCAATATTTCAAAATCATGTGCTAATCACACACAAACAAACAGCATAATGAACAATAGCATCCCATTCTAAATATGCTCAAAGTTCCAATGATTTCTAGTTCATATTTCCGAGTTCTAATGACTTACAGCAATTGATGGCAACACGCTTGATCAGTCTATACTGACAAAAAAAGTGGCAATAAAGCAACTTTTTATCGCAAAAACAGGCAACAGCAGCAGTTTCAGCATGTCCCCAACACTTGCGGTCACAACTGCTTGAATGCATCTTTTCTCCTGTGTATGCTTAGAATTTTTTTCATTTTTATATTGCATTTGTATCTTTTTGATATTTTGGGAGAAGAGTCTTCTATGTCAGGATAACAAAGTCCCCAGTGCACCTGTGAGGACTGCATACATGCATCCTGATGAAAAATATCCACTATAGACTAATGCAAGAACTTTAGCCACCCGACAGCGAGATCAGAAAATGTTTCATTAGAAAAATCTGTCCACAGAGTACAAACCATGTTTTATAATTACACGTTGAGGGGAGATAACCTCGTTGTAATTCCCCACTGGTCACTGTGACAAACTGCTAACCAAGTGCACCCAAACATGGAATGTGACAAGTTGAACTGGCATGATGTTAGCTGTAGTCTGAAACAGGCAAGTGAGGCGCGAATGACTAAGAGAATATTTCCCATCGAGCATCATGGACCAAACCTCAAGCCTATTGCAAATCTGCATCAAGAAGGGTTAACGTGTGACGTCAAATAGACATTCTCTGCCGAGTGTCCTAGTAAGCCGGGCCTGTGCGACTCACCGTGTTTTGCACTGTGGCATTCCATGGACAGATATTAAGAGTAACGTTGCAGATGTGACGTGACACTAAAATTATAAAAAGTATTATTGTTGTTCATTACTGTACTTATACTCATTTACATACTTTAGTTACCAGTAAATTTGAAAATAATGCCATAATGTGTCTGTTTGAACACTGACATTGACTTTTAACGTGTATTTCCTTAACAAAAGCTGTAATTTTGTGTCAAATTGTTACAAATAATTAATATTGTTACAATTATTATTACTATTATAGTCAAAATTGGCTGTGGTGCAGGGAATTTCTGGGGCTGGTGGTCAGAGGGTTAAGTAACTATGTATGGCAACCTATTAAAGTTATAAGTTAATAACACTGAACTGGAATATAATAATATCTGGAAAACTCATCCAAGCCTCATCTATGGTGTTTGACGGCGAACTGAAAGCTCTTTCCATTTTGGGGCAAACATAAACAAACACGTAACGAACTATCGGGAAACTTTAAAAGTAAAGCATGATTTTTAAGACATGTAAATGTTGCTTTAAAAATTGCACAAAAGACTTTACCATTACCACTTTCGAAAGACACTTTAAAATAACTGAAAACGTAACCACAGCAACAGCTGCGTGACTGCTGTAAACAAGTCTGTTACTCCATCTCAAAAACGTAATATTTTTCCACTATTTTGCCGACATATCAACCTTTAAACTAAATTAAAATTTACCTTATAGCCTCACCATGCTGAAAGTGCCATTAAATGCCAATCTATCAACCTGCCTAGCCCGAAACACAGAAAATAATAAATACTTTACATTATCAGAGTTCAATGCCCCGAAATGGAAGTTCTTCCACTGGCAATATCATTCCGGTAAATATATAATCCAGTTAAATGGCAGAGCTTACACGTCAAGTCAAGCTCAATGTCCGGCTGGTCTTCCACAACGACTGCCAACTTTTGAACGATAACAAGACGTGGATCAGAAGGAACTGCAAACATAACGTCGAAAATTAGAACAAAACTGCACAAAAAAAGTGGAAATTATGTCAAAAAAGGAAGGAATAGATGTCAGTCATGGAATTAAATTATTAGCACCCAAATGTGAATCTCAATTTGAATAGGTGGAGTTGAAGTGTATGATGAACATGAAAAAATTGACAGCAAAACAGAAAAACAAATATAAAATCATAGAAGGATCGATTTCAATCTTAAAAGTATAATCAACTTGCAATATAAATCACGCAGTAGAAATACAACATTGAAAGCAAATTAATTTGGTGAAAACTGTTCACACTTTTGCAGTCTTATCTGGCTATAAACAGGTTTTCGTTATCCTCTCGCTCTCAAAACTTGAGCGCTTCTGTTATTATGTCACCAGCATTAAGAAAGTCAAGTGAGACAATGATCATTATGGCATGGTTTGTGGGTCAAAAGCTCCTACAAAATGACCTAAACTGTGTCTGCTGGGGCTACCGTTCTTCCACATCAGTGTTACAGTTCAGAAGTCGACTCAAGACAAAACTATTTGCACGTTCATACCAGCAATCTTACTGTCTCTGCGTCACTGTGAGCACAATATCAGAAAATATCTTTGGATTTACGTCACGTTAATGGCAATTCTAATACTAACTAACTAACTCTACTCACTTTATGGGACAAAAAGACTGACAGACAGTTGTCAGCAAACTATCAATCAAAATGTTTTTCTAGGATAAATGTGATATGTAATAAACAGTAAAAACAACAGCCATCATAGCCCAACACTTCCACAATGTCAGCAGTGCTGGGCATTTGGCTGACTGACAGTGATTCAGCAATTATAGCCACTAAATGGAGCACAAT
>Ga0056116_1001025_pt1 | contig 10448 bp, 13 predicted proteins | sample WorMetOlspDAHAB2_FD_67352 | JGI IMG/M metagenome (GOLD analysis project Ga0056116, IMG submission 67352) | Marine gutless worms symbiont microbial communities from Max Planck institute for Marine Microbiology, Germany - Olavius sp. DAHAB.2 ...
ACGTGCTCCATTAACAATCGCACAGATTCGCCAGTCAGAACGCAAGGTGACTCAAAAGTATGGACGTCAACGACAAGTGCACGCAATCTACAGAACAGCTATCAAGAGAACCTTCAGCACGTTGAAGTAAATTCAATTCAATTAAATTTAACTTAATATAATTCAATTGAGAGAGACGTAAGAGCTATATAAGCTCGGACCAAATAAGATTCAGTCATGCAATCACATTCAACAGTTTACCGCTACCGACAACTAGTATCTGTCTGCTGTTGTCTGTGACACACACGCCGAACTCCTAACAACACCTACGTACACCAGCTGATGTTTTCTACGCAAAGGACAACAGATGTCATAAGATTAAAGCTCAGGGTCACAACAGCAACATATGGCTGGCTGTCTATACATCAGGATTTACAACCAAACAAAAAATAACAAAAGTTTACATGTTGTGAATACGTTGTCTGAAGCAGGTGACTGAAAATATTACGAATTGTCACAAAGTGAGCATTAATCAACTGTTGACGTGTCTAAGGACGTGGGTGCTACACATTTCAGGCAGAGAAAGCCAAGCTGTGCACATTTCACATGACAAAAACGACAGCCCAGCGAGATTCGTCAGTCACTGAGCAACATCGATGTACATGCAGCAGACACATCATCCACCAGCTGTGGTGACCCAATCAAACCTGGTGACATCAGACGACGCAACACAGCATGTGATGTGACACATACGCAAACGCATTGAAAGTGAAAGTGACTAAACGAAGTCTCACAGCAAGCCATGCTCCCTCCATCTCTATCTATCTGCCTCGCAGATGCCTGCAGCAGCAGCAGCATTCGTGACAATTGCGTGACCGCATCATCATCGTCATCTTAAAGTGACCGACTAGTGACCACGTGACCGACGATCGACTAATGAGTCACGCACGAAGCAGAGGTTAGCCATCGGCACAACGTGTTCCAGCTGGTGCTCAATGTCCTCGATGAACTTGCTCATTTCCAGCGCAAGTTCCGTTCGCAGATCTTTCACTGAACTGTCCGACGACGAGCCGGTGGCAGCCGCTGTCCAATCCGACTGCGAGTCCTGTTTGCCAGCCGCTGCTCCCTGCCTACCAGTCTGCTGCTGCTTCTTCGTGGAACGACTGTCTTCCGAACTCGTGTCGGTCACTGTCGACGCCTGCGCTCCATGTCCCACGATGACGCAAAACATCAACATCAACATCAACAACATCATCATCATCATAAATATCAACATCTTCATTTGTTGTTGACGCACTGAGCAAATCAGATATTTGGGAGCAGCGTATCAAAACTGTTTTGCTCTGTCTTCCAAGTGCCTCCGTAACTTTTTGCATTTGTGGTACATGTACTGTTAAATTTGTTACTACTTTCTTTCTTTTACCTTTTTCAGAGCCAATTTTCATTAGATTGATCATTCGTATGTCAACAAACCATTCTGTCCTTCAGTTCACGGACACTGTCGGTTGGCCTGTGGCCTGTAAAAATCGTCCCAGAAATGTGTTGGGTTGACGTTCAATCCGACTCACTCACTTACTTGCAACAACAAACTGTCACTGAACGGCAACAAAATTCACTCAACACAAACAAAACTGCACACCATCGAGTTTAAATGAGTACCAAACGGAGTCCAGTGTACAAAAACACAATCCACGACTGGTGTTCCAATCTTGTGTGTGGTCCACACTTGCTGGGAGTGGCATGTGGTTTGTCATCAGATGTAACTTGCCATTCGCTGGCGAATTCATCAGAATGTTCAAGCAACCAGAAAAGGCTTAATTGTTTTGCTGACCACTGCAATTCCAACGTGTTTCAGTGGCAACTACTTACTGACTCACTTACAACATGAGAAGTATAAGAATAACACAGACTGATGACGAACAACAATAAATAATTTCCACGTAACAAATTATTAGGCGATTTCTCGCCATCTCTCCGAGCAGCCATACAAGCCCAGCTCCAGCAACAGCAACTGCATCGGTTCTGTTTGCGACATGACAAACTATTGCTTCAATCAACTGACACACACGCACACATACGCTTCCATAGTTCTGTGAATCAACCGACGAGCAATGCTACTGCTGCTGCTCACCGTTTCCAGTTTGGCGATGTCTTTCGACGGCGGCAGATCGATCTTGAAGATCGCCAAACCTCGACGCAGCGCCGACTCATCCTCCTTGAGCTGAGCAACCTGCTGCTTGATGCCACTGATGATCTCGAACGCCTTTGCACATGCGATGTGGCTGGCAAATGGACCTTTGGCTCGGAACTCCTCAAGCAGAGCTGTCACCTCCCTCTTGAAATCTTCACTTGATGACAACAGACCTGTCTTGAACTTGTCCTGAACACACACACGCACGCGCGCGCGCACACACACACACCGTGACACTGATGACATGGATGCTCTCGTACACACATTAAAAACGCAACAACTGTGACAAGTTGAGCTAATTTAACCACTGCATCACACAAACTGATGATGTCTGCTTTCACAAAAGCGTCAAACAGTAGATACCCGGAATGGCACTTTCCAAAACGTAGACCTAACGCCAGCGCTAACCCTAACCTTAACGCTAACAATACAAAAGAGACGCAGTGCTGGTTTAAAAGACTACTTCCGAAAACTGCTGGAAAACGGAAGTGCAAGGAATTTATGCGTACCTACGTACAACGGGCGCGACAGGCGCAACGCAAATGCCGCTGAAATGAAGAGTGAGACGCTCGTTAGCTGGACTCTGTAGCGCCATCAATTAATTACTTTGAATCGGCAGACACGATGGAATTCTAGCAACTCTGTATTCTGCTTTCAAGAGCTACGTATTTACACGGATTACTACTCATTTATAGACCCCGGAGGGATGGAAGGCTGAGTTGGCCTAGTTGGCTGACCAAGAGCGGACAGTCTACCCACAAAGTGGTCACCTGACAACCGTGGATCGGGCGGAGGGCAGCGAAACTCTGCCGGCCAAAGACCGACGTCTTATCCACTGAGCCACGCCGTAAAGCAACTGACCAACGAACCTTGTGCTTTTTGAGCATGATGTCGGCGTCGACGAGAGTCTGCTGGAAGTCGCGGAACTTGTTGGGCAGATCCATCAACGTCGACCGCACATCCTCCGACACGGACACCTCGTACTTGTCGAGAATGGCAAACTGGTCGAACAATGGCGAGATCTTTGCGTCAATCGACGGCAACTCCGTGTTGAGGTGTTCCCACAACAGAAGACCTTCGCCAAGCTCGTCCAGCGTCTGCGGCGTCTGGGTCACCCTGAAACCACCGACATTTTATATCAACTGCTTCAGAGATACACTATCACTTTGCATCGTCAGCAATGAATTCGAGTCGATGAAGTTGACTGTGACGAGCGTCGGAGCTACGGCGAACTAAAGCACTGCGCCGTCGAAGACTGGGCAAACTGGAAGCTGGGTCAGCCGCAAACATCAGCAGTAAAAAACCAGAACGCCTTAGTGGCAGCATCTGCTAATCTTCATCTTCTCTGCACGTGAATCATGGTCGTGGCGAAGAGTCGCAAATGAATCTGTTTGGTGGGCAAGACTGCCTTCCTTTCACTTTCACTTTTTTTCTACTGACACCTGTGCTGTTGATGCTGCACAATGTTTCATCTGGATGTACACATCTCAATATCGCACTGTGACATCCAACACACATCTAACTAACAATAGGACTCATGTGGCTACAAGTATCAACTAATATGTAGCCTACCAAATGACAACATATCTTGTAATGTCGCCGATGGAATTCACAACAGCTGCCAGTGAACAAGACGTGATTGTGTACGTGTGTGTGTATGTGCTTGCGACAGATAACAATGTGTTTTCGATACAGACAGTTCACAGAAAGTGAGCAACGAGTGACGACACACTTGATTTTCATGCTATCGAGATAGCCGTCGAGGTCGGTGAGTCTGCTGGTGGCAATGTCATAGAGCAAGCCAGTGAACTTGTTCTGCCACTCCTGACAATGTGCTAAGATGGCGAATTTGAGTGGAGACGAGTCGAGCAGCACAAACTGAATTGTGAGGATTGTTTCCTGCATCTGTACGTTGTTTGCCACTTCGGTGTATCTGTCGCAAGCACACACACACACAAACGCAGCATAAAGTATATTACAGTTATACAGTTCACACAGAGATCATCGGAACAGAATATTATAATGATGCCGCATTCGTGGTTCATTCTGTGTAATAAGTAAGTAAGTAAGTAAGTAAGAGCATTTGTATAGCATACTAAAAACAAAAGTCACTAGGTGCTGGAGTCCCAATCAACCAAAACAAATACGTCTTTAACATCCGGCGGAACTTACGAAGGGTAAGGTCGGACTCTCATAGGTTGCATGGAAGGCTGTTCCACAACCGTGGTCCAGCAACTAGGAATGCCCGATCGCCGAGATGAGTGCAATCAGCTGAACGCAGTCATCATTCGACATGGTCGAGCCACGCACACAACAGAGTCTATTCGTTCTGATAAATTTTCTCTCTTTGGAACCAACTGAAAAGAAAGAACTTTGTCTGAGTACAATGCATCATCAGCGATGGCTGTTTGAGTAAGTGCTTCTCTAGAGCTGCGCGTACATCAGGCGACACACGAATACATTCGGAGAAAAAGACCGACTGACTGACTGACACTGTGGACACTGCAGTTCTTGCTACTTTCAATCTGCATGATTTATACAAAATGATCGTTTAATGAATGTATTGGTGAATGCAGTAAAAACAACTTTTTCGTTTTCACGAACATAAACCAAAACTACAGCAGACATCCCAGCAGTGCAGGGTTAGTGTCGAGTGGTAGGTAGAACGTCCGACTCGAGATCGAGAGGTCGCGAGTTCGAGTCTCACTCACTGCCACTAACGCATACCTGCCTCTGTCACCTAGCAGTATATTTGGTACTAGTGGAGAGGCAGTAATGCTCCAAAGCTAAGAAGGTAACCATAGGTCTGGCATCGCAAGGCTCCAGACTTTGTGGTTTACACCATGTACGGGTTCAGAGGCCTAAGACATGGAAGATGAGCACTGACGCCTATGGTCCAGGGAACTGCGGCACCGTTACCCACCAACCACGGTCAGTGAATAATGCAGCCTGACCTGGCAATGTCGGCGTCAAACGACGACACCTGTGGATTCAGCTTCTGATATCGACGAATAAACGCGTCCTTGTTGATCTCCCAGATCTCGCAGTAGTTGTCCCACGTGGTCAAGTAGTTGGTCAGGTTCTGTCCGTTGGTCGCCACGCCGTTCGTGATCTGCTTCTGGATCTTCTCGATTTCCGGGTCTTTTGCGATCACTTCGTAAATTGGCTGTCACCCGCCAAAACACAAAACACGAATATGCACTATGCTGATATGTCGTTCGCACGTCACGTGACATGACAGGCGGAGGCAGGTCAGAGCAGAGAACAAGCAAAAACGTAATGACGAGAACAAACAAACGACAACAGCAGCTCAAACTGCCTTCCATACGTCTATTAATAGGCCTGAGCTGCGATATCTGTTCCGCTAATTTAACACACTGCACACGATTGCACAACAATGACACAATCCAATTATTGACAGAGTCTGGCAGTTTTAACATGGAAACCTTCCCAAGCACTGTAGCATGGTCAACAACGTCGAATTCTCGCGAAAAATCTATCATTATACATCGAACATACCCACATTTTTCTGACATATGTGTTACAGGATACGAATTACGTTTGTTTCATACAGAGCAAACAAACGTAGTCTGTCAGTGTGATTACATTTATGACTGCCGCACTGCCACATCTAACACACGCCAAGAACACACATGCGGCAGTTTCTAATGATGCGCTATAGAAATCATCTCAATTTGACGCTGGCACACAAATCTCTCCGAGCCTGAGTTCGCCACTGCACATCGAAATGCTCTCATTGCGCTGGTAACCATACTCTTCCCTGACTCAATGCCCCCCCTCCAGGTTAATTAAAGGGAGAGAAAAGACGAATTACTTAGGAGTGGAAAGGGTTAAGAAAAGAATGGCAGTCAGTAAAAAGCAGCTCTGATCGAGGTGCCGCCCCTAACTTGTGTCTGTTGTCAGGCTGTCAGCACGCACGATTCGACCACAGCTTTCTAACACTAGCAGTCACAACATGGATTTGATCACCTCTCACTGTCAGATCAGCTGTTTGACAGACAGCAAAGCGTAGACCACACATGAAAACTACACATGACATTGCTGGTGCAGATGACAATGCAGCACCAAGCCAGTGATAACACTAGCTGCAACACTCATCAATATTTCAATATTTGTGTCCGTGTCAGTGTGTGCGTGCGTGTCAGCCCATTGACCTCTTTATTGGACTTGGCTCTTGTGAGCAGATCAGGCAGACGCTGGAAGTCCGACAGAGCCGTCGTCAGGTGTCGTGCAATGCTGCCAGTCATTGTTGCCAGCTGCAGTTTTGTCGGAGAAAACTCCACCTAAACACAACGACCATAACACAGAGAATCACAGTTCTTCACAGCAGCACACGCACTGGCTGTACACGCAGTCTACAAGTATTCATCAGTGTGCTGACTGAAAACCTGGCATCTGTCGTCACCTAACCCTGACGCGACCACACAGAGCATAATGTCATAACAGAACACGACGGGCTAAGCCGTTTGACGACATTTGAACCATTACGCTAACTGATCCGTCTAAGTTGCAGTCGAGTATTGCAAGGAAAAGCTCAGACGGCTCTGAGGCGAAACGTGGCATGCGACTTTGGTCTACCAACAGCTCAGTCTCTCAATCCTCTGCAGGTGACGTGCTAATGATAGTTCGGAGTGTAGCTCAGTAGTTAGGATGTTGGTCTCTAGCCGGTGCACTTACCTTGCCTGTGCCCAATCTATGGTTGACAGGTAGTAAACTGTCTGCTATGGGTCAGCCAACCAAGCCAACTCGGCCTTCCATCCCTTCGGGGTCAGTAAATAAGTAGTAATCCATGTATTTTTAATAGCGGCTTGACTAGGCCTATGTGCGGCACAGGTCAAAGTCGTGTGTGCGGGCTTGGCTTGCTGCTGTGATGTACGACGGCGCCGCTGAAGGCGTTATGCGTACACGCGGAGCACTAAGAAAATCTTATCTACCTACGTACCAAATGAGGGTTAATGTGCAGTCTTGGTCTCTTTCTCTTTGCCTCACTTAGAGGCAAAAAATAAACGAAGAAGGAAGAGAAGGGTTAATAGGCTGATTACGGGGGCACCTGTAAAATGGTTACCAAAACAAAGATGACGTCAATCAACATGCACAGCTGGTGACTACACACATCAACGAAGAATAACGTGAGTATAAGAAAATGAAAAATGACACGCAGTTCTGACCTTGTCGTTGACAAGGATGACCTGGACTTTGAAGAGTGGACTTGGACCGGACTTTCCGTCTCCGTTGATAGCACGAGTGAGCTCCTGCAGAGACCATTTCACGTTCAGACGCAACGCCTCTTCAACCATTCGGTCAACTTTTTCGGTGTAGTTGAACCACTGCTGCTGCACCTGGCACGCACAGCATTCGTCCACTGCTGAATGACATCATGCTGAGCTGCAACGCTGGCTTCACTAGTCACAGGTCAGTGTACGACTTCACTCAGTTGCAGTAACCTACAGCACTGGTGTCTCAGTGACCACAAAGAAAAAGCAAATCTGACAGCACAGGCCGAATGCCTCTATGCCGGTGATCGATTGTGTCATTGATAATATGCATAATTCTGAGGCACCTCCTGCACTTGCAATTTCTGCCCGTTTTTCACTATACAGACTATCGCATGCTGGGCACAGCCTATGCTAGTCCGCATTCAGCTCCACACGTCTGTGCTATGATCAGCCGTTGTGCCTTCAGTATAGCTACTTTCATTGCAGTCAGTTCGCTGGTGACAGAAAACGACTAAGCCACCCACGACGTCGGCGACATTAAAGTGACATTACATAAATGAGAAAAATGATGCAGATGTCTCAAATAAGGACATATCATTAACGCTAATAAACACGACCACACACAGAGCACTGAACAGTACAGACCTCGAAGAAGGACCAACAAAAGACAATATATTGAAACGACAGAAGTTGGGATTGGCTACGAAACGAGGAAACATTAAAACAACGAAGAGAAAAGTGGGTAGAGATAACGCCAACGTTCGTCAGCCAGTAACTGATCTTGTTATGACACCCTGGCCACAATGGCTAACAACAGCCACAGTGCGGAACAGCTGACTGACAGGCCATCATCTTTTCTTGTTCTTCTTTGGTATGCCGGCTCACCTTCCAAGGTTTGCCAGCCACATCATCATCTGCAGTGTGAAAGAGAGGGCATGAGTCAACAATGTGTATATCAGTGGCTGGACACCATTAATATAGACTGCCAAACACGCGCACACACACAAACAATCGACTGTATGATGTTGCATCGTGTACCTCGCGTCCATCTTCGCGGAATGTCTTGTACGTGTTGTCCATGGTGGTGACAATCTGATCGAACATTTGTCGCAGTTTCGCCTGCGCCGCCTGGCGGTGGACAGCCTGATTTCAACACAGTCAACGACACGTCACAGCCAATGACACAATAAGGTGGACGCGGAGAAGGGGTGGGGTGCGGGCGACACTCAAAACTGCAGCAAAATTCAGAATAGCAGGCTTGAGTGGATGTTGTGACAGGCCAATCACAGACGCAAAGTGAGTAGAGTTCACAGAACCACCGTGTCACATACCACTGAAGCATAGCAAAATATGAGAAATTAGCATATAGCGTGGTCCAACAAAAGTACTCTGGAATCATATTACCATTAAATCATATTAAAACCTAACCTGCCAAGGCCAGATTTTTCATCAAATTTGAGTAAAATCAAGTCTGGTTCGTAATACTATAAGCACGATGTAATATATGTCATGTCATCAATTACAGTGCTTGTTTAAAAAGGGTTAAGTGACACAACCTAATTAAAAACCGAAAATAAAAGAAAAAAACAAGATGGTATCAAAGAATTTTTCAATGAATTTCCATCTAAAGCATAGTCTAGCAAGAGGGAGAACTGACATAATTAACACTTATTTGACCCACGTATCGTAGCCCAGTTCCATGCTCACACACATAATTAATGACTGTTAATTAAATAATCCTAACCTAGCAACAAAACAGCAAATATGAAGAAGGCGATATAGTACAGGATAGCATTACAATCATTGTGTAATGTAAGTAACATGACACCTGCTGCTGGAATAGACAGTAGATTTTTGGGTTGAACCAACTGTAATATAAAAATAAACTGTGAGTAGATCCAGCTGAAATTTTACTCAGCAGCTCATCATCGCAAATTATCATCATCATCATTGAACACTTTTGAGCACTGGGCCTACTGACGGCCTCAGCTCGTGGTGGCTGAGAAATCGGTCACCCCCCGACAGCCAACATTGAACACTTGGTCCATGAAGGCTTCAGCTTGTGGCGGCTCAAACAGCCAATATCATCATTGCTGTCATCGGCAAATACCTGATCATCTTCGAACTCGAGATTTTCGTAGACTCGATGTGGATCGATGTGTACGAGCAGCAGTTCGCTGATGCCTTTGCCGACGTTCGCAATGTCCATGTTGGCGCCTTTGTAGTTGTCCACCATGTCCTGCACCTACTCCACACACACGCAACACGTTTCACTGCTCAACATCATCCGAACCTGTATTGGTAGTCGCATATCCACTGCATCGCAACAATCCAAATAACCAACCGTCCAGCCATCCGTATCTACACAGTTTTCAGCATTGCCGAACAACATCAAACCACAAAAACACAATCTCCGTATATCACGACTCGCACATTCAACTGACGCATTTATTCTCAACTGAAACGAAAGTAATTTATGAAGCAAAAGAAAAAAATCCAGTAAGGGTGGAGGGGGGAGAGCACCCAATCTGCCATCCGGTTGCCAGTGCTAATCTCAATATCTCTACAGAACTGACAACTCACACACGAATACAATTTAGTAAATGAGGTCAAAGGTCACGCAGCCGTACCTTGGACGCATGCAGTCTGCATTCCTGCACGAATATTTCGGCGGCGCCGCGAGCGGCCCACGTCAGCTTGCCCAGTCCCGGCTGGATCTTCCGATCGAGAAATTTTATTCGCTCGGTGAACATAGAACGCTCCTCCGACGAAAGGCAGGCTATTATTCTGCCACCAACACCACAAATCCAACTTCAACTGACTTTCACTTAGACGACCCGAGTGAACTCTCGCATACGGCTTTGCGGTGAATGACAGCACTATAAATGTGGTCCTGGTATTATTATGAATTTCTTGTCACAGAAACATCTGAGCAGCAGAAAACCCAGAATTATGCAGAATGGACACAGATAGTGAGAGTTGAATGAACCGACTGCACCTCACATTACGTGAGAATGCATGTCGTACAGTGTCCGGGAATT
>Ga0056116_1001026_pt1 | contig 10446 bp, 5 predicted proteins | sample WorMetOlspDAHAB2_FD_67352 | JGI IMG/M metagenome (GOLD analysis project Ga0056116, IMG submission 67352) | Marine gutless worms symbiont microbial communities from Max Planck institute for Marine Microbiology, Germany - Olavius sp. DAHAB.2 ...
AAAATAGCGATATGCGCCATATACCGTAAATGATGTCAGCTCTCCCTCTGGCATCAGCTCGCCTTAGCAAGCTGTGAAATCTATTTCTAAACCATCCTTTATATGGGGATTTATGTAAAAAAAATTCTTTTATTTCCATATTTTCTCTTTTTTTCCTAGTTTTGAATCAAGATTTTATCATATACATTGCTTTTACCCATATCGCAGCTTGAAACACAGAAACTGATGACGTCACAAATTAGGTATCACAGAATATTTAATACAAACTTATAATATTCTTTTGCTCATTTTACATTCGAAATTGATAAAAAATATAGCCTCATTGACCGTTTTAATATGATTTAATGATGACGATTGATAGTGGCTTACTTTTTTGGGCCACCCTGTATCTTTGCTTAGGTCTCTGTATTCTCTTCTTGCAGTGACGGCTCTGGAAGTGAATCACTGTTCGTCACATGCCCCACTAACTTTATTTCTTTACAGTTCACTTAAAATACATTTTCTATAAAAACGTGTTTCGTACTCAGCGTTCTCTAGTTTGTTCGTACTGTCTATACACATTATTTTATGCGAATGGCTAAAATAAACTAAAATTACTAAATCTGGCTTCGTAAAGAGTAACTGCATACGAAAGAATAGGCCTGCGCAAAAAGACACTGAAACGGCGATGATGTTGCAAGCGTCGTCGTAACGTTGTAGTTCCGTTGCTCATTGTTGGTGACAGAAGTTGCGTAGTGTGCCCGGCGAGTGTCGACGACAGCCGCTTGGATTGCCAGATGCTCTGTCTGATCTAGTTCGTTATAATAGCTTTGCGTGCGGCTGGTTTCTGTTAGAGGCGCCGGCGTGTGGGGCCTGGGCACTGACGGGACGGGAGATGAGACAGTGAAGGTGCCGGCGGTCGCCAACTGCATGCTGGTCCTGCTGGTGCCCCCACCGCGTTGCATGCTGGGTGGTCGGTTCGGGCGTGTGGTCTGCACTACATCCAACAATCTGTATATGACGCGCGGTGTCTCAACGTAATTGGCGGCACACACTGCGACCCCTTCGCCCGCCATTACGGTGACCTTGCCCTCATTGTGACCTTTGACCCTTGACCTCACGTGTTGAAACAGCTGCGTCAGATCATTGGACGTGTTTTCTGTCGTTTGATGGTGCGTAGCTAATTAGCGTGACCCTGTCCATAGCCAGATGACGTTCATCCAGTCGACTTGTCAACACAACTTTTATTCACCACGGACTGCAGCGTAGACGGCGTAGCTCAGTGGTTAGGATGTCGGTCTTTGGTGTCCGGCGGACTTTCAATGGTTGATAGGCGACCACTCCGTGGGTAAACTGTCCGCTATGGTTCTGCTAACTAGGCCAACTCAGCCTTCCATCCCCCGGGGTCGGGAAATGAGTAGTAAACCACGTGTTTACACGCATTGTGGGGATGGATACCATTAAACTATGGCTATACATATGGCTGTATGCATGAAGCATGTGTGCGCGGGCTGTGGCTGCGGTCTATAGGGTGAATGATGTCTGTGTCGAACAGCGGCGTTGTATGCAGTATGCAGCTATTGTGGCGCATGTAAGTTCTATGCCTTTGCCCTCTTGCAGTTTACACAAAAAGGAGTAAACGAATTTACACCGAAAAATAAAACAGAACCATGACAGCACACAATAATTCTGGCAATCGCATTACATTTTTAACACTACCCACGACTAAACCACGCATGCACAGTTTTACTTGGCATAATCAGTTTTCAGAGAGACCATATTTGGCTAAATATTTCTTCTTTGTGTGCGTCACCCACTTGTCAAGGTGGACATATTTTTTCGGCTTCTGGCGTGCGACCACGGTTCATTACTCATTAACGTTGTGCGAATCATTTTCCGGCATTAAAATAATAAGATGCGTTTGCAGTAGACGTAGTTAATTCATATTGTGCGATGTTGGTTGTAGATCAACCGCAAGCCAAGCCAAGGCGTCAACAAAAAGAACGTAAGTCACTCATTTCTCTTCTTTCCGCAGCACGAAACACTATCGGCGATATGTAAATGTTGTTTTTAGCTTTTTATATGCAGGGTGGTCCTAAAAGTAAGTCCATACCCAATTAAAAATAAATCGTATTCTATGGCATTAAAACATTCCAAGAGATTAGAATTTTTCGTCAGATTAAAGTATCCTAGAAGCACCATGATATTATCAGTTGGCATTGTGGTTGGCCAAGTTTTTTGAGGTCAATAGCATTCGTTATCCGCAACGCTGCGTTATAGGTCATAAATTTTAACTGATGCCAGCGCTTTCTGCTTGAGTCAGTTGCCTTACTATTCCATGAAGTCCACCCTAGACCACCCGTGATTGAAATTCATGTAGCATTTTTTTGCGCCCCACTTTTCTCTTTTTCACTTTTTTGATTGAAATTCTATCATTACACTGATTTGACCCATATCCTAGCTGCAAACACAGTGACTGATGACGTCACGAAACTGGTCACGCATAGAATATTTAGTATCAACTTGTAGTTATATAGTATGTTTATGCTTTTTTGCACTCAAATTTGCCTCAAAATCTAGCTTTGTTGGGAAGTTTTAATACGAATTATTGATATCGTTTGCCAGGGTCTGGCTTTTTTGAACTGCCCTGTAGGTCTAATTCAAAACTTGCGGCGTATAATAGAGTCACAAGTTCACAACGCACATGTCGTGAAACAGTGAATAGCCTGATACTGAGAAAAACGCGGTCTACTCGACAGTTTAATAACAGCCGCCATCAATAACTCTGGTCTTCCTAGTACTACGAGCCGTCGGCTTGACTGTGACAGAACAGAGATCGAGATGTTTCTGATTACCGTGTCTAGAACCAATCGATTCGCTTTACTGCTCTGGGCTTGATGAGGACGCGCGCGGTAGACCGAATAACGTGACCGTAGACCGTACCACGGTGCCACCTCATTGCCAGAATATATAAGGCGCTAAACAGTGAGTGCAACTACACAGGCTGTTTATGATTAACAAGTCACGTCATGATGTACTGAACGTTAGCTAGCCTCCAGGTGACTTTTGCTATTTTTTTCCAGCCGTGCCTTAGAAGTTTTCACTGTGTTTACATGTAGAACCTGTCTAAGATCATTGCCAAGTTTAGTCTGGGTTTCTGTATTTTTCGAAAACTGGTGCGATTTTACGTAGCCTAATGAATAACTGAATAGCAGTAAGTCTAGACGGTGGCTGTGGCACTTTGTGGCGCGTATTGAATATTCTACGGTAAACGTGAATCGGCGGTGCCTTGCCGGAAGTTGTCCCGGTGTGACGTAATGATGCGTAACTTCCGCTCATGAGTTGCATCGGAAACTGACCAGATCTGAAGTGGCGCATTGCAGGCAGTTAGTGCCGTTTCGTGGCACCGTGAGCGTGCTTGGAGTTACAATCCAATCGATTCTCGCAAAGAAGCCGCGCGCGTAACGAAAGTCTTTACAGCAGCGAACACGCATCTGCATTTTGCAGTGTGCAGTATTCGAACCAATGTCGACACTCGATACCTCTAAGGTGATCGACTTTGTCACTCAGACTGTCACTACTCCAAGCACTGTTGCGCGTTTTTCGACCAGCGTCCTTGACAGACTTCAGTGCTACACCGTACACTATGTGTCAGACTACGGGCAGCACTGGATATCCGTGGTCAGACCCAGGGTTCTGCCAGCGCCTTCGTTTCACTTGCTACCTATTCGTCAGCGTATTTCACAAGACAGGCAGGCAGTCATCACTGGCAAACAGTGTCCGCTGGTATCCAGACTGACGTCTCTTATCTTAGGGATGTATAAAAATCACGGTAAAAAATCGGCAAAATCACGGCATAATCACGGCGTTCAGTTTACTGCACAGTATGCACTCATAAAGTCACTATTCTACTGTATATCGGTAACTAATTATCATCGTAGTCACGCCGCTCCATTTGGAGCACGCCACAAAGAATTAAAATATTACCGGACGAAAAAAATGCAGTTAAAATTGTTTAGTCTTTGGCTTCGGCGAGTGGGCAGTGGGCAGACGCTGTACCGCTTACGATCGAAGTTATGCAACTTTTGATAGCAGTTTAACATGTTGTTGCGCGCTTGTCTGTCATATGACTCATTTTTTTCACAGGAATTCTTCAGCCGCCAGCGAGACGACACTCGATCCAGCCTATATGAGCAGCAAAAACATTACTTGGGCGTTATATAGAGAGCCTCAGAGCCACACCTCTTGCCATGCCATCTGTCATTTGCTTCCGTATCCCACCCACGCGTCTACAGTAGTCTGTAACTTGTGCATGACAATCTTGTTTACATAACCGACCCCAACCGAAGAGTTTGGCGTTATTGACTGGCGGAACTGAGGACGCCTTTTCCCGCGCGATGGGATATGTCTGGCTATAGCTGCATGCTTGTGGTCACATGCGCCGGTGTCAGCTGGCCGTATCTGAGTCTGTCTGATCTAAGAAAGAGCTGTGCAGCCGTGCACTGCATGAGGCCATCGTTCTGTAGCGCCTATATTCACTCCCGGCAAGGAAGTAGGGTTAAATCCACGCCGAAGAAAGAAAGGCGCTACAAATATTTGCACAAAATTGGCCGTTTAAAAGTCGAAATTGTACATATTTTGGTGATAATCACGGCCGTGACACAGAATCACGGCAATTGCCGAAGATCACGGTAATCACGGCGATCGTGAATTCGTGATTTACATACATCCCTACTTATCTTCATATGTCCGCCACTACATACCAGCACGTATACGATCATCTGACATGTCAGTGCTAGTACAGCATTGTGATCGAAAGCTTTGACATAATTTTTGTTCTCCTAAACTTTTAGCACCATTTTGCTTATGTTGAAAAATGTACTGTTCGACATTGTTTGCAGGGATGATCACTGAGCACAGTAGTCTGCGTTTGTATATCGCTGGCGACACATGGCACTATATGAGTGCGTTTCCATTGAATGATCGAATGAACCACATGTTGTATACAGTTTTATAGTATGCATTTGTCGAGTGAACACAGACAACGATGAATAGGTAGAATGGGAACGAACGAAAACCATTATTCCGACAAGAACTGACGACAAAAATGTCAATAAAAGCGCACTTATGCTAACTATGTTGTTCTGTCCTTATTTTTAACATAAAAATGCACTGCATCATGCCTACGTGCATCATTTAACCAGCTACGAATGACAGCGGCAACAACTTGATGAATTTCGAATTTGGATCGGATTACACATAGATAATACTCAGTTTCTTATCTTTTGGTATCGTTATTGCCGTGATTAATGTAAAAGAGAACAGCTAATACAGCTAACAGCTAACAGTGATCAGTAAAACATCACTGTGGCCCTCTTGCTTTTGATTAATTTTTAGTAAACCTGGACACGTGAAAATGATTTGTATCTGAAGTTTGTGGCTCGATGAGTTGATGCAGCAGTGTGTTGTCATGTCGCTGCTGTAACTCGAGGTTGCGTGAGCGCCGTCGTGCGAGACAAGTAACTGTTACGTGTAATCGCTAGTGCCAGCCAGCGCTTATCTGATACGTTATGTTATACGACAGCACTAATCTAGCGCTATCAGTGACGACTGACGCGAAAACGATTGACGAGGCGGCGAGAACGATACTGGCAGCAACTGCTGCTGCTGGACATAATAAAACTCATTTGATGGCGTTGTGAAATCTCGGCCCGCTTGTAAACATCGGCCCGTCGCGTCGCTGTGTTATTGCCGTTCGTTGTTGACTCATCGTGCCTGGAGCGGACCCGCTGCGCCGCTGGGCTGGGATGGGCGCCGCTGGATGGATTGCGCCAGCATCATCAACTGTTGTTTCTCTCGCTGCGCACACTCACTCGGCTCCAACAGGCTGCTCGTGGTGATGATGTGGCCCATCATCGACCCGACCACGCTGCCGCTCAACTGACCGCCCGGCTCCACCGGACGTGGCGTTCTCGGCTACATCATTACGCCGCTGCCGCTGCCGCCGCCTCGTCGAATAACTCCGGAAATGAACGGCTGAAATACGCCTCCAGCCGCAGCTGGATTAAGCACCAGGAGGCTGCAGCGTAGGGGCCCCGATTTCAAGGGCCCCATAGGGGACGCCACGCCAAAATTTTTGGGCCGGTCCTACCCAATCGATCACGTTGTTTTCGAGTCGACACAGGACAATAAGTAAGTAAGGAATCTCAAACAATTAGCGGTGACGATTACGCAAACTTAATGGCTGTGACTTACTGAAGCCGGCAAAAATTCGATCGGCTGGTACCTTGAATCCTCAAAAGGCCGTTATTAACTAATTTTATAAGCTACAACCAACGAACATACAGGCCAATTATTGCCTGGGTCAAATGCATTGTGGCCCACAAAACCAAAATTGTGGGTGGGCCATGGCCCGCGCGGCCCACCCTGCAGCGCCCCCATGAGGGGCCCCAATATTATACAATCATTACCACTTGCCACAACTGTTTGCCAAATGCAAATAAATAAAAATGAAGCAGTAGCCCTCTCATTGTGCTTATTCAGTTCAGTTTTAACAATAGACATATTACAATATCGTGGGGATGTCCCGGTGGGATGGGGTTGCAAAGTCCCGATGTCCCTTGCAGCGCACAGGAACGATGGGATGGTATAAAGACGGGAACAGGTACCCCAACCCCAACAAGTTTCTGTCCTTTTCTTCTTCTTTAGGCATTCTGCTTAACAGCGGTTTTCGGGCTGACACAGCTTCGAAATTTACCCGATTTTCTGCTTATCGTTTAGATCCATAACGTCGCTGATCGTGTCTGTTCGATGTCTTCCCACAGATCATTTTCCTAACATTCTATATACATGTACAACTTAAAGAGATGATCCTTTCTCAACACGTGTCATAGCCATGCTCTTTTGCGCTTGTGAAGTTGTGTGCTTTGTATATGTAGTTATTGCGCCGTAGCAGCACAAGCATGAAAATGCACAGTCAGAAAAACACGAAAAAACACTATACAGTGTACAAACACAGCTGTAAGAAGTAAATACCTAATAAACCACTACACGACCAGAGTTATACGTGGCATCAGCAAAGAATTTCCACATACGATGCTCAGAATCAGTTACACTTGCAATACAATTGTCTTCCGATTTTCTTCGGGGCCCCCAAATACTTTAATCCCATCAATGCATTCAGCGGACAGAGCGCTAGACCGCGTCTCGACAACGGATAGGGGGTAGAAAGTCGACGCGATCGTTTTCGCAGTCGGTAGATAGACGGATCGACGTCCTTCCTCGCAGACAGTCGACGAAGGAGGTTGAACGTCAGTTTGTCTGCATTACGGCATGTTTGCTGGCTGTGGCGTTGGATATCGCGCACGTGGCACGCAAATGCGCAGATAGTGCGTAGAAATTCCTCGTCGCAAGATTGCTTACGACGTTGGCGAGCGCGGACGGACGGCTCAGTGTTCATTCAGCTGCTGCAGCTGCGCATGCGTCGCTTAAGACGATCGTCGCTCGCTTAACGTTGTCTTCGCGCACCTGCTTCACCGACTGACCTTAATCTCCTGTTCATTCCATTTTACCATTTTCGCCGCCAACTTTGGCGCATGCTGATTGTTGTTATAGTTCTCGTAATGCATCATCTGTGAAATGAAATCGTTATTTCACAGTTTAGAACATTTTTTTGTTTCAGCGCTCTTTCTCGTATTCGCACTGTGCTGTGACCTCGTGGATCGATTGTGGGCCACTACAAGAAAGACTTACATTTGTTAACCAATTTATGTTTCCTGAATTTACTGTTGTTGATATACCGCATAAGAGCAGCGATAGTTACATAGTAGACAGTGGTCTCTGGGCCTATTTCTCTCTCTCCGCCCATTTTTCTGCCCGTGCATTTATGCTTTAAGTAGAAAAGGTTTGTCTGCTTGGTACACTACTGGTGAATTTGTGTTAACTTTTAATGCATATTCATCTTTATTCGCCAGAAGCGGCAGCATAGCATGAAGCGAAAATGAAATAGCAACTACGAAAAAGAAACGCAAAAAAACAGTTAAAACACACGATGATAGTGACACTTCACACGAGCTCAAACGAGCTCTAAAATTGTAACGACATGGTATTACCACGAACAGAGAAGATTTTTAAAGTAACTGTCAGCTTTATTTTCGAACAATGTGCAAATATAGTTTTCGCTACACATGAAATTTTCCAAAAATTTGGCCGTGCGAGTATCTGTTTGATGACTGACTGGCAAGAATTGAAAAAAAATTCATGCAGTCGCTGACAACAGTTGCAGATCAAGTCTGAAATAGCTTCATAAGTGAGCGAGTATAACGGCAAATTCTAGAGAGCGCTTGTCTCGTACAAGCATACGACAAGCCTCTACTCCATATAACAACACGGGTAGGTAGACATTTATTCCATATGAGATCTAGGACGACTTCTTCAGACGCAAGTCGTCCAAATTTACTGAACACTGCATTAAAGGCTTTTACTGGCACTTAACACTGATCCGCGTGAAAGCATGCACCAAACCGCATGAATACCGACTTTTTTTCGTTAATATGCGTATTTTTATGAATATATTTGGAAATCGGTCTATTCCTCATCGCAGGCAACAAGATTTGCAGTGCACTAACAGACGGAGCGATTAGCAATATATCATCTGCATATAGAAAAACACACATACAGAAAAATAATGACCTAACACCGGTTGATTTGATTTTCTCAATAACGCTATCTATAAAAACCGCAAAAAGGAACGGAGACAATACGCCTCCCTGGCGCACACCAGCCAATAGCCGAAAGAAGTGGGAATTATAGCCGTTCCACATGTTACACATGTGACTGATATGCTAAACCATTACCGTCCTGCAGGCTGAGAACGTGTAGTGATGTCTGTAGTAATCGGTCTATCTATCTATTTTACCTATGTCAGTGACCATAACTCAAATATACGCAAAATTTCATTTGGAAGCGGCCTGTCCATTAACTTACTACATAAAGCAGAATGATCGATCAAATGCTTTGCTTAAATCTAAAAAACACATACTAATTGTCGAACCGTTATCCATATGATGCTCAATGACATTTCGAACATTGTATATAACATGACGACAGCCAATGTGCTGACACACGATGTCAGTATAGTTGCACAACCTACGTCATGTTTATTTCCAGTATAACCAAAAAGTATAGGTTACTTTTCCCAAGTATTTGTAGCAATAGCATGTAAGATTTCCGGCATAGTTAAACGTAATTTGCAAGACACGAGGTGTATTGTTTCAGCCAGTTGAATCAATCATTCAGTCAGTATTTTTATAAGTAACCAACTGCAAAGTCCACCACTAAAGTGTTACCGGTAACTGTGGTCATAAAAGGCCCGTCAAGGAGACGCCTCGGCTGGATATAATTAGTTAATTACACTGCTTAGAAAAAAAACACGACAACGTCGGCACACCGCACCGGTAAGTCAATTGATATGCGCGAACTCGCTTATCAACAAGTAGTTTAGTTTAGTGTTTGCTGCTGCTTTGTACGGCCTGCGCGACAAGCAAAAACGCGTAAATCCCCCGAGAAGTCGACTGACTGATGTGAGGTGAGACTGCAGCGGCTGATGTGTGCATGAAAATGTTTTGACGTGCCGTCGCCAGCTCTTCAGGTTGCTGTATAGAGTCGCTGTCGAGGCATTCCGCGAATTGCGATTGTTCGCATGATGAATGACCACCAAATGCACTGTACGCCAATCACACACACACTGCAGTGCGTGGTCAGTCGAGTCCAGTGCCATTCACTGACCACGGTCAGTCGAGTCGTGTCGATGGTGAACGGACATGCGGACGCAATTAACGCCGGCGGTCGAGCAGCACTGCCGAAAGAGGAATCAAGTAGTTTATTTGGCTTCAGTGTCAATTTCGTCGTCGGCGGTGCCAAGTACCTGTTCATCTTCATTGCCATCTGCGCGCCGCTATCTTCTCTTTACGAGTACCATACGTTCTGTCATTCGTTTCCCGACGTCGTTCGGATGCTACAAGCAAATTAGATTCGTTGCGAGATTCGTTGTGGCTGCAGCGGCAGAAGTGACGGAAGCGGAAATGCTGCTGCGGTGCCGACTGCCGAGTGATGTAGGCTGTGCACCTTTGCAGTCACATATTTCACTGTACGTCGGCGATGAATATATGCAGCAAAAATGAATCAAACCAAATTTTTTGCCATTTAGTTGGCCATTTCCTTCGTGGCAGTCAACAGTAGACCTAATAGTATAACTTGTATTAGACATTAAGTTCATAGTAGATCGTGTATCAGTGTAACTGCTGCTGGCCGAATGACAGTCGTGTAGTTGTGAGTTTTATCACCGCGGAAAATGTGCTTGACGTCCTCACGATATTGAAAATATTGAATCCCTTGTGAGGTTATGAACCACGTTTTATTGTAGGCTACAAGTTTATTCGCAAGATATGCAGACACAATATATATATA
>Ga0056116_1001027_pt1 | contig 10445 bp, 6 predicted proteins | sample WorMetOlspDAHAB2_FD_67352 | JGI IMG/M metagenome (GOLD analysis project Ga0056116, IMG submission 67352) | Marine gutless worms symbiont microbial communities from Max Planck institute for Marine Microbiology, Germany - Olavius sp. DAHAB.2 ...
AGTCAATTCACGGACTGGTCAACTTGCGGACTAGTCAAGTCACCGAAATGTGTGATGTAAAATGTACAAATAAGTAATCGCTATAAATGTGATTTGCGGTAGACTACACAACTGAACGCTTTAATAGTCGATAGGGTTAGGGTAAGAGTATGGTTTAGGTTCAGAGTAAAAATATACTGTACTCTTTCCATGATTAATAAATCTCTGTCGGCAAGTTGACCAGTCCGCGTCTTGACTGATCGCGAGTCGGTTTGTCGGTGAATTATCCAGTAAGCGTTTCGCTGTATGTCGTTGGTTTAATCTTGTCCCCACCCAAAACACCATGTTTGTTTTTTGGGTCTCATTACTCAGACAACTGAATTTTTCCCAGCAGAAATGGTGTGCAAAAACATTCACACCAACACACATTCGGGTAAACGTTAGTTGTAGCGTTCCCTACTTATAGCATACATCCAGTATCATGCACCAACTGGAAAGACTGCCGTATCGGTACTACACGATGCGCAACTTCTGCTGAATAAGCAACGACATAATCTGGGATGGCGTCTATATCCACTGACAATTTTGTTAGGCATTAGCGATACGGTAGTTTTACCAACCCTTACGACTAAATGCAACCTTCACCATAACCGTAACCCGGTAACTGTCGAGTTTCACGTCTTTTCACGTGAAACTCGACAATTACCCCGTAACCCTAACCTTATTCAGCTGCAAGGTTGGTCGTTGCATGGTGCTGGATGTGTGGTATGAATAGGTAACGCTAAAGCAAACGTTTACCACATACAGCTGATTTCAGTCAGTTCTAGACTAGTATACTTACAGAGAAATGTCAAAAAACGGTGCTTAAGCACGAAATACAGACACACGTACCTGGCAACGCAACGACTGAAGCAACAAGAAGTATAGAAGCTGGTTAATATATTTCGCGAAAGCGCCGGAATCCGGTATACACATACCGTCAATACCACGACATGAGCAACTGAACGCACGTGGCAGTGTCGCCGGTAGCTAATCAGACAGCAGTACACTTGAACTTGCCGGCCACGCGTGAAATCACGCACTTCAACTGGCCTATAAACAACTGTGTGCATGACGTCAAGCGGCCAAGGTAGGTCACACGTCATCGATAAAAATAAACAGCCAACTGTAGCTGACGCTGCAGGTCAGAGGGCGTGACCTGAGCATCCGGTCGGAACGCAGTATAAGAACATTTTCAGCTGCTTTGGTCGATGTGTGTTATGTTACGTTAAGTTAAATAGTCTATTGTTGTATATATATGACGATAACATCCAGTTAGTACGACATTTTATAAAGTGCATTTTATTCACGTATTTACAGTTGCCCAACATAAATTTTGTCAGATATATGAATCAGAACATGTGACTAGGTAACATGCATGTGGTATGACATAAATTGCTGCTGCGGAGTTCAGCAGCACTAGTACCAGAACGAGTTCTACTGAATGAGTGACAGGTCTGAGGTGGCGCACCTAAACTAGACTGTTACCGTTCCACTGATAATATTGATTTCGTATTATGTTTCCTTGTGATAAAAAGATGATCCCAAAGGAGAATTAAGTTTGATGCATATTAACTGCTGTCAGTTTTGTTACATCAATGAACCTGATTGCACCAAGTTGCATCTCAAATTTAAAAAATTTCCCGGGGGTCATACCCCGGACCCCCATCCTGAGGAGGGGACACCCACTCCCCAAACCCCTTTCCTGGCTCGGCACTTCACGCCTCGATTCGTGGCCTTCAGCCACTTGATGTCAGTGCCGGCACTTCTTGATTAGTAATTTAAGCACTGCTTGCTGGACAATTCACCGACAAAGCTGTCATTCACAAGGCTTGTAATGTTCTATGAGACTCGTTACTGTCTGGTTCAGATTTGCATGCTTCGCATTCTGAAATATTATCCGCAGGCCACACGGACTGAAAACGGATTTGCCTATATTATTCCTCCATCCAGCGGATACTCTCATCATCTACTGTCATTCTTCCCTTGAACTGCCAGAGACTGGAATATTTTGCCACAAAAAGCTGTTCAGGGGTCTAGTGTATAAGTGCACGTACACTGCTCCATAAAATAGCTAATGAAGTGTTAGTGAGTATTAGGGTTAGGGCTACCCTAAACCATCTATGGAGCAGTGTATGTACAGTTGTACACTTTGACACTAGACCCACTGTTCAGTTTGGCAGGTACTGTTGAGGCCTTCAAACAGGCCATTCTTGACATGTGAACATCACCTTGAGCTGCTCCCTGCACGCTATCGTTATTATGTGGGGAGTGACAGTTTTTATCCTGCACTCGGCTGAAGTTTTTATTGCTACATCTTTTATCTGCACTGCTCGCTGCCATTATCAGCACTCTACTTAAAGTGTTGGCTTCTCACCACTGCAAATGTATACAAGCCATCATGTACAAGAGTCTTATAGTCTATTGAAGTTTGTGCATTATTGCGAAGAAGACTAACTTGTAATCAGCCAAGTTGCAGACTGGTCAACTCATGAACTAGTCAACTTGCTGACAGCAAACTTTAAAAAATGACAGAAAAATACTCTATTTATGCACTAACCTAACCCTAACTCGAACCATAGTGAATATTGACATGTGCAAATAGTGTTATTTACCCAAAGTCACAGTGTTTATATATTCCAAATTTTGCATTAAATATTTCGGCAAGTAGACTCGTCACAAGTTGGTTTGTCGGTGAATTGTCCAGTTACCGAGTAGTACATCCCTGTCGTTCCAAGTAATGAACTTCGTTTCATTTTGCCTAGAATGACAATGCCATAGTGAGTACTTCTGCCCTCTAGGCCAACACTAATGCTAACCCTAAACCAGCCGACAGGGCCATTGTTGTATTTACCCACTGGATGTACAGATGGCTCTAATTAGTTGCTGATTATTGACTAACATGTGTCCAGATATTTATCTGCTTACACCTCATTTAAATACTTAGTTTTTACTGTAGCTGAAAAAGTTGAATAGCAACAGTTTATTGTGTCCAGAGAAATATCGACTGTTCTGTGTTGTATTGGTAGCGATTACCTGTTCAAGCTGCTGCTGATCGGAGATTCTGGTGTTGGAAAGTCCTGTCTGTTGCTGCGATTTGCGGTGTGTGTTTGCATGAATATTGGCCAGTTCATTCACCATTCACCACAAATGCATTCATTTCGGTTCCTGTGCTAGGATATCCTGCCTGAATGACCAGTTCAATTGTGAAATTCTGGTTTTAAGGGAGCAGGCTGGGCAATGTTGGTTTCATCAGTGTGATCACAGTCTGTAAGCTATGTGCCCAAACAATACCTTTCCACACTATGTAGGCCTATTTGTTCATTCGAACCATTTCCAATTGAACACTGTCAAAGCAGTGAAGCGAAACTATTTTTTGTATTATTTTGTTGTCATTGCTACTACAAAGTTTACAGCTATCCATTTCCACATATTTTTTGTTTGTTTAAAGCTGCTGTTGTCACTTGTTTGTTGTTATGTGTATGTTGTAGGATGATACTTACACTGAGAGCTACATTAGTACTATTGGTGTCGACTTTGTGAGTTGTCCTGTAATTTGTGTTCAGTTTGACACTATTTACATTTGCATTATTTGTGTATTTTTGGCAGTAAGAGACTGGTATATAAATGAGTATTGTTGTTCATTAGGTCTGTGCTTGTTTGTGCATGCAGTTATGCGTGTGATATTCAGACTGGAATTAATTTAAGATGGACTGAAAATTTAACACTTAGTGAGAGTATATGTTTGCTTTTTCTCACTTTTAAATTATACATTTAACAATGACTTAAATGTGGGGGTTAAAGTGGATATGTGCATGAAGTGAATTCGATTGACACTGTTTAATTTGTGAACCATATAAACTCTAGCTTGGATGTACTTGCTACACAGCACCGTATGCCAATCAGTTGAAGGTAACCATGCAAGAATGGCATAAGTCCAATTTTCTCAGTTTGGGAATTTGAGTTTAAAAAACATGTCATATGTGGCTTTGGTAGCACGGCCTACATTTGTGTCAACTGTGGTGTAACGACTGAAACTGTGCTAATGTTTTATGCCTTCGTTTTATGTCGAGAAATATTATGTGGACAAGTGCTGTTATTGACACGTTTCTTTCGTAATATTGTCGTTGCATTATGTCATATTTGTGAAGTTAAAAACAGCATGTTATATGATCATATAGAATTGCTCATTTTGTGCTCAGGTTACTTACTATATGCTGTAACTGTCTTTTCATAAATCATGTCCGATTTCCATTGTGTGGTGTTGAAAATATAATGATGCTATGGGGCTAACACAGCATATGTCAACTTATGCTGTTCTTTCACCAAAGTCTTCAGTTATGAACTATATGCTCCAACTTTGTGCTAAAATATCCGAATGAGTGGAAATATCTGTGAGTTTGAATTGTGTTGCAGACAGTCTGTATTCCTGTGGCGTTTTTTTCACTTCAATGAAATTGAAATCATTTTGTAGTGTAACTCTGTTGTTCTGTTTGTAGAAAATAAGAACAATTGACCTTGAAGGCAAAATAATTAAGCTCCAGATTGTAAGTTTATTTTTAAAAACTTTTCATGTTAGTTTTTTTTTGTTTCTTTTGCTCAGCTTTACAGATGCAGTGCCATTAGCCATTTTTGTTTTTGTTGTTATTAATGGTATGTTTTTTATGGATATTAATGGACTTGTATTAATCTGCATCATGTGACTTGTCACATGTTACATCACATAAATAGTATAATACCTTAGGAACTGCATTCTTTAAGGTTAACTTCCAACATAATATAGCATAGAGCATGTCTTGTAACTGTTATGAACTTTACGTTAGTATTCGTAGGTGGTAAATTTTCCAACCGTTGAGAATGTTACTGTACAGCTGTGTAATGTTTACTGTATGTGCATGTGATAATGACTGTGACAAATGACCAAACGTTTGTTTTTACATACTGCAATGTCTTGAAATATTGTCACTACTGGTGAGGTTACTACTTTGGCTCAGTCCTCAACCCCGACACGTACAAGAAAAGGCCTGTCATTTAAGAGCCCTGTCACAATGACACCTCATCTTATTTCCAGCATAGATTCAGTATTGATTCATTGACATCCACGGCAGATCAGCTACATATGCTGAGATATTGTTGTAATGCCGAACGGCTGTTGGTCGTTTGTAGTGGGACACGGCTGGTCAGGAACGCTTCCGAACAATCACATCAAGCTACTATCGTGGTGCACACGGCATCATCGTCGTCTATGACGTAACAGATCATGTTAGCATCATTTTGGCTGTTAAAATTCTGTTATTTAGCTGTGAAAGTACAATGGTTTTGAAATGCATTTAAATTGTTTTAATTTCTGCTGTTTGGGATACCATTCACAACACAGCAGAATATACGAAAGAGAAATGTTGAAGCCAAATCATAAAGTACTTGTTGTCCATGGAAACACAACTGTCTTTTGTTCTTTGTCGTGTCGGTGTAACATCAAAATGTTACAAAAGCAGCTGATTTAATGGCTAGAACAGATACGTTCGTGTTGGTCTTAAAAATTATTGATGAGTCAGTCATTATCAAATGAATACTTAGAACATTGTTCTTGCAAACCAAGAAGGTTTATGAAATGCATAAGTGTTTGTGTCTGCATGATTACCGAAATCACATACCTACTTGACTGTCAATGCTTAGGTGTGCAGGTCATATAGTAACGAGTGGCTCTTCCATTCATTTTGATGGTAGGAGACACTCTGATATAGAAAAGCGATATATTAGGTATGAAGACAGTATGGTTCTTGATCAAACTTTGCCTCACCTATCAGTCGATCATGTGCTTGAAATTGGCCATTATATTATTTTCCGATTTTTACTTTTTCTTGTGATATCACTACCTCGAGCCATGCTTAAACAACCAAGTGGCATGGTGTGCACAGACGCCTTAGGTATAACCTCTCTCCCCATCAATTCTAAGTTTTTGAATATGTTTCAAGAGTGAACATATACAAGGCCGTAATATGTCATTTTACTCATGAGTTGTTTGTAATGTACATTGTTTTATTTATTCGGATTTTTGGTTATGCTGTGATTTGGGCAGGAATCGTTCAACAATATCCGTCAGTGGCTCGGAGAAATCGACCGCTATGCCAGCGAAAATGTCAACAAACTGCTCGTTGGCAACAAATGTGATATGACCACTAAGAAGGTTGTTGACTACACAACTGCAAAGGTTAGTTAAAAATGCTGCACTGTTGATCATTGCTTGTATCTGTTATTGTTTTGTTCTATATATAGGGTTCAGTATAAATACTGAAGTTGTCATGTCATTATTATTATTACTATGAAATACTGCTTGTGTAATGTACAGGGTTCTATTTGTGACATGTTTTTGCATGTTATTACCATATTTTGGTATGTTATGACAACCTCTATGGTTGTCTAGTAGTTAAGCCAGATAAGTGGAAAGAGGCTTTGTGTATAATGCTGCATATTGGAGACTGAGTATAAACAGTGCCAGGTGCTTTAATATGAGTGCTTGCTTTACTTAATAATAGGGTTTCGTGCTGGCTGGTCTAGAAACAGCCTTGATTTTAAAGTATTCAAGGAGTCCTTGAATTGTTTTTGAAAATGAGAAGGCCATGAAAAGTTTGAATTTAGCTAGAGCCAGTCAGACGTTGTATGGAAGCAGGTTAAAAGCTGACATCAACTACGTTTGGTTACTTAAATGTTTACTGTTGGTAGAGGAACTGTTTTTTTGTAGTACGATATATTGATAGATTGTGGATAAAGGGCCTTATTTCTTGAAGGAATAGGCCTTGAAATGTGTTGTACGATAGGTGCAGGAACCCTGTAATAAAATAAAGAAAATCTCTAGTTATCTGATATGGTCTACACTTTTTTGACAAACTTATGCAACTTTATTAACCTGAATTATTTCCAGTAAACCAGACAAGCATACTCTGATGAACTGTGCAGGAGTTTGCCGACGGACTGAACATTCCATTTTTGGAAACGAGTGCAAAGAACGCAACGAATGTCGAGCAGGCATTCCTGACGATGGCCGCCGAGATTAAACGCCGCATGGGACCGACTGCGTCAGCCGCAGATCAGCGGTCTAACGTTAAAATCAATGCTAGCACTCCTGTCAAATCGTCCAGTTCAGGCGGATGCTGCTAAATGTGACTCGTTATCATCATAGGAACTCTGTGGGACCATTTTGTGTGTGATATTGCCGAGTCTTTGTTGGAATGTTTCATTATGTTCTATCCATGTTTTGCCATTTTCAGTGAATGGTATATTTATCTCAGTGAATCTAGGATATTAGATGTTTTCAGTTGGCTGTATCTGGAAAAGAGCTTTGGATAGTGTATGGTATAAAGTGTGGCTAAGCAATATACCATGGAACTTGTTTTCAAAAATTGGGGAACCTTTGCTCAGTTTTCAGTTTTTGCTTTTTGTGCTTAGGATATGAAAATTATTGGTGTCATTTTTAGGTTACTACAATTTTTTCAGTACACAAGTTAGTGTTGACCTTTGAATGGTCTTGAAGCCAAAGGGACATTAAACTTTGTAGGAAATCTTGGACCGGTATGCGAGAATATATGTAAATGAATATGTATAACCATTCAGTGAATATATGCGATGAAGTTTTAGCCATTTTACAACACGCTCTATGTACAGTACTGTGATGGTAGACAGGCTTGATAATTAGTGTAATGTACATGATCAAAGCTAAAAGAAGTCTGAAAGTATTTGACCTATTCAGCGAGTCAAATAACCAAATTCTTTTGGCTTCTACATATTGCCGTATTTCAGGGTGATAGATACACATTAATGTAATTTTATGTTTAGAAAGTTAAGTCAGTATTAAGTTATAATTGCAGGAATTTTTAGGCTTTGCATTTCCTGGCAAGTGAGCATTCTGTTTATATGAAACACAATTTATAACACACGAGAAGTTGCATATTACAGTTTATATTTATTTTTAGTCTACATACTGTTAACAAATATAGATTATTATGATGCCTTCCAGTGTGAAATGTTAGCAGTTATTTGACAAACAACTCTTTGGTTTCTCTGTGTTCTTTATGTAGTCGCTGTTTTATGTTATTCTGTATGCTTTGTTTTCGAGTGTGTTTTTTGTCTTGCACAAACGTTGATGTTATTTTACTGCTGCGTGTGTATTTAACTGCGTTGCGTTCAGTTATTTGTCACTAATTGGTTTATTGCTTGATTTGGCATCTGGCTTGTAAAATATTCCCCTTTTAAACGTGTCTGACTTAAACACTAAGCCTGTCACCAGCTTGTAAGATAAATCTGAGATTAATTATGCTGCTTGCTTAGATATATATACATATTTGTTTGTAATTACAATTAGTTAAAAAGTAAATTATAGACAGCAATGTCTGTATTTCATGTTTCGTCCAAAATTGCTGTTAGAAATTTGTGATGCTGTGCCAGCATTTTGTTAATCATGTGCTAGCTTCTGAATATTCGTTTTGCCTTCAGGCTTGGGCTTCTTGTGGCATCATAATTCCAAGACTCTAACTTTTACATATGTTGTTCTATCTAAACGCATATTTTTAATGTTCTTACCTAACTGCTGAAAATATCGTTAGAATCCCAGCTAGCTTTATAGTATTGGGTTTTGATGTGTGAATTTCGTGTATTATGTTGTGTTGTGAAATAATCCCGTTTCTTTGTAAAAGATAACTTGATGTTCATTAATCAAGAAAAATTGGCTATTCTGTTGTCATATTCATAGAAAATCAATTAGTTGTTTACTAATTCTAATATCATTTATTCTTTTACTGTTCTGGTACTGTGAATAATTGCATGTTAATATTTTCAGACAATTAAGACAATTTATGCACCTATCACTTTCACACTGATTATACTTTCTGTGCACGGATTGGTACAAAGTTTGGTGGTAAAGAATTTGGTGTAAAATTACCTGTTTTTGTCCATTATTTGTCGTCTGTGGAAGTTTTTGATACATGCACAATAGTTCTCATATTTATAATTTGGCGTTGTATTTGCATTAGCTACATATTTCACGTATTAACTGCCAGTTACACCAATGTGTTTGCACTCCAGTTAATGTAATGTTAAAGACTTGGTTTATTTATGTATATTATTGTTAGCACGATTCCTTTGTATTTGGACACAATATTTGGTTTATTTTTATACCTTGTAGTTTACGCTATTCATGTTATTGGCGTGCAGTAGCTATAATGGTAAAACAGGAATTAATGTTGAACTGCGAGTTCAGTTACTTTGTGTGAGAATAAGGCAACATTTAAACTTTTTCACACCTATGCTTTGAGCAGTTGAATGAAGTGGACGGCAGTGATGCTGGTGAACTTAGTAAAAGACACTGGACATAGACTGCTTACAGCACACTTAGGGCTTCGCACATCTCGGCCCTGCAAGAAGTAACTTTGGGCGTTTGTGACGTTAGTAGGCCTACTCAATAGCGCCGTAGGCACGGGGCCACGTGCCTCCCCCTTTCAAACGGCTGGGCACAGCGGCGCCGTGAGTAGAAGAACAGCAAACAAGAAACTGACAAAACTGTACTGACCATCACGAAAGCTCTCACCAAAGCGACTAATTGTATTTGTAGAGCCAAAAACGTGGAGGGGCACGACAAAAAAAATTCCGGCGCCACGGCCCACGCTGTAAACCGACAGTTACTAATCGCTTTTGACTTTCCTTGCGGTACATATTTCTCAAGTCGATTAATCAGTTCTATAGAGCCAAGCGAATTGGAGGCGCATGATGGCGGAGACTATAGTCAGAATGTTCATCGTATGCGATCGCGATGTGAAGCAGTTCGGTCTCTAGCATGCGTCGGTTTGAGCTGACGAGCTGGACCAAGGGAGAGTTTTCTTTCGGACTGGATTTTAAAGACTTTACAAGTTTTGCTGTCTAAATTTCGTTTTTATTTTGAAGTACGAGTGGAAAAAAAGTTTTGTTCACATCTGGTCACATCTAATGATCTAAACGATTTTCTGTGAAACGTGTTGCCACAAAGAGTCCTGCAACCACGACATGTATAGTGAATTACGTTAAACTCCAATCAATCAATCCATAGCGCATTAATTATCCCCCGACATTCATTCATTCATTCATTCATTCATAGTCTTTATTACACATCCGACAGAACGCAGATGAAATTACAATACAGTACATGCACAATATAATACACGATATATAGAATTTACTAGTAAGTGTCTTTGTATAATAGTCGGGTAATGAAGTTGCAGTCGGCCAAGTGTCCGTGATGCCCTGACAATTATCTGTTATGAGTTCGATGTCTTAGATGGTACTGTTGTGATGCCGTGGATTGTGGAGGAAGTAGCTGGTGCAGTGTGTGGTCTGGATTGTTTATAATTTTACTAAACAGCTGATCGTCACACTTCTCCAGCAGCTCGCCAAATTCCGGG
>Ga0056116_1001028_pt1 | contig 10437 bp, 10 predicted proteins | sample WorMetOlspDAHAB2_FD_67352 | JGI IMG/M metagenome (GOLD analysis project Ga0056116, IMG submission 67352) | Marine gutless worms symbiont microbial communities from Max Planck institute for Marine Microbiology, Germany - Olavius sp. DAHAB.2 ...
GAAAATCGGTCCAGGGGTCTCGGAGCTGTGGAGGGTCGAAAATCGCCCTCTCCCATTGACTTGGCCCATGGCTTATACAACAGCTTGTACTACCGTACAAGCCGTGATCTGTGTTGTGCTTGTATCACTTGTCATGGTGTCATGGGCCTTGAGCCTGCTATTGAAAATAAATAATATTTTTGGTGGAATTGTGCTGAAAGTGCTGATAAATCTGAACCAACTTTTCGGCTGAATGATGCACATGTTTAGTTATTAAATGTGTAAGTGGCTAAATTATGATTTATATAGCGCCAACTGGTGAGAATCTGGGCATTCTTCCGTAACAGGCTCCTCATCCTGGGTCTTACACTTCATGTGGCCTGCAGTCTTTTGGTACTTGTGGCCTAGTGGCCTGAAATGATATGCCAGCGTCTGTAAGGAGAAGCAACCGATCACTTTACAACATTAGACACTCACTGAAAACTGTTCTTTTTCAGAGATTTACAGTATGATGTCTTCACGCATCTTTGTGACAGTTTTTCTGTTACTTGTGAGTTTGGAATTTCTGTTTATTATTATTTGTTGTTGTTGCATAGTGGAGTGCCTCCGTCAATAGCTCTCATTCGTAAGCTGATTGCTGTTCTGGAGTCTATTGAAAAGCTGCCCGTTTATAATTATGACTCTCCTGGCGCTGGCTATGGACTGCAGGTTGGTGTTTTTCATATTCTGTTTTTCTTATAATTTTGTGTTTTCTTATCAGAAAATTAAGTCAGAATCATAGGAACATATTTTGTTATAGTACTTCACGTCGCTATTTGTTTGTATGTGTTACATTTTCATTTGCACATCATCGGATTTTTATACTGGTTTGACTGTGTGCCAGATAGTATCATGTAATAGAAGGGATGCAGGCTACTAAATTGGTCTTGGCAATAACAATAATAAGAATAGTAATAATAATAATAATAATAATAATAATATTGGTCTCAGCGATTAAGAGATCTGCATTCAGCGACATACCATTTCTCATTCCAAGGCCACATATCTGAAATGGCTTGTTCTGGCAGTTTGGGCCATTTTCTGTCTTTATGAATATTTAAACGACTAACAAAAATTGAATCTCTTTGATGCAGATGATGTATGCTTGAACTGGCACCTCAAAATTCTCTTTCTAGCTTAGCTATTTCACTTTGAATATAAGATGCTTATAAGTGTTATTTTTTTATACTGTTCTCTCACTGTCGGCAGATGTGTCGTTGGTGCAGTTGTGAGAGTTTTTCAGTGAGCTGTTGTGCTTGTAATGTCGAGTGCAGATTCTGACAAGGAGACTGCGGTTTCGACTGGAACGAGCTCCAGGAGAAAGCATGCTGATCGATCGTACTGGTAGGAACCTTAAGATGGAGCCCCTGGCTACGGTCTCGTCACTTGAACGACATCTGCTGAAAATGGTAATATGACCATTTAACTGATTCTGAGTCTCCGTCAGCCATGATGTTTGAACTCCATTGTGTAACTCCATTGCACAACACGCATAGGAGTTTTCAGGTGTAGGTCTGCTGGATACCTGTTAACGTTCAGAGATGCTTCAGCTGTGTATGTTGGTAATGGTATAAAATTGGAAACAGATAGGTCTTAAATTGCTGTTGGATGTTGACGGTTTGTCAGACTTTCATATATCATTAGATATTCTATTCTACGCTTAATTGTGTTAACCCTTTGGCTACAGAGGTGGAGACAATGAGATGATACGTAATTAATGCTTAGTCAGTTAGCACGCATACCAGTTACTCGTCAAGGACGAAGAGGGTTCATGTATGGTTTATGTCGTCTTACACAAAATTTCATAGTTAACATTTTGGTGAGATAAAAAAAGTTTCACTGTGTTTAATTTGAAGGGAGTTGAACTTGTGTGACGTTGGTTGGCTTGTAGGTTGCTAAGCAGTGGTATGACTACGAAAGAACGTCGTTCAACTTTGTCAAGAAGTTATCAGAACCGGGCTTCAAGACCGTTACGTTCACACATCAGACGGATTTTGACGAAAATGGTTTAATCTACTGGATTGGAACAAATGCACGGTGAGTGCCGGCAATAGTTGATGTCACTGTGAGGTCCACGTTGCTTCACGGGTTTTGGGGATGCGCCGTGGCTAGAAAACTGAAATCCATTTGTACACTGCAGGATCCCACGTTTCTTTGAAATGTTTAGGTAGTATCATTATGTCATTATATTTACCACTACATCTCCATTTTCCAAGACGATTTGTTGAAAATGGTAATATAAGATGAACTGTTGTTGTTTGTCATTCTGCTGGGAAAGGAGATGGAGCATATGGGTTAATAGACAAATTTGTTGCATATTAGGTCAGGTTTTTGTGGTTCATTTGTCTGGATTAATATTTTTGTGGGTTTGTCTTGATAATAAAAAACATTGGACAGTCTGGTGTTACAGTAGATAGTGCTGCTGTCAATGAGCTTTAGTATAGGTTTTCCGTAATTCTTACTTCAATGTGGTCCATTGATAGGACTGTGGCAGCTAACATGCGACGTCCTTCATGCTTTTGCAACCAGAGTTGAACGCACGAAACTTGTTGCAGATTCATCATTTTGATCTGATTGATTGAACAAGAGTAGATTACATATTTGTGTGTGTCATTGACTTGGAAAATGCATTGATTAATGCTGTAATGTGTGAAACCAGCTTGACTAGGCTTCACTATTCATGGGATGGTAAAACGAGCGTTGGCTTTCGGGTGTAGTGTGTTACCATACTGGGTAACAGACTACCAACGTTGATTATTGTTATTTCTGAAGAACGTGTATTAGTGGCCTGTCCGACTTCATTTAACTCTAGTGGATAGTTTCCATGATCCAACACTCAGTTTTGTTCGTTTTAGAAAACTGCTTCAACTGAATTACTTGCAAGTTAGTCATTACTATCTACACATTAGAAATGTTTCTGTGCTGTATAAGTCCATGATTGACATTGACATTAATCATTTGAACAGATTATAAGGTTGATTGATTGATTGAGTGTGTACATGCATAGAACATCGGCTGAATGGGTGAATCCTGGCCAGTATGGACTTGTGGTTGTTACCTCGTCGGAAGGACGTAACTTGCCGTATGGCAAACTGGAAGATATTCTGACTCGCGACTCAACGGCACTTAACTGTCACACCAACGATGACAAGTATGCCTCTCATGACCACTTTTGTATACTTTCAGATTCGTAAATAATTACCAAATTTTGATTCAGAATGCAGAGGAATTTCAAAAGCGTGAAGTTTTGTTATGAATAGTGTGCACATGTTTGATTGTGTACCAAAATGAAGGCTTAACAGTGGTGCTGAAGTGAACTTGTGAATATAAATAACTTCCATGTTTTGGCAACATAGCGCGTAGAGTTTAACTATGCCCACCAGACACAGTTGAGGTCATTTTGGAGACGATACCCTGCATGCTTTGAGTTTATTAATGTTTGAGTTACTTTGTATGTATTTCAAAAGTTGTACCACACAAAATACATGCCAGTATCTACCGTTGTTGTCAAGTTTATGTGGATAAGGAAATAATCCCTGTTTAGTTTGGTAGTATCATTCTAGTGATTTGGTATGAAGACTATGTCTGAAATGACCTAAGCTGTGTTGGGTGGGGCATAGTTAAATTATACTCGTTACTCACGCGTGTTTTTGTATGTGGCTTTATTTTTAAACTATATTTTATCTATAAACTGATTTATAAAGTGCCATAAGGTCGTAACTTCAGAGGCGCCATTTCTTCCAAGAGATGGTTGAAACCATCTCCGGTACTCATTGCACCTACCCATGGAGGGATGGCTAGGCTGAGTGGGCCTGAGTGGCTTGGATAAATATCGGGATGATAGACCCACCAAAGGTTGTCACCAATCTCAGTATTAACTGGGCTTGATGTAGCTAAACTTTGTTGACGTGACGAACGCCGTTACTGCTACAGCAAACCAGCCACCACAGATGTGTTGCCATAGTGATGTGTAACTTGGTTGTGTTATGCAGGAAAGCATGGTTTGCAATCGATCTCGGTGTTTGGCTGCTGCCATCGTGCTATAGCCTGCGACACGCGCGTGGCTATGGCCGATCGGCACTTCGAAACTGGTTGCTGCAAGTGTCGAAGGATAGTCAGACGTGGCTCACGCTCTTTACTCATACTGATGACACTTCACTCAACGAGCCTGGGTATACTTCAATGTTTGTTGTAATGCAGCTGCTCATGATCAGAAAATATAAGGTCGTGTGTTTTTTGATTTATCTTATTCAAATTGAAGACAGGCTGACTACGCTGCAACAACTCACATGTGTACGTACCCATCTAGTCTCTACCCATAGTAACAAGTATTTTGGTATCTCTTAAGGATTCAGAATATAAATACTTTGGTTGATTGGATTTGGGCGATGATCTAACAAAAATATGAAGTAAAAATGTGCATTGTAGACCATAACTATTTCATTGTCAATTTTACTCTAATTTTTTTCCTTCATTGGCTTTGTGGCTTACTGTCCATTTCACTGTTTTTTTTTAAATTTTCAGTTAACTGTTTACTTGATAAAGTAATTATTTACATAAAATTCATTCAGATTTGTGAGTTTATTGCTAGTTTTGTGTCTGTTACTGTCTGTGGTGTAAAGAACTGTTTGACTTTTTCGCGGTCTACGTTTCCAGCAGTATGAAATATCTCGTCGTGACTGGTTGTGTTTAGATCAACGGCGTCGTGGCCTCTGGAGCCGCCGGCAGAGGAGAAGCAGGGCTGGCGATACGTGAGAATTCATCAGAATGGCAAAAACGCCAGCGGACAGACGCATTACCTGAGCTTGTCGGGCTTTGAGATTTACGGCGCGGTCACAGGCGTCTGTAATGACCTCGGTATTTTTAACATTTTCTAAATGATTTGTATAATTGACAAAACTTGATTGATGTATTGTTAAATGTAAAATAATTGGTGGCTTTGAATAAGGTCACATGTACATTGCCAGTTTTTTCATTTACTAATATTGCTTTTTTGATAAGTCATTCACTGCTACTGAACAGTGGTTTATATAATGTGGCTCTTTTGGAGATGTATAATTTTGTCCACCTCAGTTCTTAGCCATGTGTTATGAGAGATGGTTTTTGACAATGTATCTTTCTGTCATTTGGTCCGTCTCATGGACCTCATTACATTCCATGTCAGATAATTGAAGATCATCTGCTGTTAAAATCCCAGGTAAAATGCGTCATTTTATCTTATCACTTGTGCTTCTACCTTTCTTGGACATTCATATTATGTTGTTTATCATTTCATTGTGATTTTCTTAATAACATTCTTGTAACACTAACCTCCAACCTTTCTGGTTGCTGCTGCTAAGATCTGGAATATGCTGCCAGACAATATATTCTCAGCATCATCTTTCGAGTCGTTGTTGCACAATCTTAAACTGTCCTCCTTCCAGTCAGCCTTCTGCTGTTAGCACTTATTTACCTTGTAGTAGTTCTGATTACTTGTGAAACTGTGATAAATAATGTAAAAAAAGTAAGTAAAGTAAACCCTATGGCTAGTAGAATCTCTTACAACCTGCAGGTGAAGGGATGTCGCTTATCTATTTCGTAGGCCTTGAGCAAGCCTTATGACATGAGCGGTAGGCCACACCTCTCACCACGTCATCTGCCGTTTTACTCCGTAATTGCAAGGGTTAAAGTAAGTAAGTAAGTGCATTTATAGTCAGTGCCTAAAAGCAAACAGTCACTAGGCGCTGCATAACCGGTTAAACAAAAACGTTTTTAGCGTTCTGCGGAACTGTCCTAGAGAGAGATCAGGGTGGCGAAGATTGGCGGGGAGGCTGTTCCGAACAGATGGTCCGGCAACTCGAAACGCACGGTCACCGAATCGGGTGTTGGTGTGTTGAAGTACGCACGTAGCCGACTCAGACGAACAAAGATGGCGGCGGCCAGCATCGGTGACCACAGTTGGCAATCGTCCGCCAGGTAACGCAGAGCTAAGCCGTGCAGCACCTTGAATACGAGAACGGTCAGCTTAAAGGTAAAGTGCTAACGACTCTAGAGGGATGGAAGGCTGAGTTGGCCTTGTTAGCTGACTGAAAGCGGACGCTATATCCACAATGTTGTCATTTCACCCAGCTGTCAGTCTGTCATAAGACAGGGAAAGTTTGTTGGCTGAGAACAGCATTCTAACCACTATGCTGTGCCGATAAAATGCTGATTGATTGATAGATTTTATATGATTTGACTGACTGATTGTGTTGAGGCAAAGCAATGCGCGAGGCAGAGGCGACACTTCGTCGTCAGCGTCGTCATGTCCGCACTCATGTGCTTCGTCAGATGGTTCAGGGTGCACGCGTCATTCGAGGCATGGACTGGAAGTGGCGCGATCAGGACGGAAATCCGCCGGGCGAGGGAACCATCACTGGTGACATTCACAACGGTCAGGCATTGACATTTGGAGTGCTGTTGTTGCATGCACCAGTAGTGATAATTGCAAATCTCGGAACAATTTTTTTTTGACCATCGAGGAAGTCAGGGTCAGAACATAGTAGTACCAGAACTTGCAAATGTCCTCAGCTGCACTGGCTAGACACGTGGAGGATGGACAGCTTAATATTTTAATATGTAACTATTTTAATATTGTAGTTATGTATGTTTCTGTGGTTTTTAACACTTGGTTTTTATCATTGTATTAATTTAATTGTAACAGTTCAGCTTTTAGCTACAACATTCAATAAACCATGTAATGTTAATACCACAAATCACTGAGTGGGAAAATTGAAGGAATTTGCAGGAAACTGGGTAGACCTTGGTAGCATTGGAAGGATGTTGTCATGAAAGGCCTCTGTGAGGAGGTTGGGCATTAGCTGCAAGGATCTCTGCAGAAAGGAGTGACTGGAACCCGCCATCTTGTCTGATGTATCTCTGATGCAGGTTGAACAATGGACCAAATGATCGAATTTGAATGATCTGAATGATGCTTCTGCATTTGTTGTTATTTTCATGATACGTTCGTCTGTGTTATGGTGTTGGTGTTCAGGCTGGATCGACGTGGCGTGGGATGCGGGTGGCACAAACTCGTATCGCATGGGAGCCGAAGGCAAATACGATCTGATGCTGGCACCATCGCACAACCCGGAGAAGACACACAAAGATCTGTTGTCACCACGCTCATTGAGCAAGGCCAAAGGATTGATGGCTGAAGGCTCGGACGGCAAGAACAAGGTGCTGCGGAACTTACGTAATCTTTGTTAATTGCTTGTTTTCTGTTGCTATGCTGTTAGCTGGTTAGCCATCGGAAATTTTGTTTGCAAAAGCGCGACATAGTAGCAGTTTTACCTAGCTGAGGCCAAGTAACTTGGATGGGTGAATCTGAAAGAATGATAAGAACTGCATAAAAATAACGCGTCCAACAGTTACGCTAACCACTGTGGACATCTGCTAGCAGAATGGGCTTGGTTACTGGTTGGTTGAGAGACAGAATTGTCTAGACACAGCTAAGACAAAGCTATTCAATAACATATTTTCTTTGCTTATATCACTTCCCTTAACACTGTGCATCCATAAACCTCTCAGGCACCACTATATGGGTTATTGCATTGTGTTTTTGGAAGCACTGAAACAACTCCGCTCCCATGTCTGTTATAGCTCGTAAAAACCTCATGATATTAATATAATCTTAACTGTGAGTCGTCATAAATGACATGGACAACACAGACGAACGCGGACGACGATATATAGGCCTGTCTGGCGGCTGCCGACCTTCTGGACCACTCTCCCCCACTTGTCTCGGTCCGTTCTGCAGGCACAGATGATGCCAATGGCAGAATGACTACACTGTTTAGACGCTAACTTGCTGCATGACTCTGACCAGGCCGAGTGTTGTCTGAGAAAATGGCAATAAAGATAATTGTGTTATGGTTAGATTGGCTTATTTATCCTTGTTCACGTCGTCCGTATCATTTAGGACGACCGTCTAATGGTTAATTTGGGGTAACACATTGGACCAAAACTGCAGTCTCCATACAGGGTGGGGTTTGAAATTGGCCGACGTCGACCAAAGAAAAGATTAAGGTAAGGTAAGGCCCCTCCTGCGCCTTGTGAATGGTTTAGTACATTGGACCATTACTGTTGTCTCATTGCAACGTTGACAGTTTTCATCACCTTTTTAAATAGAGTATGAAGAGTGGCAAAAAACTTACCTGTAGTGCATTGTACTTTGCCGACCAACAGGCTTCCGGAGGAACGTTGCAGGGCGGTGTGTTTGTGAGTCGTAAGAGCAGTTCAACACCAAGTCTGAGCGAGACCGTTGAGCCAAAACTTACCGTGGCGTCCACAGACCAAGTCGCATCTGCCGAGAACCTTGCCTCTTCTTCGTCGTCTTCAGAACCTGTACGTTCTGTCACCATTTAACTCTTGTGTTTTTTTTGGCTTGGTATAGATAAAGATAAAATTGTCATGATTCTATCATAGAACTGTAGGACCGCTCTCATCTCCTTTGAGGCAGCCGGTGGTATAAACCACGAAGTCTTGTGACACATGGATGGTCACTGAGATGCCATAACTACAGGCTTTCCTTCCAAGCTTCAGAATGTCACCGCTCTTCCACTAGTATCAAACTATACGCTTGGTGACATGTGCATATGGGGCTGTACTTGATAGCGCAGTAGGTGAAAACATAACCCGAGACTTCATAGTCGTGAGTCCAGCCAAGTGAACACTACATTGTCGGTCCGCAAATGACCTCAAATTGCACTTCTAAAAGGCTGGCTGAAATGGTGGTGGTGCACTTTGTATTTTAACGCGTGTAATTTAGATAGGGTTGCATTTAGCTAGGGTTGTGTTGGTTGCAGACGTCGCTTCCGCTGCCGGCAAGTGATGTTGACTCGACGGGCGTTTCAGATGTGATGGTGACAGTTGATCTGGCTGAGGAACCGACGCCGAATCAGTTCCATGCAACTGTTGTCGTTCACAGCAGCTCGGACCAGTCACCCAGTCTCACCTTTGACGAAGCGCTGGATGTGATTAGTACATCAACGTCTCAGCTGAGCGTGTCTGAAGAGCCGATAGCGTCTGTGGTGCAAGAGCTGTCAGTTGTGGATGCGGAGATGGTTGACCAGGACTCAACTCCGGTCGTAGCGTCGTCCAACATGACGCCGAGTGTAGCATCGGATTCTGCTAGTGTTGCCGAGGTGCTTGTTGCCAGTGCGTCCGATCCACGGCCACGCGCTCCATTTGGCCGCCGTCCTGGTTCTCGCTCCCAGGCATCAGCACCAGATGTTGGCTCCACCCCATTCGCGAGTGGTAGCCAGCACGGTTCAAACTCCCGGCCCAACAATGAGCTGACACACAACGCCGTCATGGATGCTCTGTTTCGTCGCCACAACAAAGCAGAAGCAGCAGCCTCCGCAGCACGTCGTCAGCAGCAGGAGGCTAACACCCGCACATCATCATCATCGAGCAATCAGCCGTCAGGGTCTAGCAGCTCAATGAGTGTCAGTGTTCCAAACTTAACGTCTACGATGGAACAGACTGTTAGCCTGCTGGAAACGTTTGCGATGGTTGCTCGCCGTAATCTCGGGAATAACTCGGGTGGTGTGATGTCGTCTGTCACCAGTAGCAATAACAATCCTTGCAGCAGTCTCGTCAGACTGGCGTTGTCATCTAACTCTCCTGGTACGTTTTCTGTTTCCTAATCGTGCATGTTAATGTGTATTGGTGCTGCCACTTATTTAGGTGGTAATTTATCTCGTCCGCTTATGACAGTGTTAAATCTTTGAAGGAAAAAATGGTGTTTTTTAAGACAGTCACCATCAGGTAGAACTGGAACTTTTCCAGTCTAGTGATTGGCTGAGAAAAATAACTCCAAAATGATGTAAACTGTCAGGTGGGATGTTGAACTACACTCATTTGTGGTCACATAACAGCCAATACTGTCAACTTTACGGTACTTTCAGCCATATTCTTAAAACTGCACTGTTGTCATAGTCTACATTTGGCCTTGTACCCACCACTTGAGTGTGTTTGGCATCACATGTCATGATTGAGAAGGACAGTTACCTTAAAACCCCCCATTTGCCTGTTTTTAACCTGCAGTTTCATTAGAGTTTTGTGTACATCATAAAAGTCTGTAAGTGTTCTGGTCATTTTGACTTTTTTGGTCATAGAATAAATAACTGTTAACATTAGAGAACGGACAATATGGGCACGCACCGATACGATCCGATACGAGTATTCGAGTATTCACAATGCCGATACCGATAGGAGTACTCCTTGCGTTAGTGTCCCAGCCACTTATATCATTATACCAGGCAGCTATTATACGCAATGGGTGGCACACTCCATCCAAAGCTAAACATATGTAGACCATTAGCAACACACCAACTTGCGCGCTCAGTCAGTTTTAAGACTGGTTAATTCGTAGAAACGTTAGTATGATTGACAGCT
>Ga0056116_1001032_pt1 | contig 10429 bp, 10 predicted proteins | sample WorMetOlspDAHAB2_FD_67352 | JGI IMG/M metagenome (GOLD analysis project Ga0056116, IMG submission 67352) | Marine gutless worms symbiont microbial communities from Max Planck institute for Marine Microbiology, Germany - Olavius sp. DAHAB.2 ...
ATTGTGCTATTGCAGTCACGAGGGCTCTCCTGTATCCAGACTTTCCGGTAGTCACTCCGGTGGGCGAAAAGTTGGGTTGGGGTTCAAGTTTGAGGGTTTTTTTACCAAAAATAAAATCTATAGCAACGCGAAATTTGGCACAAAAGAGGAGCCTCCAAATTTCTAGGCTGCCAAGTTTCATAAAGATCGGTGCAACTATCATTCCACTGCAAATGCACTGCTAGAATATCTCCGTGAAGCAGGCTACCTGAGGCAAACTTCAAACAATCGTTGTCCCACATCCTTCTGCACGGCAGTGACAGTTTCACGCAACTGCTTTGCAATCGCCTGACCACGAAGTGACTCCACGTTGAAGTTGTTGGTCCGCGTCGGAAAAATGATAAACGCCACAACTGTCACTTCACTGCTTGAGTTCTGCGCAACACGTTTCGTTGCAACAATTACTAGGCCTACAAGTAGCTAAAACAATAACCCCATTGCCACACATGATTCCAGTCACCACATATCATAAGACAAGTAACTTTGCTACACTTATTATGTGATCATCCGCTCATGTCTGTTTCTCTACGCCATAACTGATTGATCGATTAATCGATTGATTGATTGGAGTTTAATGGCAACACAAGAAGGCTATATTGTGCCTTTAAAATTTATAGTTTATTTAAAAGGTTGATATCAGTGAGAGAGTTAAAATATTACGTTTTGGAGAAACTGTGCAACTTACAACCGATGGAGTAACGCAGGTAAGTTGGCGCATCTGAAGGCAGCTCTGATGGGTGACGCAGGTCGGGTTCTTTGGGACACTTGATGACACACAGCTATTAATACTGTGGACAAGTTATCAACCTTGTTGCGCAACCGTTATGGTGGTACTCGACAAGCCGATAAGTACCGCATGGAGTTGCCCCTTCGACGCCGTCGCCATGGTGAGTCTCTGTCAAATTTGCATCAGGACATTCGTCGTTTGATGGCGTTGGCGCATCCGTCGTTACCGCATCAGGAGTGTGAGACCATCGCATGCGACTACTACATCGATGCTTTGGGTGATGCCGATCCAGTGCTGAAGCTGCGTGAACGAGTTCCAGCGTCCCTCGGTGATGCTCTTCGTTGTTTCGCTACAGTTGGAAGCCTGGCAGAAGGATACTCAGCGCTACGGTCAGAACATCTTTGGTTCTCAGAAATCGAAGGTACGCAGCACTGTGCTAATCAAGTTGCTGGGGCAGATGATAAGCAGTTAAAAAACAAGTTTGCATCGATTAGAGACAGATGTACGTCGCTGCTTGGATGGGTTAAAACGCGTCAATCCGGCACAATTTTCCCAAAAGGTCCAGTCAGTTGCAGGAAAAACTCATGCGAATAGTGTCACTGAAACAGTGTCAACGAGTAGTCCTAGTAGGAAGGTTGCCAATCAGACAGCGGCATGGCCACGTGCGCAAGCTAATGCTAGACGGTCGAATATAGCGTTTGTTGGAAATGTGGGAAACCTGGGCACGTATAGAGCAGATGTACGCAACCGCAACCAGATGTGCCAAGAGAGCAACCATTAGAGGAAACGCTAACTCACTGGAGGCTCTAAAGGGTTAATGTGTATCTAAGTTTGAAACTAGCAGGCAGAAGCGTTTCTTGCTTGCTAGATTCGGGTTGTGAAACCACGTTGATACCCAAATCAGTCATAGACAAAGCGGGAAATGTACCAGTGCTGTCGATCGCTCAACATACGCCTCTGGGCCGCTAACGATACTGAGATTGAGGTGATAGGTGAAGCAACCGGGGCAACCGGTTCATGGTCGTTGATGGTCGTTTGCTTTGATTTCACCGGATGTTAGAGGTGATGCTGGGGTCTGACTGGCTTCATGAATATTATTGTCTATGGGATTTCGGTAATCGTACACTTTATATTGACGGACAGGCAATGGTGCCGCTGTTTATGAGACGTTATATATAGCGAGACGAGCCGTGCTGTTCCAACATGGCGGACGACGAACAAGCTTGTACAAGTTTAGTCGTTTTTATGCTCTTGCATACACAAATCCTATTTGTTTCGTCAAATAAAGTAAATTAAATTAATGTATACTCCTTTAAATTAGTGAATAACTTACATAGTATAACTTTATACAAACTACACAACAAACTAAGTTGCATGTCGAGCCAGTCAAGCGAGTCAAGCTCGTCGTGTCGAGTCGAGTCGAGTCGAGCCAAGTGGAATTTGGGCTTATGTGCAGGAGAATGTAGTTTTGCCTCCTAAGCAACAGGTCAACGTCCCTGCCCGCGCAACATTGTTAACTCTGAGACCGTTAGGTGAAGCTTGGATTGTTGATAGTCATCAGGTACGTTCTACGCTGGCCGCATGCTACTACCAGCTACGCATCGTGACGTGAAGGTGCGCATGGTCGACATCACAGCGGACGCGCAACTTTTGCAGAACGGCGTTTGTCTGGGCAACCTTAGTCCGGTTGATACCGTCGAGCAACAGTTGACGGATGCCCAAGAGTCACAGTCATATGCCCAGCTGTCCGCGCACGCTACATCCGCAACACGCGAGGTTACTATCGTCCAGTCTTTAGTGGACAAGCTACCAGCAGAACTTACGAATGTTCAGCATGAACAGGTAGATCTGTTGCATAAGTATGAGGATATTTTCTCGAAGGGAGATTACGATATGGGGCGCACCACGCTGGTTCAGCACACTATTGATACGGGTGATCATCGTCCTATCAGGCAAGAGTTGCGCAGGCACCCGACTGTTCACCTGGATATAATTGATCAGCAGGTTAATGAGTTGGTGAAGAATGATCTAGTGGAGCCCGCGGCGAGTTCCTGGGCGTCCTATGTAGCGTTGGTGCGTAAGAAAGATGGTTCTAATAGGCTGTGTGTAGATTACAGGGATTTGAATTTAACTATAGTTATCCATTACCACACATGGACACATGTCTGGGTTCCAAGGACAGAGCCGTATGGTCCACTACGTTAGATGTGATATCTGGTTATCATAACATTCCAATAAGGGAGGATTATAGAGACAAGACAGCGTTTGTGACACGTGGAGGTTGCTTCCGTTATAAGATGTTGCCATTCGGTTTCACCACTGCACCTTCTGTCTTTCAGAGACTGATGGATTTAGTTCTCGGTGGGTTGACTTACATGAGTTGTCTTGTCTACTTAGACGACATCATTGTTTATGCTTTGATACACACTTACTCTCAGATTGCAGAAGGTCTTTAAGAGGTTGCACCTAGCTAACCTTGACTTGCATGAAGGGAAACGTTGCTTCTTTCAGAGATGTGTTGCGTTTCTAGGTCACGTCCTCTCAGAGCCTAGTATTGAAGTACAGGGAGACAAGATAGCGACTGTACGGGACTGGCCGACACCGCGAAACCTAAAGGACTGGCGCTCCTTCTTGGGCTTCTGCTTGTACTACAGACGCTTTGTCGTTGGTTTCGCTGACATTGCAAGAAAAACGTTGCGTTTGTATATACAGAAGCACAGGATTGGGCATTCAGTAGACTGAAACAGGTGCTTACGTCGACACCTGTTCTGAGAATGCCAACGGTACGTTCTACCTGGACACTGATGCCTCCGCTGTAGGGCTAGGAGTCGTTTCGCAAGATCATAATGGCACCGAGGTTGTCATAGCGTATGCTTCCAGGGCGTTGACTAAAGCGGAACGCAACTACGATGTACAGTGTAACCCGTCAAGAACTGCTTGTTGAAATGAAGACATTTAAGCAGCACATCCTAGGTCGACATTTTGTTCTTCGGGTCGATCATGCAGCTCGGCAATGGTTGGCGAACTGCCTCAACTTTCAAGATGGTCGACATTCGTATAGCAATTTGATTTCGAGGTGATATATCGCGCAGGAAATCGTCCGGGTAATGAGGACAGTTTGTTCTAGGAGACCGTTTGCGGTAAGTGACGTGCTTGGCGCCGAGGCTTTTCCGGTGCCAGCGAGGTTGTGGTAGCCCGACCTTCGACGCAGCGCAACCCGGTCCCGTAAAAGTTCAATGTACAGGTGTTGCGGTGTGCAGATTCACGACAGAAATACATGGGAACTCGGCGGGGGCGCCACCGATAGACAGTGACATGACTCTGGCGGAACAGCAACAGCAACAGCAAGATGCGGAGATAGGGCCCATAGTGAGAAAGCGCTTACAACAAGAGCAACCCCCGAGTTCCGAAGAGCTACTGGCTGAGTCTGAAGCAGCGAAGGTGTTGCATGCTGCAGTGGTGTCAACTGAAGGTACAAAACGGTTTGGTTTATAGACGCTGAATTGCTAAGGATGGCAGACCGGATGCGTTGTAATAGCTGGTACCGGCCTCGTTGTGGCTGGATTACCTGAAGCAAGCTCACGCAGGGATGTGCGGTGGTCATCTGGGAATTAAGCGTACTATGGATTAGATTCAGCGCAGTGCTTTCTGGTACAAGTGGAGGAGTGATGTGCGCAGGTTTTGTCGTCAATGTGACAATTGCAATCGTTACGTCCGCGGCAAATTGCCACGGTTAGGGCCGCTGCAACCTATGTTGACTGGTGCACCCTTAGAAAGGTTGCATTTCGACGTAACAGGACCGCATCCTCGCTCACGACGTGGTTCAGTCTATATAGTGACTTGTATCGATCCGTTCACCAAATGGGCCGAGGCTTTTCCAGTCCAAATATGCCGAGGCTTTTCCGGTGCCAAATATATAGAGGTAGCCACAGTCACTCGGGTCTTGGTCGAACAAGTAATGTGTCGTTTCGGTACGCAGATTGCTGGCATATCCGACAGAGGCAGATAGGTCGATTGTCGGCTGATGGCTGAGACCTGTAGGTTATTGGAGATCGATAAGGTTCGGGGGTTGCTCTTGTTGTAAGCGCTTTCTCACTATGGGCCCTATCTCCGCATATTGCTGTTGCTGTTGCTGCAAGTAATGGGGTTGTGGAACGGTTCCATGCCACGTTGAACTCAAATTTCTCAATGCTTGGTCGTGTTGTCGATGAATACCAGAAAAGATTGGGACTCGTATATTCCTTACGTTGTGGTAGCTTATCGGTCTTCGAAATACGAAGCAACACAGTTTTCGCCGAATTACTTGATGTTGGGTCGTGAGGTTCGCGCACCTGTGGATGTGGTATATGTGGTGCCGGTGACAGCTCCTCCGATTTCCTATGACTCTTACGTTGATGAATTGAGCGATCGCATGCAGGCAGCTTACACGCTCGTCAGAGAACACTTAAATGTTGCGGCCGAGCGCAAAAAGTGGTATTATGATCTGCGAGTGAAACCACACAAATATGCAGTGGGCGATTGGTACTTTAACCCGCGAAAGCTAGTGGTCGCCAAGACAAATGGAGGCGAAAGTTTGGAGGTACTTACCTTGTCATTAAGGTAATTGGAGCTGTCAATGTGATGATTCAACGTAGCAAGCGTACGCGACCGTTTTTTACTCATATTGATAAGTTAAAGACGCGTTTGTGTCGGATGTCATGCCTACTTCGTGACTGCAAAATGACTCTGTTGACGTTGCTCAGGTTGTTAAGTTGTGCAGAAAGCTCAGAGAGTTAGCGAGCTGCCCAGCGTGGATGTAGCAACGGGTCAACCTATATTGTCAGAAGGAGACACAAATACGCAACTTGTGGCTGAAGAGACTCTTGAGTCGTGCGGTGTAGATGAAGATGATGCTGCCATTGCAGGGGTCCCACCTGTAACGGATCGTACACCGAGACCGAAACGCAGAGTTAAGCAACCACAAAGATATATAACCGAGTGTTAGTTCCAGCAATGGCTCCTGTTTCTGCATTGCGGGGCAATTAGTGATAAGATTTTTGGAAGTTAATAATTGCAGCGCGTGTAGAACCCTGATGAATTAAGCAAGTTAGAAGACGCTGAGAGCTTTAGTGATCTACGTTACTTATTTAACTGTAGCTGCGGCCACAAGAGTTTGCCTGTGTATATATCTCTGTGGTTGCTTAACACCAGCAGAGTTGTCATACTCCCGCTTCAGGCGGTCGCTGAAGACATTTTTATTTAGACAGTCCGACCACGGTGCATTGTGAACTTTTCTTTTTTAACTGCGCCATGTAGAAACATTCGTACTTACTTGCGATAACGCCATGACGTAATCAATGACCCAAGTCGCACGTGTAGCCTATTTAAATAGCTAGAAGGTTGCGTCAAAGGTTGCGCGTGTTAATGAGTAAATAAGAACATAAAATGGCAAAAGCGAAACAGACGGCACGGAAGCCAACACAGCAGTCTGCGAGTTTGGCGTGTCGATTTCCAGGTTGCTTTAAACGGTTCATCATTCGGAAGGCGATGAGCCGTCACATGCGCCATTTCATAAGGTATTCGCCAGAGACTTCGCAACCACGGCTCCAGCAAGCCGAATCACACGCGAATTCGAGAGCGTGATTGGCCACAGTCGCCGTTGCCTTGGCAATGGCGGCTCTGAAAGAAGTGTTGTCGCGCATGCCAACCCTGTTCGAAAACGTTGCGTCTGGCGCACTGACGATGATTCGCTGTGCAACCATGGTTAATTACAACCCCAGCGTTCGACCCTGTAATCTACGCCACGTCTGACGCAACACCGACGACCAGCTCCGCAACCCGTCACGAAGGAGTCGGCGGATTGGCATCGCGGGTTGTGCGCAAGGGGAAATACATTCATCGCGAGGTGGAGCATTGGGCTATGATGGCTCAGTGGCCGTTTGCCGCCCCATCTTGCCAAATAGCGACCTCGTCGCCGTCTTACAGCAACAACCCGGGGCGTCATCAGTCGAGATCGCGGAGTTACTCTCGGAACATTTCAACATCGGCCACCCGCAGGACCGCATCCTTCGTCGACGTCTCGGTGCCATGGTGGCCGTCGAACGGAACATTCTCAAGTCATATTCGATGTTTGCTACCAGTCGGAGTCGACGGCAATTCGGCAATCGTGGCCGTGGAGCAGATGCGACTCGTCCAGTGTTACCGTTCGAATCAGCCCGGGGTGGTGCCCGTGTCTGGCACCCCGGGCAGTGTCAGTTAAGATGTACTGAGATATGTTGCGATTGAACCCTCGAATAGTTTAGATAGTGTTGCACTGGTGTGTTGCGACTGATGTTGCTGAACTTCTGAGTAGATGGACCTGTTATTAGCTATAGGCGCTATAGGCCAATAACATGAACGAATACCCTTGAATTGCGCGTTGCCACGCAACGGTCCTGGCTGGGGAGAGTTGTGGCGAACAACCCAACCACATAGTAGCTAATCCCCATCATTGCTATGTTTACTGTATAGCCTGTAGGCATGTAGCCCGTAGGCCAGCTGCTAGCCTATAAAAGGGCTGGGCTGGGTTGCGTTAGTGGGAGAGAGTGAGTTAGTCGATGACAGGGAGTCGAGAGTGTCAGTCAGTTGATTTTGTATAGTTGTGGACTTGAGTGTTGGCCAGTGATGGCGAGTTGTTGCACGAGAAACTGTACCTGTACACATTGTAAATAATAAAGAAACGTTTGTACATAAACATACGTCTCATCACTGCAACCACGACAAGCCATTCGACGGCAATACTGTGTTTCATCGATACCACGCTGTTGCTGGACCTAGGACCACAGAACATCCGCTTCCAGGACAGTCTGAGATCATCTTTCAGCCCGGATAGAACGCCGCGGTCGGCGGATCTTTTCGCCGCCCTGCCGAATGACCCCGAGATCGATGAGCTAACCAGACCAACTCGAATGCGGGATGTGACAGTAACATTGCTTTGTGTGTTTGTTTTAGCCTATTATTTGCACTATTGTATCTTGCAAAAATGATGTATTGTATGTTTTAGACTGTAATGTAAATTGTGTATGTAGTTTAGTGCGGTAGACAGCTGAGCGTTTGGTGCGGCGATCGGTCGAGCGTGCCGGCCGAGGTTCATTTCTTGTAGGTGACTCTACTTGTGGCCGTGTCGGAGGCGGTGAGGCGTGACCGGCACTTTGTCGCGGTTCTGGCCAAGGTCTGTTGTTGGTTGCCCGGCAGAAGGTCGAGTCTGTTCCGTGGTGTGATATGATCGAAGTCCACTTTTCCTAATTGATCAGAACCACCTTTGCTGGGCAGTCAAGGTACACCTGTTCAGGGTTCACCTGAGAGGCCTGTGATTGGTCGGAGGAGGTGCACGCCCACTCTGGAAACCTAAAAATTCGCGACAGCGCTAGCTGTCAGGCATTACGGGATTACGGAATTGTGGTTCTTGTTTGGCCAACGTTTTGCTTCATGGCCCATCCGGGCTGGCTCCACCATTCGTGATTAAGTTGTTCGCAGTGCGATTTGGACACACCGTTTGAAAACATTGTTAAGATAACCAAAATAATGCTTTTGTTTATGCATTAGGACGCTTATATTGTTTGGTTCCTTTTTGTTCGTTTGATGAAAATAAAAGGATTATTTGTTCTTATTCCAGGATTTATATTTTGTTTAAGCAGTCATGGCAAGTTACCAATCCACTTGGCCCCAATCTAGTCATGAAGACAGTGGGCCTAGTGTAGGGCGTTTGACGCCACGTCCACCCGACCCGAGTGCGACGTTCAGAAACAGTGAGCTAGCCGAGGCCGAGGTGTGTCGTTCATGACACTGCGTCTCAAGACAAGGCGCTGTGGCACACCGAGCCCCAAGTTGTTTTAAGGGTGATGAAGAAAGAAAGACTAACAGCAAGGGGTTAATCGCGACATTTCTGTCCTTGGATCGGTTGTTTGGCATCAGCATCTCACACATGTTCAAAGTGATAAACTTGCAGCTATGCAGAAATGTGCTGTCCGCATAATCCTTTACCCTATCATGTTACCATACATAACTGCCCTTGGATATCTCAAACTGGACTCACTAAAACACCGTCGAATGGAGGCTGATGTGAATTTTTCAACCACATTTCCCAACCATAGTTATCTCCACGACCTTCTTCAGCCTCCACGCGACACTCTACTTGTGACAAGATTGCGGCATGCAAAGACCCAAACAAAACGATTTTGTTCTTGCATCAACTATGCACTAACAATCTGTGTATAATGATTTTCACATGTTTCTGTATACTGCATATACGTGTGTGTTTTATTTTTCGCATTGTATCTGCAGTGTTTCGTGTGTTTCTCGAGTGTTTTAAATCTAAATTATGCTACAAAACTTTAATAAACGTTCAATAATATATTTTATACAGTTTGTTATTAATATATATCAATGAGAGTCAGTTTGCTATGGAATGGCAGTGCCTGCAGCAAATAATCGTAAATAACCGGCTTGTTTTGATGGAGTTAAGTCAACAGGTTTCTAGGGTGCGTTTTTTAGACAAGTGTAATGATGTGATTTATGTCAGCACTCACTTGATTGGAGTTTAACGGCACTTTCAGCACAATAAGGCTATATCGTGCCTTTATAAGTTATATCTCCTATTCAGTAGGGGATGACCAGCGACATAAATAACGCCCTCGTCTCGCCATTGTTTTTTGTTCACAATGGCCCTTAAAGGGATGGAGCCAGCTCCTAAACCGCAGTAATAGGGAGGGAGCAAACAGTTTGTTACACTAGCGCCAAAACATGAAGGGAAATGACTCAACTATCCACGGTAAAACAAAACATACACAAAGAAAAATCATGCAACTTAATAAACATAAAAAAGACTGAAGGCCCAACCGGGCTGTATGAACTGCATGTTTTTGTTAACTGTGCCATTTTAGAGGTATCACGTTGGCAATATATAAAACAGTTCTGATAATATTCGCTCTTAATCTACAGACAATCACCATAACTTTAGATGTTGTCAAATGGAGGTGAGGAGGAAGTACTCACTAAGCGTTATATTGATGCTTATGAAACGCTGGTTCTCTACATGTGTACGGCATCTGCACCACTGACACAGCTTACGCTGAGCATTGGAATCCCACCACGCGAACCTTGAAATATCCGAACCTCTATCAGTCGAGACAATGAGCAACGTGGAAACGGGAGAGTCCGCCATATCTACTTAGCAAGATTTAGTTCTTACAGCAGACAGCGAACAGTTTGTGAAGCAAACGTGACAATAAGACCTTGAGAAAGTAATTAAGTCGCGCCAGTGATTCGATGAACATATCACATCCTTTGTTGCTAAACTCATAGCGACCAGCTGTGAAGAAGTAGAGCGTCTTGTCAAGGTCAAAGTCATAATGTCTGCACGTCAAACATCATCCAGTGAAACGCTACACATATCAGAAGGCAATCAGTTAATCAATAATTTTTAGAGTGCGCTAAGTATTAAAATACTGATAGGTCCACTATAGACAGTGTGTAGACACAGTGGTGGGTAAAAGGGGGACGGGTGGTGGAGGCGGCAGCCCTCCCCCTCGTCGCACTAGAATTATACAGCTCTATGTCCAGTTTTTGCCCATTTTGACCTAATGATCATTCCCGTATAAGTTCAACTTGCTCTATGTCCTCAGCTAGTTACTTTGACGAGATATA
>Ga0056116_1001034_pt1 | contig 10422 bp, 6 predicted proteins | sample WorMetOlspDAHAB2_FD_67352 | JGI IMG/M metagenome (GOLD analysis project Ga0056116, IMG submission 67352) | Marine gutless worms symbiont microbial communities from Max Planck institute for Marine Microbiology, Germany - Olavius sp. DAHAB.2 ...
GAGGAAGGGGGCGGATCCAAACGCAACTGTCACGCACAAAGTGACCCACGTCTTTATCGTAGCACCATGTAAGACATACAAAGTGAATAGATAAATGTCTCTCTATAATTTATTTGCGGTTGTCCTATCCGGTGTTAATGTGTCACAACAGCGTGGGTGGTCTGTGTGTGTGTGCGTGTGTGGCATAGGACTGTTGCCAGTGCGTGGAGTGATCCCGGACATGACGTCTGACTCTGACAAATACATTCATCTGCAGTCCATCTATCGTGACCAGGCAGCTGCTGATGTGGTTGCCGTGACGACGCACCTGCTGCGTATTCTGCAGACCATTGGACGGGTAATAGCCCAACCAGTCACACACATTCAACCGTTCAAAGCACCTGCTACTATAAGAACATTACATGACACATCGGCTTTGAACAGTTGAAATAACAATTGAAAGCAGAATCGGACTGAGAATTTGTAAAAAAAAGAAATTGAAATGAAATTAGGATTAAATGATTTATGGACAGCCTAATGCGATGGTACACAATTTGCTATTATTTTTTTGCCCTCGGTAGTAGAGATTATTATAATTATTATTATTTGTATTTGCTGTCAACGTTTTTTAGTGTCCACTACACTGTGAGCTGAAACGGCCAAGCACTAAAAAGTCGATAGAAATTTGAATGGAAACCAAACTTTGTGTTCAGACGCTACAGTGCCACGAAAGCTGATATGTTTTCAGCGAGCATCTAAAAAGACATCTTGAGTGACGCTGTGATTACAAACAGAATGTCGCGTGCTGCCGCCTACCGGACTAGCAACGGACAGAAGACACTTGTCAGATGATGATATGTTGCTGCGTTGTTTATGCTCGCATTTGCATGGCAGTCATTCGTGTGTGTGCTAAAGTGGCACTGAGTCGCAGGTAGAAGGCAGGGAATGTGAGGGAAAACGGATTGTCGTCTTCCCATTTCGAATATTGCAAATACTTCACTGTGTGCGTGCGTGCGTGTGTGTGTGTGTGATAGGATGAGCCATTGAGTCTTCAGAAGACACGCAGTCCTGCTTCGTCTCCTGCTACAATGGTTTCTCCTTCTCTCTCTCTTTGTCTCTGCATCTCTATCTGTCTTTGTGTTACTCTTTGTGTCTTGTGTACGCAGTAGAGCCCTGCACTGGCCGAAAGTACTCAGCCTGTCCTCCGGCCGTTAATGCAGCCCATTTCAATGATTGAAATTATACTTTTGTATGAAACTGTAAATTGTTGAAGTTTGACAATAGAAATAATTTAACTTATAACGTAATTTCCAGAGGTCGTTTTTCGTCGCGTCGCGCTCAAACGTTCTATAAATTCTGTCGCTTATTTTTCGCTGTATTTCTTCTACAGACAAACTAACGGACATTTTCACTGATATGACTATAGCCTGCGATACAGTAACGTACACTCAGTTAGTCAACTGTGTACGTGTAAGCATTGAAGAGACGAGGCAAAAATAAGTAACAGCCACCGCGGGGATGCTATCACGTGCAATAAACTAGTTAGACAACAGCGGCTGAAGTTTCAGATGATGATGATGTGTGTGTGGGTTACATGGAGATTCCGAGCCTGACCAGTCCGGCCCGGCCCGGCGACTTCCTGGCCCGGCCCAGCCCAAATTGTGCCAGAAATTTTACGGGGCCGGGCCTGTGCAGTGCTCTAGTACGCAGTGGGTGGCATTGGGCGTGTTGTTGTTGGGGGAGAAAGGTGTGCTAGCGCCTATGCCCCCGTCCCCTCGGCCATTCAAATCAATTAGCAATGGATGCCAATGTCAACGTCTGTGCTGCCTCTGTCCGACAAAAAATCCACAAACGTTAATAACTGACAGTATTACATTGACAACAATTTTCATAGACTTGTAACACCTTTGTGCATGACAGCTTCACCTTTGTTACAGTTTTTCTGCTAATTGTGCATTTGAACTTTGTTTATTACTATGATTGCTATTTTAACTGGGGAGGGGGAAACCCCAGGTGGCTCAAAAAAATTTGCAAAGTTAAGCTAGCAAATGTGTTAGTATGTGCACGCTACTCTGGCCGGTCGTCATCAGTAAAACCGTCGTGCAGCAGAGCAGAGTTGAGTGGTCGTTGCATCACAACAGAAATCCGTTTAAACAAAAACGAAGATGCTTGTTTGTGGTTTGTAGTCTCCCGACAACATCACTGATGAGTACATTCGATCGTTCTGTGAGTTTCCTCTTCCTAGTGTCTTGTGTTTACATGTGAAACGATTTTTACCATAACTTTGTTGAAAGCAAAACAAAAAACTAAACAGATGGCGGAAATATTTTGTCGCATTTTATTTCGTTCAAGCAGCAAGAAAAACGTGTCAGTTTGTCAGTGACATACGCAGCCAGCGATGGGCAGGCAGCTAGCGACGGAGACTTAAGGCATCGTCACACTGCACGCTGTACATACAGCAGGTAATTTGACACAAGCCCACTCACATGTGCAACAAAAGTTAGCAATTCGGAACTTAAATACAGAAGAATGTAGTAACGCAATAAAGACAGAAGAGGACGCAATAAAACACGATGGTACTGCAGACTTCATTGCAGACTGTTGACGAAGTGACATGAAGTGAAAAGCTGTTCACAAAATTACCTGTTTTTTGTGTAAAAATAATAACAGCGTCTGAGCCTGCCAGCAGTGTCGATGCATTTGAAGTAGAGTTAGCTGACGACAAGAGATAAAATGCCATGCAGTGCAAACGTGATAACACGTGCAGTGTGACGATGCCTTAAGTCTATTGCTGGCTGCCTGCCATCGTAGTGTGTGTGTGTGTGTGTGTGTCATATTTGTGTTGTAGGCAAACACTCCAGTTTTTTGCGAGTAATTCGATGTCGTAGTTTGTCGGCAGAATATGAAGCTTCAACGGCCAAAGTCAACACGTTAGGTAGTTACGTCACGCGCGATGCCCGATTTTAGTATAATTTTTGCTAATATTGGTTTTTACTTTTTGGATTATGTACTTTATACGTGAAGACCATTTGAATAGCACACTAGGGCTACGTGTGGCAGTATGGTGGCACAGGTCAAAGTCCGTGTGTGCGGGCTTGGCCTGCCTCCGCACAGGCTGAACAGACGACAGCGCCACTGTATGCGCAAATGCAGCGCTATACATGTGAATCTTACCCACCTTAACTTATATGTTAGACATTTCGAATGAATCAGAAAATTAAACAGACAATGACGAGATGCCAAGGTTGTACTGAATGTCATGTGTCTTATTTTTACGTTTGTTTGTTCAGATGGTCAGATCCAGTAATTCTGCAGCTGGCGGCCAGTCGGTCTGGGGCAGAGACCCCCAGCGGTATCCAGGGACCCAAAATTAGCGTCCAGAAGCTGAAATGAAATGCCAAAGTAGTGTGCAATTTTTAACGTTTTCCTGTAAAAAATAAGATTTACTGGGAAGGGACAGACCCAGGACAGTATTTTTGTGTGTACACTCGATTGGAATAAAATCTGAAGATTAAATTTTGGGGAGGGGATTAAACCCCAACCCTCTCTGGATACGCTATTTGAGTGTGTGTGCGTGCGTGCGTGTTGTGCAGGCGAACTGTTGGATGACGTTGACAGTTGTGACACGGTTGTCTACTATGTTCTGTTGCGAGCTGTCGACCGATTCTACTCACAGATGAACCGTTATCCTGGACTGTACGACGAACATGTTGAGCTTGACATACCAACTGTTAAGGTGCCACGCGTCGCCAGCTTAGCTTTGATGCCATCAGTCGGTTCATCACGATTAATTGGCAGAGTGCATCTTGACATGGACAGAGGCACTAAACCAGCTGTTAACTGAAATTACTAAAACATACAGAAGAAAATAATATAATAAAACAAGAAATGTGTGGAAATTTATGAAATGATTATTATGAAGTTATGGAAGTATCAGGCATCTTCTGTTGCAGTTCAACGAGTAAGATTTATTTCCGTGCAGTTAACGCAGTTAAAATATTTCACAACTTGAATATTTCCACTCAACATATTTAAACGTTGTTCACAGTGATGTTGTGATCTCATTTCGACGAAATAAAAAGTAACGTAACTGCCAGATGTTCAACTTGATAGCCTCCGATAATCTTCGGCAGTGAGCATAACTTTGACTTAGAAGTTTGGTTTATTTTGTTTAGCAGCCATAGGTAACATTAGTTTACAAAAGTTGGTTACACGAACCACAAAGCAACACATGAAACTAAATTGTAGAATTGAAATGAAACTCTGAATTGAAACAAAACGATTCTGTATGTCGTCTGGTATTTTTGCGTGCACCGTATTTTGCTGTGACAGCCGAGATTGGTTTTTTTTGAACAAGCAAGTGCTGATGTGAGCATGTTTGTTCGCTGCAGACACACGTGCACAAGTGCTGATGTGAGCATGTTTGTTCGCTGCAGACACACGTGCACAAGTTGTTGCACGAATGGGGTTTGACGCAGACTAACGTCATCAAAGACGAATTCGTCCACGAAATGTCGGTGTCTCATTTTTCTCTCTCTGTGTGTTTCATCTTTCAGTTTTTGTTTCAACTGTTTCTGTTTTGTTTCTGATTTGTCTCTGAAACCATCTCCATTTATTTGCTGCTGACGCTGTTGTATTGGCGGACCCAGCATATTACTACTGAGTAGGTTCGAAGGTATTACTCCAGGAATTTTGCAAAAGCGGGCCGAGCCAAGGGCTTGGGGCAGATGTCCCCCAGTGGGGCCCAGAAACTGAATCACAATGTTAGATAAAATAATGTCTAATTTAAAACATTCTCGTGCAGAAAATGTAGAATTTAATTTTGGTCGTGCAGTACCGGTATTTGTTGTAAATGCATTCAGACAACTGGAGAAAAGGTCTGAAGCAGCATTGGAGTTTTGAGCGCCTAGTGCGCTGTTCAGCTGTGCCAGTGTGATCGTCTCAAGTAGAAACGGCGCAAGATGTTGATCTGTGGTGTAATATTATATCGACTGAGCAAGGAGGGCGAATGGGGAAGGGTGCCACCTCACTCAGTGGCTGGCGACGCGACTGGTGGCACACACTGCACGTCAACATCAGCAACAACCAAGTGTCGTTATACATGTAGTGAGACAGCAGTTGACAGTAATGCAAAGTTTTACAATTATCAGTTGACGGGTTTGAATATTGTGACGTGTCGAATTTCACATAGGAATGCGATGTCGCCGTTAACTCTGCTGGAACTAACGTTCCGCTGTGACTGAAGTGTGCAGTCGTTTAACGCGTTTGCCAGTCTGTTGCTATTGTGATTGTTGACTGTCGGCAGATCACTCAACCACCATGTGCTGAGGCCTCGAGTAGGTCCAATGCTCAGTGCTAGATCATGTGTGTGTGTGTGTGTGTGTGTGTGTGTGTGTGTGCAGTTGTCACTATGGCGCGTGTGAAATCGCTTCGGTGGCTGCGTTCATCGGAGGAATCGCAGCTCAGGAAGTGATAAAAGTGATCACTGGACAATTTCTGCCTCTCAACAACACTTTCATTTACAACGCTATCAAACAAACTTCCGTCAGTCTGGAACTGTAGGCTGGCTGCCCACCCACTGCAGGTCACTATGTGGTTGGACGTTGGACATATAGGCCTAGGCTAACGTGTTTGTGATAGCGATGGAGAGAAGGCTACACAGACCAACCAACCAAGCACTTGAGTGATATTCTGCTGCGTTTATGCATGTGTGTAGTCTATGTCGTATGTTTGACTAATTGCAGGCGCTTTGCAACAGTGCTGACAATTCAAGTTTAATGTTGTGTCTCATTTTGACTTTTGCATTTGAAACGTTTTTTTCAATTGCCACCACAGTTGATTCTTGAGCTGTGTTTACGCAAAAGTTTATAAAAAAAATTAACGTTTACAAATAACAAGCGGATTTAGGCCCATGCAGCACGTCTTATTGAGTCTCGAGATTATTTGGAACCAGTCATTAAGGCCTTAGCAACTGGTTTGGAGCACTAACAACTGACTTAGCCACTAAAACTGCTAAGTCGTTAAGCTAGCAACTGGTTGGATCGCCAAGTTTTATCAACTGACTTAGCGGTTTGGACCGTTAGTATAACTAATTTTAATATATATTTTTATTTGTTTATATAACTATTTTTGTTAGTGCTTCAAGTTTTTTCTACTTTAGAAATGTTTTTATTTATTTCTTTGGCCTAGCGTTATTATTGTAACTCAGCAAGCACCATCTATTGGTCTTGCACTTTTGGTTTTTCGTGTCATGGCACTGCAAATGACTGAAAATGTGCGCTGAACAGTCTGTCGGCAGCTATCCAACTCTGAGACGCACCGTCACTGCTGATGTTTCGCCGAGATGGAAGACTTCTGGTTCGGTCATCGTTTGACAGGCAGTAGACACTGCAGTTGACACTGACCGTTCCCTTTCTCGTCGGAGTTTCCGAACTTTCGACCTTATTTTTGTAAATCGCCCATGTAATGCCGTTAGCATGAAGCGTCACTGTAATCTTCATTTGTAATAAATTAAATGATTGGCCTTTCTGGTGCCTATACAAGATTAGAACTACTAATCAACTATCGACTGTCACGTGCTGTTAACCGTGATAATCAATAATCATAAACTTTGAAATATTAATTATGCTTTTAGATAGTGATAGCATCGTCTTCATGAATGGTGAGTGGTACCACATTTACAATATTAGACCGTCGTTAGTCTGTCGACGACGACGGCGTGATAACCTTAGCAATCGACGACGGCGGCGGTTCCGGGGACTATAATTAGTATGCTTGCTTGGCTGGAAAAGCCCCTGAAGGGGTTACCTCGTTTCCTGACCGAGGATCGCAGGAGGCGACCAAATCAGGTTAGCTTTTTTTATTGTGTGTATGTTTAGGTTTATTGAATTGTATTTTGTATTTTTCTGTGTCGCTTGGTTTTGTTTGTCAGTACGTTAGCCAAGTGATTGGCTGGGAAGATTACTCTCGTGGTATCTTTCGTGTCAAAGGGTTTCCCCGTTACTGATTGAAGAGTTATTTATTGTAGCTGGTTAAACTGGTTTATTGTATGTATTCCCAACAGGTAACATTGTCAACTTTCTCATTAATTTTACGTTTTAACTGCAACGTACTTATCAAAGGCACGACATAATATCTATTTGTGTTGAAAGTGCTTGTAAAAGGTTGACGTGCTGTAAGCCCCTAGCGTGATTCTAACGACCCGTGTCAATCACACGAAAAGACAAGTCCATACAAATCGTTATCAGCCTTGTTGTTCGTTCACGTCAATTTCGGTAATTCGATAATTTTCGGTTTAATCTACAACATATAGTAAAGTACAACTAAATTCAATGCCAGAATAGTTACAGAAAAATAGCTAGAGCAATTTTCTACAGTCCCGTAAACGTGCTGTCAAACAAAGTTCGTTGATCATACACAAAAAATATGGTTATGGCAGGCTTTGGCAGCTAATCGACCAAATTTATAAAGAATACAATATCAAAACTACATGTAATTTAGGCCTACTTACGACATTGGGTCGTGGCCGGTAGTTTATCGTTAATTATAACAACAATTAAACCCTAACCCTAATCAACAAAACGTCGTCCCAAAACATTAACCCAAATAAAAACCAACTTTAACCGAGATGTACTCAAGTAAGTAAGTAAGTAAGTCCTTCACTCTATATATCTAACATCCCGGCCCCTTAAATGTGGCCCACATTTACACATCATCATCATACGCTTGAAAAGATGACGTAGAAACTACATAACTCACAACTAGAGTGTCATCACTAAAAACACAGGTGTAAACGCACCTTAAGTTTACGGACTAAAGGCATATCTTCATGTAAAACATCACTAACATCTAGTAACATTAATAAGAGTGAGTAAACTGCTGTTCATATATGCTAAGCATCAATTTAAATGACTTGACAATCAAATAAGATGCTATTACAAACTAAAGGAAAATCTGCAGTTAAGCATTCTAGCAGTGACAAACAGAAATTACGTGCACTGGATACTCATAAAACAACATACTCAGTAAATTGACAGACAGTAAAAATAATAATTCACATTATGACAATTGACAAGTTGTCTATCCATCGACTGATTCCAGAAGACACAGTTTGTGTACTGGACACAAGAATGACGATGTCTTTGTAGCAACCTTGACTGTGCGCCGTGCGGACTAGACCATCTGCAGACGGAAATGTCTCAGTAACTCGCCCAAGTATCCACTGATTCAAATATCAAAATCAAATTTAATAAAACGGAAGGGCCTGATGGCGAGCATAGCATTACAATAAACATGAAATAAAAACTAAAAGTGAACAAGACAAGATAAATGAGAAACCGGTACCAGAATACAAATTGGCGATAGTAAATGGAGCTAGTGAGTGACACAGAACTTGCCTAGATCAATCTTGGACACTGTTGCAAAAACATGACAAGGTGGGTGCAGAGACAACATGCTGGGGTAGACTATATTCCATACATTAACAATTCTGTTTGTAAAGTAAAATGTGGTAGCATCAATCGAACAACTGTGCTTGAAAAGTTCACAACGATTGCTTCTAGTGTTGTCAACAGAACGATATGTTAAACATCTAGTAATTGTGGTATCACAATAACTATGCAGTGATTGGTAACACAATCTAAGATCATATGAAATACGGCGGTATTCTAGAGATTGGAGTTTTAAGAGTTCAAGACGTTTGGGGTATGGAACATACCATAAGCCTGGTTCATCGGGGTGCTGTCTACGACAACGTCGCCTACTTGAAGATTCTTCACTGGATTTCTCCACTTCTGTCGTAGCTGGAGTAACGGCAAATATTCTTGCTTCCAATTCAATGCTTCCAAAACAAGTCAGCTACGTACTGCACTTGTCGCCAACGTCTTCGGCTGTGTCTTGCTTCACGAACTCACCAGGTGGCAAAATGGCATCTTGTTGCAGTAACAGAAGGTGGTTCGGAGTCAATGGTTCCAGGTCTCTGTGATCACTGGAAATTGTAGTGAGCGGTCTACTACTGATGATTGATTCAACCAGACAAAACAATGTAGACAGGCGTTCATCATTAACCGACTTCTCCTTCATCAAAACACTCAGTAATCTTCGGATCGACCGGATCTGCCTTTCCCACACTCCTCCCATGTGGGATGCAGTTGGCGTATTGAATCGCCATTCAATGGACTTCTGCTGCAAGAAGCTGTCGAGTAAGTGGAATTTGGGCGTGAAGTTACAGGCTACGTGCATGCTTACATCAAACTCTGAGATTGAGGGTAAAAACAGTGCTACCTTGCTCGTCTGAGAAAGTAATCGTGGCACAATATCAACGTTATTCGTCGATTTATAGGCTACAGGACAGATTCACGAAGCTTCTCTAATGTTGTTATTAATCCGTTATGTTAGGTGCAAGTGCGAGCAACATAAACTGTTAAATATTCTTCGCCCAGGGTTGTAAACAAATAAAACGGTCATTGGACAACAGTAGGTGTAGGTGTAGGTCGATTGAGTGAGCAAATTAGTGGAGAATGTGAGTGCTCGTTAGATGGGATGTGGACTGTGTAGGTATCGACGACGTCGCATGGACACTGGGCACAACAACCACAACAATAATAACGACCAATCAGCGGCGGACTCGAATGGAGGAGAAGGCGGGGCCGGAGCTGCCACTCAACTAACAGACGAATCGCGCAACGTCCAGTCTAATTTCTCGGCGATTCTTGCGCTCCTGTTTCGCAGGTGCACATACATGTCAATCAAACGCAGTTTTGAAGCGTTGATAATACGAACATCTCAGAGACTGCCATAGAGGCACGTATGGTAACAGTCTCGATAAGCTCCGCCACCCGAGATCTGATGCTCATTCAGCAGAACAAGTTCTACTGAACGAGCAACAGATCTGGTGTGGCGGAGCTTACCTGGACTGTTACCAAAATGTCAGTGGGGTATCAGGCCAGTTTATGTGCGCCAGATACAAGTGTGCAATTTCAGCATGTAAACAGTCGAATCTGTGTTGCTATCATGGTTTTTGCACCAATTTATGTTGTGCAAATGATATCGACATACTTACGGGACCCCGAGAACAAAACAGGGGCATTTGGGTGGGTTAAAAGCTGAAAGCGACAAATTACGAAAAATACGACACGAAAACCAAGAAAATGACAGTGGCGTCCCCTGGCGAACGAAGAACAAATTAAATTAACCCATTAATGCAGTAACTGAGTACACGTTTGAGTTGAGTATAGTTATTTGTAAGCGGGCGAATTATGGTGTAAGACATCTACATTTGCGCAACATAAATTGGTGCAAAAACCATCATAGCAACAGAGAGCTGACTGTTTACACGCTGAAATTCCACAGTGTACACGAGAAAATGTAGACTGAAATACCTGGAACACGTGTTGAACAAGAGATCGACATGTCCACAACAACGGCGCAGAATGGCAGCAGAGC
>Ga0056116_1001035_pt1 | contig 10421 bp, 5 predicted proteins | sample WorMetOlspDAHAB2_FD_67352 | JGI IMG/M metagenome (GOLD analysis project Ga0056116, IMG submission 67352) | Marine gutless worms symbiont microbial communities from Max Planck institute for Marine Microbiology, Germany - Olavius sp. DAHAB.2 ...
CAAGTTCTGATATGCATAAGCTGAATGTAGCCTGGAACAACTGCTTTCGGAGAATTTTTAATGCCTGTTGGCGAGAGAGTGTCAAACAGTTATTGTTTTACTGCAATACTATGCCTCTTTTGTTTATTGCTGATCAAAGAAAAATTGTATTCCGCAAAAAAATAATGTGCACTAATAACGCTGTTTTATCTACACTGGCCAGAGTACATATTAATTATACTGTCGCTATGTCTTCTTTATATCACGTACATTTACTGCGGGTCAGCGTTCCTTGCATCATAAACGCTGTATGGACGACATTTGTAGACTCGCTCCTTTTGTAGACTTTTAATATGTGATTTTGTTCAGTTCCTATTGTATGTTTGTGTGGTTTTCGATTTAGTTTATCTCAGTATCCAGTTCTTATTTTACTGCTTATTGTATTGCTTATTTTGTATAGTTTTCCAGCTTTTGTTGTACTTCTGTATTATGTTTTATTTTCTGCTGCCACTTGGCGTAATAAATAAATAATAATAATAGATCAGGCACATATCAGGGAAAGTCCGCCAGTCATCGACCGACGCCCTAACCACTGAGCCATGCCGCCAACCCAGCCACACCGCCAACCGCCGACCTGTTTGCTGTTTATTGATTGTAATTTCAACTTATTCTGTGTGTTAGCATGTTGCATGTGTCTGTGTGTTGTGTATTCAGCAGAGCAGCATTCAGTGGCAATGACTGCTGACATTGTGTGTCCTATCGTTCGTGCTGACGTGACATGCTACTGGAAGGACATGTGGCGCCGTCTGGACGCCATGCGTCGACTGTGGCAGCTGTGTGACGTCCGACTCAGAACAGACGACGGTTCATCATTCATGGCTCATTCTCCCGTTCTTGCAGCCAGCAGTGACGTTCTGCACCACATGCTCGTGGCTGCTCGTCACGAAACATTCATCGACGGAACGGGCATCGTCCCAGTGCGCAACGTGACGCCCGACGTCCTGCGAATCACCCTCGACTTCATCTATGGTGTGACGCCGACATCGCGTGCTGATTTTGAGCGTCTGCGAATTGGAGCAGCTCAACTTGGCATTGAAGGAGCGTATGAATACTGCTGCCGACGACTTGGGGAAAATGCTTCAGCGTATCAGCAGACAGCTGCTAGTACCATAGCGTCTGCTGTTCCTGCAGCCATCGCCACTGAATCCAGTGCTGTTCTGGAGGCCTCTTGCACTCCAGCAATAGAGTCTCAATCTGAAGAGACATTGTCTGCGGATTGCAGCAAGAAAACGCTGCCAGATGTGTCTGAAGTTCAAGAGTTGGTTGTCGATGGTGCCAGTGTTGTTCACCATGCTGAGATGATGGCACACATGTCGCTTGTGGACCTTGCACGATCTGATGAATGTCCTCACCTTCGACGACTCGCCAGTGAAGTGGCGTCAGCAGCGGTTGTTGGAGATGACGAGTCGAGTGGAAGCGTGGATGATGTGCCTGGGTTAATTGATCTGGTGCCGCTGAAGAAAAGAGTCCGATCCAGCGAGTTGCGTCACAGCCAAGCAAGGTGTGAAGCAGATGAGGCCAGCACATTGTATAAGACTGCAACAGCTAACAGTGAGACTGCACTTGGGACTGATACAGGCAACAGTACAGCTGAGATGTCTGCCTTTGATGTGTCTTCCGTTGTGCAAACAGATGGAGCAATGTCGTCAAACTTAGAAGCACCAAGACAGCAATGTCCTCAGACCATGCTGTCTGCTAACATGTCCTGCAATACACTGCTCATGTCTGCCACAAACAGCTCTGACTGTGCCACTCTCAGAAGTCCAGCAGTGTGTACAATGTCTCTGCTTGCGTCTGAGGTGGATGCTTGTATCTCATACATGAATGGTGCTTGTTCTGTGACAGCGTTCTCATCGCAAGCTGACCAGCCGCTCGGCACAGCAGTTACTACGAGTAGTTTGCTGTCTACAAGTGAATGCGTGCAGCCGCCATTCGATGATGGTCCGTTCTCGTCAGTTTCAGCAAATAGCATCACCACGAACAGCGACTCGCTTTGTTTCAACAGTGCAAATGTTATGGCTCAAGACGCATATACAGTGTGTGTGCCAGGCGTTAACTACAGAGCGTTGTCAGCTGATTCACATCAGTGGCCAAATGTTGCTGGTGCATCTCATGCTAGTTCGATTCCATCTGCCAGCGACTTAGTGTGCTTCAGTCACAGTTCTGTTGCATCCTCTGTCCCGCAGTTTGTACCTCCTGCCACTCCATCATTGTCGTCGGTAGCAACAGCACCTGCGTCTGCAGGACACACTGCAGCTGACTTGTCTTACATTAGTCTCGATGATGTGTCAGCTGTACTCAAAGCAAATGGTTTTTCTGACAAGGCATTGAGCCAGTCTGGCAGAGTGTGTGAGATGTTGCCGGAGTCCAATCGTGATAGCAGCGAGACGCATGCCAGTCGTGCCAGTCGCTCACTGTCAACTTGTGCGTCTGACTTGAGCCAAGGCGTCACCACTTCCATTAGGAGGAAGTCAATGTCAGTCGCTCGAGTTTGCATCTTTTGCCACAAACGATGTAAATCTGAAAGGTGAGTTTTGCACCAACATTAGCATATACACGTTCACATAATTTGACTTACGTAGCACTGCGCTGCACTAATGTGCAGCTGTGGTTTAGTCGCCATGTAGTTTGCTGTCACCATTGTGTCATTGATGATGAACTGCGCTCACAGTCCGTCTTCACCACTTTAGTCTGGCACCTGTTCTTACATTGTTTTCATCCTCCGACTCTGTCCTTGAACACTGAAGACAGCATGATGTGCATATGCAATTATGCATGGATGTGTGTTGCTATTGCTGCCACACTCACCACTCATGAGAACTTGACTGAACATACATGTATTACTCTTGGTTGCCTAGAGGCATTGTCTTTACGTCAGTTTTTCCAAACTGTGATGGCTGCACACCCATTGAATCAGCACAGTTTCTATTATGCTTGACTTTTAACCACTAACTTATCATAATAATATGAGAAACAGCAAAGTACAAAATCCATTGACGTTTCTGTATTGTGTACAGGCAGCTGATAAACCATCTGCGATCAGACCACTGTGACGCTGACGGCTCAAAACCGTGTGCTTTGTGTTCGGAGTCATTCGGCAAAGTGATGGACTTGGCATGTCATCTGCAGGATCGACACAACTACGAGGTCGACAACGATTTTGCGCTGTCACTGGCACGACTGAATGGAAATGCATGCTATTTCGAAAGATGCATGTACAAGAATCCTCACGCTGATGCGCTGAAGAGACATCTCTTTCAGAAACACGGAGTCGGCCAACCAACTCTTCAGTGCCCTTCATGCAACCACACCTCTTTCTCCGAAGGGTAACATCCACTTTGAGTGCTGTTCGATTGTGGACTCTTAATAGACTGTGTAATTGGAACGGAGCGGATCTGTAATTCTGTGATTTGTGGGCAAGCAGGTGTGACAAGCACGGTGTTTGAATGGCACTTTGCAGCTCATTTGTTCTGTGCTGATTATTGTCGTCACTCTTTCGCATTTACACTTCATGCACAAAATCATCACTGCCGATAAGTGACACATTAACTTCTGATTCAGTCAAGTTTCACTGAGTGCCAGTCACTTGACACAGTCAGAAGGTTTTGCTCATGTTGATGATGTGTGGCTATGTACTGCAGACAGTTGAATCGACACGTGTCAAGAGTTCATTCGTCGCAGTTGAGTTTGCCCGACTCAGACGATGCTTCCAACGGCTCAACTGGTTCAGCTGTCAATGTGTCATCATTGTCTCAACCGCAGTCGAGGTCAGGACACTGACACTGTAAAGGAGTTTTTTTTAGAACTGCACAACCTTCTCTCTTTACCTTCAGCCAAGCACTTTGCGCTGCATTTTGAGCTGAAATTTTGCTTCTGTTGACACGAAATCAACATTTTGACTGCACACAAATTTGATTTCACAATTGCACAAATACATTTGGAACATTTTCTGTAGAAATGTGCACTAACAAAGCTTTGCTGCAGTTTCATGTGCCGACAACATTGTCTGCATCAGTTTTAATGTCACAGTTTCATGATTTCTTAAACTTTGTACAGATTGCAATTAATTGTCTCGTATTTTTTGAGCAACGTGGTGTCACCTATTGTTGCTGGTGCAGTCGTGTGGCTAGCGTGCAGTGCGGTGACTGTGGACAAGTTCTGGACACCATATATAAGCTGCAGATTCATCAGTTACGAGCTCACAACAAAGGCAAACTTTTCTCATGTCATCACTGCAGCTTCAAGAGTCCTCGAAAGAAAGACGTTCAAGGTTTGTCTTCTGAATCAAGTTTGCTGTTCACTAGTGCGTGGTTGACTGTGACGTGTAAACTGTTGAAAGATCTCGTGCGTTTGTTTGTCTTGTGCTGTCTAATGCAGGTGTTGCCATTTAAGTGCAAATCAGTGTTGACTCATGTAGCCATTCAGAAAGATTATACCGTTTTGAAGCATGTACAGTACAGGGCGCAGATTTAAGAAATGGTTTAAAACTTGATGTTGCCAGCTGAATGGACAGCAATGCCTGTGCATGTAAAGCACCATATTGAGTGACTTAATTTCCACGATTTTTTAAATGTTCATTGTCTGCATTTGTTCTGTCGGCTGGTGGTGGAAATAAAATATGTATTTCCCGGAGTTGGCTAAGTAACATGTTAATGTTGATTTATGAACTTGCACGCTATAATACTAATAATGGAAGCAATAACACGGCTATCATTGAAATTTAACTTGCATGATCAACGTATTATTCGTTCATAGACTGCATCAGATTGTTTCACTAGTCATGTGGTGGCATTATTTCAGTTCTGTTTCGCTACTGCTCTAGTGCTCTGGTGTTTTTGTGTAGCACACATGCTGTCTCAGCATGGCACAGCGCCACCTGGCGTGAAAGTCTACAGCTGTGTGTTGTGTAACTACAAGTGCATCGACAAGAATCGCTTTGAGGAACACGATGCGATGCATACAGGTTCGGATCGACACGTTTTCTGTTGCCTGTGCTCCAACGCTGTCATCGAGTCTAGTGCCTTTGTGCATTCGTATAACTGTCAGTAATTGATAGTTATCCCAAGACTCTTGTCTCAGTTAGATGACATTGATCTCGTAATTCAAATTAACGTTATTTGTTACAGTTGATGATGTGCTTGTTTGAATAAGAGGCAAACTTACGACTACATGTATTTTTTGGCAAAATTTTGATTTTTATAGTTGACGGTTGCCATCATAAGTGTGCATGTGTTGAACACATTGTTTCTATATCTATAGTTATAAGTTTATTCTTGTAATTTGCATGATTGTGTGTGTGCCTTTGCTGCCGATGTCGCTTGCAGGTATTCTGCGGTTTCGTTGTTCACTCTGTCCTCGCGTCTACACAACGCGTCGTGGCTTGCGCACTCACATCAAGTATCACAGCACAGATCGACCTCACTGCTGCTCCCTGTGCAACGCATCCTTCAAAGTGCGCTCTAAACTCGCCGACCACGTCAAGCTGGTTCACGTACAGAAGGTACTGTCATCTTTGCTATACAGCTTCGGATTTGGTACGTTACACTTTTTCTACGTTGACGGCAGCTCAGCAGATTCAAGTGTGCGTCACGTTTCGTCATGTGCTTGAACATGTGCATGCAAGACTGAAACAATACAAAGCAAAAAATTGGCTGGAAAATTTTCGGATGTGATTGTAACTTGTTGGAAAATTTTGGAAATTTTGAGGTCACAGAGTACCGCTGATTGCCTGCATGAGCCAAACTATTACTCGTGTGGCACTTTTGGTGTCCACAGATGCTTCAGTGAAAGGTGAAGATAATCAGATGTTCCTGACTTCCAAACCCGATTACTGAACAACCATTAAGTGCTGTTAGCACCTGTCTGTATATCCCGATATCATCGCAGCCAAACTGCACTGGTCACAAATGATTGTTTTTACACTCCAAATGCAAAAGTCATTGAGCCAGAAAATGACGACATTAACTACTGATGAGAAGCATGAGTGCAGTACACAGCATCAGTGGTGACAATGTGTCCCACTGTCTAGCCAGCGACAACTCGTTTCCGCTGAGCGAAATCTGCTGCACGTACCACGTCATCGACTCAACATGTACGGCTGCACCCAGGCTTTTTGCATGGCTGGTCCTTCCGCCTGGAACTGTCTTCTGCGCCCTGTCCGCTACCCCAACTCCACCGAAGCTGCTTTCAGACGCCTGCTAAAATTTTTTTCTGTTCGCAGTGTACTAGTGCTCCGAGCGCATTAGTGAGATGTTCTGATGATGCACTGTGCAAATGTATATGTTGAATGATTGGACAGTGCAGTTGTTTTTGGTGATGGTGTTGGTGACAGGGTTTGAAGCCATACGAGTGTGGCTACTGCGGACATCAAACAGCTCTTCGAGGCAACTGCAACCAGCACGTGCGTAAGAGTCACCCGGGAATGCCGATCATTGTGGTCGACCAGCTGGCAACTCAGCGCCGCTCGGTCAAAGACTATGACTATGCTGGATTCGCTGGAGCCAACATTCAGCAGCACAGTGACCTGCATGCAGCTGGCTGGAATGATGCACAGCAGAATACACTCGTTCAATGACACAACACGTTGTAGCATTTCAGCAACCAATGATTGATTGTTATTCTGATAACAGTGCCAAAAATTTGTTATTAGCTGTGTTATTGGGCATGCACATCGCTGATCTGTCTCTGTACGACACTGTTCGTCTTGTACGCGTGTTGCAGTTGATGTGGTCCAGTCTTTGCATGCGGTGGCGCTAGTCGTAAACCATCCTTTAGTCGTCTATTGTCACCAACCAACCCACCCTTCGTTGTCTACCACTTAACCAGTTGCTGCTTGATGTCCAAGCACTCGTTGCGTTGTACCAAATGAGACAGCAGAATCACTGTCTCTTGCAGTTCCGTTTAAAAATAGCTCAACATTTTTTGTGCACACAAATTTCAGCGATTGCTAATTCCAAATTAGGACAAAGAACTTCCAACTTTGATGTGGGAGTCAGTTTGAAGTCTAACACCAGCGTGGTATGTGTATGGCCTGTTGTACGGCAGTTGAGATAAAAGCAGTTGCTACGACAGTTTTGTGTAAAATTAGAAATATGGCAATTTCAAGAGTTTTAATGTACAGTTCTACACAAAATGTAGAATGGAAATATTCAGCTGTAAAATAAAATTTGTGCAGTCGTTAAAATGTCCATTTTGTGTGACGACAGAAGCGTGATTTTCAGGTGAAAATGTAGCACTGAGCGTTTGGCAGAAGGCAAGGAAAGCAGGTTGTGCCAATGTGCAGACTTGTGCAGTTCTAAAATTCCATTGAATGCCCTAACGTCCTGACATGAAAACCCGTATTTATTGTTAGATTGCTTTCGCATTCTTACATGTCAATGGCCTTTTATTTGCTGGTGTTCAGAAAACTACTCGCCCACAGAGATCGATTTTGTTACATTTTTTATTAGTAAATTGTCAGTTACATGAGATGTTTACAGGGTGGCCCAAAAAAAGTAAGCCACTGCAATCAATAAATTGGTATGAGATTAGATTTTCCGTCAGATTAAAGTGTCAATCAAAATCTAGTGTTATCACTTGGTATTAAATATTCTATGCATGACCTTATTTGTTATGTAAATTATTTTGCGCAAGGCGCAAACTGCGATAAGCGTCATATAAGGTAAATGATGTCGTCACTCCTTCTTTCATCATTTCGCATGTTTATATGCTGTGAATTCCACCCTCAACCGTTTTAGATGGAAATTCGTGTAAAAACTTTATTTCCATCTTTCACTTAATTTTAGGTTTTAAAAAACATATTTATAACAACCCATATCGAAGCTTCAAACACAGTAATTGATGACGTCACAAATTCGTCGTAAATATTTAATACCAACTGATAATTGTAAGTTGGTATTAAGTATTTGTTGTCAGTTTATATTATAATGCTCATTTTACACTCTAATTTGATGACAAAAATCAAACCTTATTAACGGTTTTAATCAGATTTAATGTTAATTTGCTCAGTGGACCTCCCTGTAGTAGTGTGTCCATGTGTTTATTCGTTTGTTAAAGGCTTTAAAATGTTGACGATAATGTCGCAAGTTTTTATCGTATGTTGATGTAAGGTTTATCCAAAACGGGTTGTTGCACGTTCACTGTGGCTGTGTGCACGTTTCATCTGCGGCGCAGCACGTAAACAGTCTGATCATCTCCTGGTAATGGTATTAATTAACAGGGTTGTTCAAAAACTTTAGTTTCAACTGTCTAGACTTAGTTGAGTTGAAGGACTATTTAAAGTCATATCCATACTCAACAAAATAATATCCTACTTAGGACCCAGCGCCACGTCTGCATTTCCCCATGGCGCGAGGGGGCCTGTGTGGAGTAGGCCTGTGGAGTTAACGGTTACAACTTGTGAAATCCAAAAGTTTGAATTTTGAAGTCAAAAATAAGTGATTGAATTCCATGAACAAACATTTTAATAGTGCCGATTTCTTAAAATTGAAATAGGAGGCCACACACGCACGTTCGTTGTCCGTGGCATTTTGACATGACTAGCGACATGCGCCACATACGGTAAATGGTCGTTGACATGCTGCTATGCCATGGTCGTGGCTGTGCTTTGCGGCAAATGTTTTCGCACTGTGCGTTCGTGATCCGTGACATCAGTGAGAAACAAGATGCTAGGCAGAAAATAAGCTGAAATGTATATCTTCGTTTTGGACAATGTTTTGGACAGCTATTGTCCAAAACGAAGATTACCTTTTGCCAGTCACTGCCGTGTTGTGATTAGACCTGGGAGTTAACCCCAATAAGTCGACTGCGGTCGACTTGGACATCCAAAGTCGAGTGGGGTCGTTTATGCTTGGCGTCGTCGACCCACCGTCGAATTTGAGTCAACAATTTTTTTCGGACCGAAAATTCAATGAATTATTCATCAATTTCATGCTATATGCATGCACCGTCCTAGACACCTCGATCTCTGCTTCATTGCCGCTGTCTCCCTCTTGCTCCCTGAATGTGTTGACCGGCCTGTATTTGAATTGTAATAACGAGAACGACCGAAGTTCTACAATGACTGAGCTGCTGGAACTGCGACAGTGCCACTTTAAAAATACACTTTTGTAATAATAATAATAATACAGGGTGGCCCACAAATTTAAGTAAGCCACTATCAAGAATCGTCATTAAATCGTATTAAAACTTTCAGTGACGCTAGATTTTTCATCAGTTTTGAACAAAAATGAGCATGAGAATATTATGTTTGTATTACATATTCTGTGCGTTGCATAATTTGTGACGTCATCAGTTGCTGTATTTGTAGCTGCGATATGGGTAAATAATGATTGAAAACCAGAAAAAAAAGAGAAAATATGGAAATGAAAGAAATTTTTACATAACTTCATCTAAAATCTTAGCAGAATATAAGGTAGCCGGATGACGGCATGTTGTCAGTGTGCGTATCTGTAGATTCAAGCGAAATAATCTTGCTGTCTTGCTACTTGCTAGTGGTTTCATCCGATTCGACTACCCATGTACCATTACCAGACGGCTGTCTGGATACAAAAGTCGCGGCTGTCTGGGTACAAAAGTTTACTGAATTAGAGCCGTGCTCATCATTCAGAATTAGTGACGTGACGTCATTCCGTCATACTGTGCGCGTAACGAAAATTGATTAATCGGTTTTAGTTAAAGTAGAAAATGTTCATTTATTAATGAAAGGAAAGCGACAAAAAGTTATCACATTTTTTCAATAAGCGACAGTGTTCGGGGTACGTTTGTTTGGTCGTATGAGATTGGGATAGAGATGCTTCAGCGATAGATGGGCGAAAACCGATAGCCTAAGTCTCACTCAGTCTACAACTAGATGCGTGCATATTTTGCCCATCTGAGCGGAGTGTTGAAGGAACAAACCCTGAGATAATGTGTCATCCGCGACCGCGTTCGCTACCGTACTGTACGAATACGAAAACTGCATAGGCCTACTTGGTACGGGGTATGCCTGGCTACAGTGTAGATTAGATTAGTTACCCGCAAAATCCCAATAATAATAATATATGAAATTTTATTCGCCACAACGGCAGCCAAACAAATGGTAAGCTAAGAATTAGCATAAAAAAAGTTGTCCTTAGAGCCGGATGGTCAGTGGGCTACTAATAGACCGGTTTCCAAATATATTCATAAAAATATGCATATTCATGAACCATAGACAAAAACAGTAAAGGCGTGATTTCGACCGGCCAAACACGTTTGCGGTTCGGTTCAGTTTGGTTCAGAACTTCAGGTCGGTTCAGTTTGGTCGCATGCGCGGTCAAAATCAGGTTCGGTTCACTTTGGTTCAACATGGCGTCTGCTTACATAATAAACTTTGAGAATAGTACGGTTAGGACACGTTAAGG
>Ga0056116_1001037_pt1 | contig 10414 bp, 7 predicted proteins | sample WorMetOlspDAHAB2_FD_67352 | JGI IMG/M metagenome (GOLD analysis project Ga0056116, IMG submission 67352) | Marine gutless worms symbiont microbial communities from Max Planck institute for Marine Microbiology, Germany - Olavius sp. DAHAB.2 ...
TTCCATCCAACAACGACCGGAATTTCGTTCCAGGATACCAACGACCCACTTCCCACGCCAGAACCTTCCTTTATGATACTTCCTATGGAAAAAATATGTTTCGTCAACTTCCACGTAGGTTGGTTGTCCGTTCACATCAAATCCCCCGAGTAGCAGTTGCTGATTCAACAGCCAGTTACGACACTCCAGGCGAAAGAAATTGTTATAGTTAATCATAGTGTCCCAGTTAATTTGTTCAAACAGCATAACATGTGTTGCTTTTACGTCATACACCCACGTAAAACATCATCACAATTGAACGTTTCCGGGTAAAATGTTATTATTGTTTGTTATACATATTGGTGCTGCCGGTCTACCAGCCATAATTAAAACCACAACAATTAAATATTGTTATTTCCAATCAGCAAAACTTCATGACGTCACATTTTGACATCACCTGTAGGCTGGTGCCCGGCGCTGCCCACACACATATTAGTTACGTTGAGCCATTACAGTGAAACTGGTTTCAGAATTTGGGACCACCGTTCTGAGGATTACCAACTTGTTTTCTCCCCTCTGGGGTGATTAGAGGTCAACGCCCCACCCGACAAATATAGGTCATTTCGGAGGCGGAATTCTCCCCTCTTCCTGTCGCTCTGGAACTGGAAGATAGGCCCACCTCATATCCTGGCCACAACATGTGACAGAATGAGTGTAGTTTTCGGGTTTTTGTGCTCAAGTAATTGTTCGCATTTAGAGACGTTTTCCTGTACGTTTTTTGTTGCTACAGTATGTCACGCATATATTTGTCGAGACACCAGGCGCCTTCCAAATTGACTAAACTGCTTTTAGTGTTGCGTTAAACCCTACTCGCTCACCTATGCAGGATACATATGCAGGATATGCTAATGGACCCTATCATATCTGGTCTTCTTTAATACATGTTACAGAGTTATGATGATATACTAACCTTTGTTTATCAAATCAACTGTGTTGCAGATAAAATGATGGAGAACTGTTTTCATATGCAGATGTCAACAGTGATACATTGGTTTTCAAATTGGACTTGTCCACAGCGAGATAAATTTATGACTGACTTACTACACAAAGCTGTTCCTCACAAGCTGTTAACAGTTGTTGAGTCCATGACCAGGTTGGACGTAAACGACTGTGAACAGACAGTGTTTGCATGTCAGCTGCACTTGTTTGGCCAGTGGTTTAATGTGTGGTCAGATGACCAGAGAAACAGTTTCCTTGAATGCCTTTCGGATGTTGACAGAAGCTTTGTTGATGTGTTAAATTCAAAGATTGCAGAAACAGCTGGACAGTTATAAACATTTCTGCTCCATGTACAGGATGCACAAAAATAAATGGTCTTCTTTGAACATATAATACCTTTTTATTGTGAGAATAAAATGAAACTGAAACAAGACAGCAAAGAATGTTTACTGTAAGGTCAAGTTAGTTGCTAGTTACTCATAGTGGACATTACTATTATTTATCATAGTTTTAGTTTAATGCTGCACTCACAGATATAAACAACTTTATGGTGGCCTTACATTGCATTACTTGGCCATCTAACCATGCCGGCATTTTAGCAATAGACTGTCTGTTATAAGATGACACTAGATTGCTTTTACAACTGCATTTTTAAAGTGCTAATAATGAAAGCTGAATCTTGTTTTTAAACGCAGGTCTGCCAAGTCATCCATGATACAAGTGTAATGGTTGTTATTTCCTATAGCATTCTTAAGACTTCAGTTTTAACAGAAATCTGGTTACATATGGCTGATCTCAAATTATTGACTTAAAACATAAATAACACACAAGGAAAATAGCATAGTATGTATATTACAGGAACAATGCAGTCTTGAGAATAGTAATTCCACACAACAATGCAATGATGATACAATGCTGTACACTACATGTTTAAATATATTGTTAGATTAACTGATTACTAAAATTAAACAAGGTTTCAAATTACAAATTTATAACTATAACTTCAGACTGTTCACAGGTTAAGGTGCATAAACAAGTTGCCCAAAGCTGCATGGAGCATAATGGTCTGGGTTTGAACTGGCAAGCTCTCTGTTGCCAGTCAAAAATCGTAAAAATTATACCACCACACATACATGGACAGCTGTGAAGTCTCCTATACATCAGTACAATAATGCCACAAGCAGGTACACAGAATACACATCTGAAGCTATGACTACGGAAATATGTAAATATGAATTTTATTGCACTGCAGTGGGTCCTGATGTATTGCTCTCAAAACACATGACTGTTAGGCAAATCTGTAAGAACCAATAATGTCTATTATGTGATGTGGCTGATAATACCTCCCCCCCCATCCCCACTTTTCTCTTAGGTCAGTGAACACTGCTAGAAGATCATAAAATTCATAATAAATTTTTCTTTTGAAGTTCTGAACAGCACAAAGAAATGATATAGCCTAATTTCAGTCACTAGTGCTGACAGTGCCATTAAATCCCAACAACAGAGCACAGACAATTGCACTTCACAGTTAGTAAGTTGCACACAACTAGCACAAACAGTGGCCTAAGCACTGAGTGTGGTCAATTGTTAGAGGATAACTCAGGATATCTCCATAGTGATAGGGTAGGAAAATTATACTGATGTTGCAGATGCCGTTTCTGCAGGAACGTAGTGATGGATAATGACTGATAAAACCATTGGCCAGTGACATGGCTGTCGAGCTGTCAAAACTATTTCAAATCCACGTGAATATATAATTTAGCTTAAGAATGCAACCAGTTAAACTGGTGTATCTTGGCAAGTGACCCTTAAAAACGGCATGCGCATGTTCCTGTTACTTTTGCATAAATGTCAGCAACAATGCATAACAGTATTACAGCTATGCAGCTGTCACGTAAGTAAACTTTACGTAGAATGCACAATATTGTTACTAAGTTGTGCCAACACTTATATTCCACAACAAATGCACAAGATGTTCTACCATTAATCAGTACAGCAATATATATATAGTACTTCATGACACTAGGAAAGACCATCGACTTCCACATTTTAATACTCTCCAATGACAGTAATTCACTTTTCATAATTTGACGGGCAATTAGGTGAGTTCAATCTAATTACGTATTAACCTGATTAATTTCCAAAGATGTGCGAAGAATGCCTTATGATAGAAATCATCGTAACATGAGATATAACAATAAATATGAATAAAGGTAATGGAAAACATGAAATTAGTAGAGACTAGCACTGAGAACAAATATATTATTTATGCAAACAGAAAATGATGTCACAACAGTCTAAAGACACACTGAATAGTAACAGCATTCTACAGTCTTAGTAATATTTGACAACCTGTTAAAATCTAGCATATATGATGGAATACAGACCTTTGTTCATCAGTGCTTTGACAATGTTGGTTGGGCTACAAAGCCTGTAAAAATAGTCACAGTAATGACCTATTATGTGCCAGGTGGGAGGTTCAACCCTACTCACTCACTCACCCTTCAAAAAATTCCAGAATACTACATAACGAGGGCACATAAGTATATAATAGACACATGTAGTAAAAATGTAAACATTTGATAACTGCATACATCAAAGAAATAATATAGCTGTGATCAGTTGATTACACAAACTATATCAACTTTGCTACTAAGTCCGCAATAGATCATTAACATCTGGTGTGGGCATAAAAAGCTGCAGCAGGACTGAAGGCAGTGAGAAGAGTTCAGACAATTGTGTTTAGAGTTATAAACAATTAGAAATTTGGCAAACACAATAACTTTGAATTCAACAGGCAAAATTTAGTCACACTAACGGATCACTAAGTGACCAAGTCTGCAGCTGCAAACTCAGCGAAAAAATGTGAAAAATTATCAATATGTTACAGCGAGTCGCAAGTTCTCTGATTTGCATAAAGGCAACAACTCGTGCATAGCTAATCAATTAAACAACGAATTACAATACGCACTCTGAGAAACACGAAAAAACTGTTTAAAATACACATAATTGGCCTTCAACTGGCTACATGCAGGATATATTCAAGGCATTATCGTTGTTAACTATGCAACGTTCGCAATAATTTACTGTTGAGCTGACACGCAGAAATTATGTGAAACAACCATTCATTGACTCCAGCAAATGCTCAAAGCAGTTTGGAGAATCTGTGAATGGAAAACAATGACAACCAATGATGAATGCTACTGAAATTACAGCTAGTGACAACATGAACGAGTTCACCACCACATCTACAAACCCAAGTTAGACCCTGCTTTGAGACCGGCACAATCAACTCTACACTAGTGACATGGAGACCAACCGCTTTGTCAAGTCATGTAGCCCCAATTATCACAGACTTAACGTACAGGACAGATTCCCTATGCAGTCTAAAATAGCCAGCAATCACACAGAATTTAAGCCAAACTCACAAGTATAAGATTACAATATAAGCATGTGTCAAATGTGGTCACACGCACAGCATAACAGAATATGAATATGCACAATGCACACGAAAATCTGACCAACTTAGTTTGCTATATATGACCACAACTAAAATTACCAAAGGAAAAAGTCCTAAAGGTAAAACAGGTAGAGAAAGAAATTTTTCAAGAGTTTCAAATTTAAAGCTCAGAGCTAAAAGTCATGACAAGAATGCTTCGAGACCACAATACAGAATTAATGTAAATTGTTTGCCATTGGTCACAAACTTGCAAAAGTCACTCTCAACTATATCACATTTATGACCACAATCTAACAGGGAAAAAAACTTCCTACACAATTCCCTATACATTACTAGCTTATCAACACAGGGCAAACAACACCCAGGAAGAACATTTCCCAAATCAGGCAGTCTGCCAGTAAATGGTAACAGAATGATCATGAATTACACAGTATGCACTGCAGAAAAATCCCACTTCACAGTTCACATTACACTTAACATCTAAAGTTGAGGAAGCCAGATCACAATGAATTGTCAACAGTTTTGCTACATAAAAACCCAACATGTATGACAACGATCAGTATTACACTTATCACATGCTTCCAACTATGTATTCACTAACCAAGAACAAGAATACTCAATCAATGCATACAGCATAGTCAATGGTATGTATAAAGTCTAATAAAATGGGGCACTTAACAGATACTGACTCGACACACACCTTAGCATACTGTTTACGACATTTTATTGCATACGAGACATCACTGTAATTGCTGACGATACTGTGATCAAATCAAACGACTGCATATAAGTCCTATGAACTGCACACGGTAAGAATGGCACGTTATAAGAGCACCTTCAAGCCCAACAACAAAGTGACGTTTTCCACGAACGAGTGGAGGACGCAGGTTCGGAATTCCGAGTTTCCCTGTCCACCGGCGAAGTCACAACACCATTTCGCGTTACGCTACCATTCCCGCTTGATGCCTGGCCACTCCGCCATTTCCTGTGTTGTTTAGCACCACGACGAATGAGTACGGCTCTAACGGCGACATCAAACACTTCTTTGAGGTTGTGTTGTGTCAAAGCTGAGCACTCGATATAGGAGTCGGCACCAATATGCCGTGCAGTAGCCTTGCCCTCGGCTTCCGATATCGGCCGCTCTCCATACTGTGACAGTTCGATCAATACCTGCAGCAATATATCACAAGTTCAGATTTCGATAAAAATAGCAGGAGAATAAAGAGAAACGTAAACCATCCTATGCAATTTAGGTAATCTCGGACGGCCAACAGAGTGCGAATGTAATCAATAATGCAATCATTTTATCGACAATGACAGAAATAAAGAGAACAGTGACAACACACGATAAACATAAAACACAAATACAACAAAATACACAAAAATGAGCAGAATAAAGCAGTTTGATGCCGGATGGCAAACTAAAAATAAAATGGACAAAGACTGCTCACTGCACATGAGAACATCTCTTCCTTGGGCTGACACATGCATGCCGTTGTGTAAAATGGGTTAAGCACTGTGCCTATCGAATGTCTCAGCTTGTGGTTGCTGAGCTGTTAGTGTTGCCAACAGCCAACAACAGTTTTGCAATATTTTGCTATTAATTATTAATTTTTCTGAGGAGAGACTAATTTCAAGACAGCAACGAAGAAAAACTGTTTGCAGGTGAAAAACACAGACTTTGACATCGGTGCGAAGGTCTGACTGTGTGCCGACGAGAATTACGGGCATCTTGAGACCAGCCGAACGAATCTCAGGCATCCACTTCTCAGCCACGTTGTGGAAAGATGCTGGAGACACGATGCTGAAGCACAGGATGAACACGTCAGTGTTTGGGTAGCAGAGTGGCCGCAGCAGATCAAAGTCATCCTGGCAGCAATGTTCACAACAAAATACACATCACATATAAAAGTCATTCATAATGACTTTTAAAGCCAGTAACGACCAAAGGATCTATGCACATTAAATAGTGCACTGGTTACTAAACAGACTCTGCAAATAACAGTGTGCATTTTTAGTTAACTATGCTGCCATCTGGATGATATGGCATCCAAATCAATATCAATAATAGTCTATTGAAATATCAACAGTTTATCAAAATCGACTGTTTACACAAAATCCACAAATTAAATATTAAAACTCCCGTTGAAATTAAAGACAACACGCATTTACCATACGAAATCCATGCTAAATATCAATATTGATTTTGTCTCAAGTTTCAACTTGTACATATCGGCATTTTATGTGGTGGACTTCGATATTTAGCCAGACCCATGCCACCAGTGTGCCAAAAGATGACAGAATACCAGCAAACTCAAAACAGAAACTCCAACCATGCTGGCAACCTGTGACTGTAATCATGACTAAAGCCTGGCCAGTCATTAGACACTGGCAATGACATGTAGGTAAAAAATAATGGCAAGTAATATCTTAATTTCTTAGCATACTTACACATAAAAAGGCCATTTCAGTTCCATCAAGGTTTGTTGGCTATGCATGTCACAGAATGCTGCGGTGGCTTGCAGAGCTAACAATATGTCATCTTGGTGGTCTTCATTCATACAGACTATTACGTACTAGGTTGCAAATATAATATATATCAACGGAAATATCTATTACGCATATTACTCTCTGTGACCTAACCGTAAGTACCTGTCCAGCAGTGTCACATAACTGGAGCTGGACGGGTTGTTTGTTGACATTCACTAGCACTAAAATAACACAGCACATACACACACCTTCCGCACTTAACAGGCATGCCACAAATAGATTTCACAAAAACAGCAATTCTCTACATTGCATTATTCCCAAAACATCTGGACGGCAGTTAGTTCAAATACCAACCTATATGAGTATGCACCAGCAGAAGTTTACATACCAATTATCTACAACACCTAACGTGAGTGGGGTTAAACGTCCCACCTGACACATACTAGGTCATTTCGGGGACAATTTTTACACGCTACATAGCTCAACCAACAGTGTCAAAGCACTAAAGGATAAAATGGTTTGTTGAGATATAAAGGATCAAGTTCATGAACACTGGTTTCAAAGAAGGTAAGTAAAGAAAATAATAAAGTTTTCAAAAATATACAGTGCCATAAATACAAGAAGCTACAGAGGCACTTGGAAGACAGGGCCAAACTAAGAGAGATCGAAACCTGTTAGAACTGCTCGTTCTGTTGAGCAGCATTATAATGCAGCAAAACACATTACAATGCACAATATACACACAGTTCTGCTGCTCTACCTCTTCCTCCAGACTAACATCGCATCTCAGATGTGGCCAAACTGAGATAACGGGGAATACAACACCTAAAACATTTTATAGGTAAAAGGCAAGAAGAAAAAGCATTCAGAGATCTGTAGAACCATGAATATCCAACAGGATGTATGTATGCTGTGCCATGCATACATAATATTTTTGTAACACAGGTATTGCTGCAACTAGTATAAATATATGTACAGGGTGGCCCAAAAAGTAAGCCACTACCAAATTATCAATAAATCTTCTTAAAGCCTGTCAATGTGCGTAGATTTCTTCATCAAATTAAAGTGGCGAGCATGATAATATTACCACTTCGTATTAAATATTCTACGCATGTCATAATGTGTGACATCAATTACTGTATGTGACCCAACAAGCTGCAATATGCATCACACCAGGAAAATTGTAATCTTGCATCAGTTCACCTATAAAAGCTTTGAATTCAACAGCCAATTGTTTTAGATGGAAATTCATGCAACATTTCTTTGATTTGTTTTTCAGGTTTTCAACTAGGATTATACATTACATATATGTATACATTACCCATGTTGCAACTTCAAGCACAGTAGTGTCAGTAACAGATGATGTCATAAGTTAGGTCACACATAGAATGTTTAATACAAACTTATAATTTATAACTGCTTCTTTTACACTCAAATTTGACAAAAAAAATCTAACCATGTTGACAGGTGTATGACAATTTAGTATAGTGGCTTACTTTTTCGGGCTACCCTGTTTATTAGTGTGTACATGTATGTTTGTTGAAAAATCTCCAATGGCACCATCAGCAAAGAATCTAAGCTACAGACACTTTAAATGCTTGATCAAAAGAGTTTTTATTCAACTGGACTACGATGCTATACGACTGTTTGCAATTTTGTGCCTTATAAATTCTCTTACAAAATAACTAAGAGATGGCCCAATATATGAAATCAAAGGTGGGTCTTGTTCATCAAATGGAATGACTTCACAACAAATGCTGCTGTCAGTCACACAACAGTCGGGGTCGGATGACATCAAGTGTAGACGTCTCGTTCTGTTTGGACATGCTGCCTGTCTTCAGCCAGAGGTACCTGTGACATCTGTTCTTTCAGCCTGCTGTGCTGCAAGTGACGACACTCCTCAACCCGGCTGGTGTCGCCCACATGGTAGATGCAGCATTAGCTGGCTACACCAAATATGTACTGATCTCAATCTTCCAGGTTCTGATGCTTTGAACCTTGCATGTGATCAGACTTCATGGCAAGCAGTTGCAACAGCTTCTGAGCTATGTGCAACATGATGATGGTCCAATAAGGAAATTTTGCTCAGCAAATTACAATATGCTAGTAACCGATTCAGAGGTCCAGGTCAAAAAGGACATGTATATTAATCACCTAATATGCACTTAGGTGACCAAAATGCGGGTAATGAACTTCTCGAACATAGTAAAAACATGCTGCATCACGTTATGATTTACCATACAATTTAATCAGTTACAGATCAACATTAACAGATGCTAACCATGCAATTTTGAACAGAGTGTAAATGAATATGTTTAGTAACAAAAATGTTGTGACTAACACATTCTTGCCCATGCTTGCAAATAGAATGACTGCTGATGCATTTTGCCTCAACTGCTTTTGCATGTAAAGCTGTGTCTTGATACGTTGTGCATAAACAGATAACACATACAGATACAAAAACAATATAAGCTGCACACCACCTAGACATAATATGTCAATATTACTGTTGTTAACTAGCTATTGATCTCACCATTGTAGTTATCATATGCAGTCGGCACATATTCTGTCGGAAAACCGTTAGTTGTGTAGCTAATAACAAGTGATGTCTTGCCGACGGCGCCATCTCCAATAAGAACACATTTTACTTTGGCATAATCTGCTGACTTGTCTTGACAGCTCTGCATCGAGGTCTGCCAGATTGTTACAGAACGTTAGGTGAAGACAATGCAAAACTTCATTTACTTTCTTACTGTTCACACAACCAACTCATTCTCTCTCCATGTCATCACCTACAATAGAAAAGCAACACACGGTTTAATACAAAAATTATATTACAAAAATATAATTTTACTTAGTTATGATTCACTGTAGTCAATTTGTGGACAGCTAATTTTTAACTACACTTAGAGCAATCATCTACCAACAAACATTTTCGCAAACTGTCCAATCAGTGAGTTGAGCAGTCCACAAACTGACTGATCATGAGTTGGTTTGTCAGCCAGTATAAGTAAATGCTACGTCGGCCGTGACAGCACTGTCGGCCAGTTTATGGTTAAGGTTAGGATTAGTATTAGTGCTAATGTCAGCCTAGAAGTCAGATAGCACACACCATCGCATGGTGGTGGTCGATCTTGGCAGGAGGAGGATGAACAGTTCATCAATGTTGGCACCAAGAGAGATGAACTGTCCATGAATGTCGACTGCCGACATGTCTGACATAGTATTGACCCACACCCTTGTCAATGAATCATCCGTTAAGTCTGCATTTGGGATAGGGACACCAGGGCAAGCCTACTGGTAATTCACTATACAGGCTGGGGCAGAACTACTGCACCAGGCATATATGGAGTTTTGACGTAATTAGCCAGTTTACTAATGTATTCATAAGTTTTATATACATATTCATGAACCATAGACAAAAATATTAAATAGTGAACATTTAAATAAGCAAGCAAGAAATAAACAGCAAAAAACGATATAAAC
>Ga0056116_1001040_pt1 | contig 10408 bp, 9 predicted proteins | sample WorMetOlspDAHAB2_FD_67352 | JGI IMG/M metagenome (GOLD analysis project Ga0056116, IMG submission 67352) | Marine gutless worms symbiont microbial communities from Max Planck institute for Marine Microbiology, Germany - Olavius sp. DAHAB.2 ...
GTATCGTATCACAACCAATACTGGGTGTATCGTTTCGAATCGTATCGCTTTCTGTTGTATCCGGGAAAACCCGATATTATGTGCATCACTGCAGATTCGGCATCTGTTAACACAGGTCGCATTACACTGGAGATCAAAGGATATTCACGCCTGCCGCGCACGCGCGCCATTTGATCCACCATACGGGAGAGGGTTTAAAAGGGCAGGAGGACGGAGACTGTAACCTGATACCAACCTCCCCATGACACCAAGATGACGCAGTACTGGGTTTTGGCCACCAGCGACAGATGATGCCGCAATAACAACAGTCAACCAGTCTTAAACACTGACTGAGCGTGCAAGTTGGTTAGTCGCTAATGGTCTGCATGTGCTACCCATAAGCTGCGTTCTCCAAGGTGACCTGCTTGGTCTAATGAGATGTAGCTGGGACACCAATGCAAGGAGTAGGCTACTCGTATCAGTATCGGTATCGGCTGTTGTGTATACTTGCATACTCGTATCGAATCGGACCGGTGCGTGCCCGTATCGTCCATTGTCTAGTTTTTAGCCCTTGCCATTTTGGTCTCGAATGCACAAAAGTCAGGGTAGGAAATAGGAATACCTACAAAATTTTGAGCTATGGGTGGGGAAGAAAATTTTTTGGCCCCCTACATCTCCCCAATTTTGGACATAGGGATCTGAAATTTTTCAGACACTTAGAGATTTATGGGACCCACATACAGTATGAATTTCACGATCCTAACCCTAACAATGGGGCATGATGATCGTATAAATTAAAAAATCACATTTTTTGACTAGAGGGGCATATTTTAAGTCTAGTCACAGACCATAAATCTAAACGTGATTTCTGAGTAGCACTTGTTCTTAAGCGATAAAATTAAAAGCGATTTCTTGGAGCACTTTTGTGAATTTCCTCCCCGAGTTAGGGGACCCCAAACTTTGAAGAATTATTGAGATTTTTCAAAATTCAGCATGCAATATCTCCCCCAATTAAGAAGCAAACGAGATAAAACTTGGTAGTCTATTAGACCCCTATCTGGTTAGCAAATCTGAAAATTTGATGGCTGCGGGACATTCTGTGCGTGACGGAGGGACGCTTAAGTTTGCCAATTTTGAAAAGTTCGCATGTTTGGCACCACCTAGCGGCGTAATGCGTCAACATACGATGAGTTTCCGATTAATTTGAATACAATATCGCCTAGGGTTCAAAAAATCTCAACTCTCGCTCTTCTACTTTTTGTTCCATGGGCAATCAAAGTTGGAAAAAACTTCAAAACTGACCCTCGCCGTTTTTGCCCCAAAATTTTCAAGTCCACACCAGCTCATGTTAGAATGGGCAGAAGGAGTGCCCGCAGACCCCCTAACACTATAGAAGTTGAATTGGAATCAAAATCGGGTATGAAAAATCGATTGCACATGTTTCCGCCACGTTTCTACTTCCGGTTTTCACAAAATTGTCTTTTTTTGGCATTGGCGAAGCAAATTAAGGCTCGGCTCTCCGGACTTCGAGCCAGCGTTCTGTTCGGTCCTACGAGCTTCGCCTTTCAGCGCTTCAGCCTCCCAAAACCCTGCTCCAAATTTAAGCTCGGCCCTTTGGGTCTCGCCATTCACCTCTTTCGGCGCCTTTCCACGAAACCACAACTGAAATGTAAGCTCGGCTCTGCAGGCATCGCCTTTCGAGCGTCACAATTTCACAAATGCCCCAGCCCCCACTTTTTCGCCATTTCCATGTTCATCTTGTGGTCCCGGACGTGCTGCGACTACGACCACGCCGAGTGTCAAGTAGTAGGGTTATCATTAGTGTTAGGTTTAGTGTAAGGTGGTTATGAATCAACATGTATAACATCTGTGGTCAATGTCATTCTTCCAAAATTTGCCAGTGACAAGTTTACAATGTGATGCATTGACTGTATTTATTCATTCATTCATTCATTCATTTGCTCTTCTGCTATAGATATGGAGGGATGTGGGTGCAGCCTCTGTACTGTATATGCCCATGTGTCATGTACTACTTTTTTCACTTATGATTCCAGATTGCTACCAGTTGTACTTCGGTCTTTAGTTTCACACATCTGACAGAAAATAAAAATATCATGTTCTTCCCAGTGATAATAGCTCAGTTTTGTGACAACGTGTGCACAAATTGTGGCAATCTAGTAGAATAGCGGACCACAGCTGAAATTCGGCTGTTGATGTGACATGTCAGCATGTGGACATACGAGTTAGGCTGGATGAGTCCAGCAGAACTTGACATGACTATCTCTGTGATTGACAAGGTTTAGGTTCAGAATCATGTTAGGTTTGCACAGATTTAGGGGCCCAATTAACCAGTCTCTGCTGAGTGGGCATCATCTACTATGGCTATTTTGCACCCAGTTCTTCTAGATTGCTACAAGTTGATCTACAATCCTGTGCAACTTTAAATTTATTTGCTGTACAGCTGTTCAAGCGTGTAAGATAATGAATTTTAGTTGTCAGTAATTTTGTCTGAAAACTATCAAATTAATATTCTGCCTGGTTTGGCTGAGACATCATAAACTTCAAAATTAACCAGTTGCCAACAAAAATGTGAGCATAAATACGCCGTATTTTTCCCAATAACAGAATTACAGCGGCTTCAAATATGCCATGTTTAGCACTGGATCGGACGAGAGATGAATCTGACTGAATACATGAAAACACAAATCGAGCCAATTGTTTACACACGTCACCAAGAAACGGCAACGTGTTATTAAGTAACAGTGGAATTAAGTAATTGTGAGTATCGGGTGGAATATTTAAGATTCGTCTCACTGCCTTTCTCCATACGGCACCAAAATCACTTATACTACTATCGTATGCATTCTATGCCATTCACAAGGTGCTTTTAAAAAATTTTTATATGTACTTTGAGTACAATTTTATAATAAAATAAATAATAATGGACTGGCAGATCGTGTGGGGCAGTCATAAATAACACCAGTTAAAAAACAGCAATGAACAATGTTATAACTCAAGAAAACTCATCAATTAAACATACTGTAATATATGCTGGCTTAAAACTCATTTGGTTAATAAGAAGACAGATAACTGAAGAATAACACCATTCTTTAACAGGATCCAACTTCCTATGAGTGTTATAACTGAATGAGCGCTCTAATGACGAGCATTATAACAAGGTTGCAGTGTAGAAGTTTACATCAATTCCAATGATTTTAAGCTGTTAGGTATTTAAATTGACTGAACTTTGTTTCGGGTTATGTTGGTTCTAATAATGTGATGTTGCATGTTTCTTGGTTGGTATTTTTTTGTTTTTGCTGTGTACATTGCTTTTAGCAAATGAGTAAAAAGTTTGAATAGTTAGCTGCATATAACATGAACCAGTGAATCCTGTGCAGGTGATCCAGCAAGCATGTTGCATTGCACTACACCATGTATTCGTCAGTGATGTGCAGGAGTCTGCTGCCAGTTGTCCAGTTAGCAGGCAGCACAACAATCTGCCCGTCAGTCGTCCAGCTGTAGAGAGTTGCTCTGATGAACCACTGTGTCCATCTGATGCTAATAACAATATAATCGGTGGTGAGTGTCACATTAAGTTTGTTCATGGTGACTGATCATATTGATGCAGTAGTGGAAGACCTGTAAGCCGAATTTTTCTAGAATTTCAGCTCGATTATTATGTTGTAAATTTTTTGACCAATATATATCTGGATTAGCCTAATTTGCCTGAAAAGTTGAAAATTTGGCTGAATTGTGGCTAAAATATGGCTGAAGCTAAGCAGTGACTGATGTATGTTAGGATTTGTTACTTGTTACTCATATACAGTCTGCTCAGTCAAAAACTGTAAGTATGCTGTCACCTAAGCTCCATTATACCAATTGCATTCGAATATTCAAATATTTTGTGGCAGATTTTTGGCTGATTGAATATGACAGTGATTTCGGCTGGCCTGATTTTTTTTCACAGATTTTCATTCGGATAAAGATTTGGCGCTAATTGGGCTAGTGTCGGTGGCTTAGCTGTATAAGCAGTTTATGTAATGACAGAAAATCTACTTGTGATGTTTTAGTGCCGTTGGTCAGTGTGCATGGCGAGAAAAGGTCAACCAACCATGTTCCTGTGTCACCAGTTGTTCAGAATGATGTGGCATTGTCGGTGCAATCATCTCAGCCTCACGAAGTTACTCATGAGCAAGCTCAGCCAGACAACAAGATTGCTGGCGACGTCCCAACCGATGAATTGTCTGACATGTCCATTGACTCCATTGAAATCGACATTGAGGATCTCGAAGATGCTGGTTTAATAGACTATGTGTCGCCGAATGTCGGTGTTTCAGACACAGCGCTTGGCAGTGTTGCTGGGACTGGCTCAAACGAAAGCCATGTGACACGCACAGGTCAGTTGATCTAAGTGTGATATGAGCGTCGGCCATACACTGTTACTGATTTGTTAACATTGTTATTGCATAGACATATTGTAAATAGCTGTGTCTCTACTTTTTATGGTTTCCTGGTGGTATATGGCAATATTTGGGCACTGCAACAAACTGCTGATCACACTGAAGTGTGGCTATGCACGTAGATAGCCTAGTGATAGTAGTTTCAGTAACGGTAATAGCTATTTAGTTAGCATCATTATTATCGTTGATTATTTCTACTGCCCAGTGCCCACTACTAGAAGAATGCATGCACACTGCAACTCTATATGGTTAAAAAGTAAAACCATAAAAATAAGAACTACTGAAAATAAAAAGGATGGAAAATGAAGTGAAATAAATAATTATTAGTTAAAAATGCTCCACATTTCACAGTTTAAAGTTCAGCGGAACAAGAATGTCCTTAAGTTGACGCTTGAAGCAGTTGGGACTAGTTTCATGACAAATGTTTTACGACAGAGCATGGTAGTAATGCTGTTCTGCTCGCAAGGTAACTGCAGATGGCGGATATAGATGATAGTGAATTGAATATTTTTGTTTGTAGGAGAACCTCTGCAAAAAGTACCGAAACTTTCTGTGCCTGTTTCCTATTCCAGCTCGAGCTCGGGATCACTGTCATCATCGACATGTTCTTCTTCATCACAGACTTCCGATTCACAAATGTTGAGCAGTTCCAGCTCATCAACGTCGTCGTTCAGCAGCAGCGGCAGTTCTGAATCGACGTCTCGATTGACATCGACATCAGTTTGCGATGGCGTTGCACGTACTTCCAAGCCGTCTGATGGAGGTAAGAACTTGGCCTCCGGGGCAGACAGTACAGTGCTGCCACCTCCTCAAGCAACTGCTGCCATTTCAGTTAGCGAGACATCAACGGGCGTAACGTGTGATGGTCTCATCCAGTTTTCGGCGGCTGCGCTTGGTTCTGATGGAAAACCTTCTTTGGCAGCTGGCAGTATGACAAGTGATGGCCTTATCCAGTTTTCAACGGCAGTTGGTAAATCTTCATCGGCAGAGGCCAGCACTAAGTCTTCTCGCTTGGTCGAGCGTTGTTCGTTGGTTGATCGTACTGGTGCACGAATGCATCCGTACAGAGGCACTCACAATGTGACTGGCAGGCATCATGATTCGCGCAGTCATTTCACGTTCAGACCATACAGTAGGCACAGGAGCATTGAGGATCTGCTGGAGTGCCACACAACGAGTGCCTTTCAGAACCGGCAGTTTATTGAATGGCCGGTGAGTTCACAGGTGCTGATAGAGCCATCAAGACTCGACAAAACTCCTCGGTTTAGCAGAGTTACATTTGTGCGTGCTACACTAGATGTTGCTGATCGGATTTTGGGTGCAACGGATGAACAGGACGACTTGGAAGATGTGCCATTCACACAAAACGATGTTAAGCATTTCGACAGGAAAAAAAGGATGGCAGAAGAGTTGGACAAAGTGTTCGATAACTTTTTGAGCGTTGACAGTGCAAACTAGGTGGCTGCAACTGTGCAAATTTTCGCTACCAATCGCTTCGCTGAATCTTGGACAGGAAGCTAATTTTTTTCTTCGTATTTCAGGTATTTAATGATGTGTTACCAGTATTGTTTTGAAAATAATTTGACAGTGCTGTTGATGTCAGGGACGTTTTTGAGACTTTGTGTACAAACATATATGTTGTAATGTGCTGAATCTCAGGTGCTGAGTTATTATTGTGTGGGATTTAGATTGTCAGTTTCTTTAAGAGGTCACTGCTACCGTGCAGAGTGCTCAAAATGCATTTGCAGGGCATTTTGCAATGCAGTCTATGTTAAGGGTAACGCCAGTGGAGCAATTTCTGAATTTATGATTAAACAAGAGTTCATAACATTATAATTTTATAGGAAACAGTACTAACTTTTGCTATGATAATAAAATACTTAATAAAATACTTGAAAATAATGCACTTGTAATAATGAAACGGAACTGTACTAGTGAAGATGTTATGGCACCAAAACACCAATGCACATGAATTACATTCTGTTGTTGCATAAATTCGGAGATCAGTTCATTGAAGTAGGAACACTGCTGCAGCCCTTATGTTAATTGTGTATAAAATTCCATCTTGGCATCAGGCTCTGTGATATCTAGAATCACTTTCTGACTACTGAAGTATTGTCTTATGCTACAAGCTACCACATTCAGCATATGCAGTGTATGTGTATATTCCGATGTGGTACAAAGAATTTAGTCAAGTGTCCGTATACCAACGTGTATGTGCTATTTTGTTTATTATGTGATTTCGTGAAGTAATGTCCTGAAGTCACCAAGCAATCTAGTCGTATTTGTTCACAATAATGCCGGTCATTGTTAATTTGAGTTTCTGAGTGATGAGATATGGTTGATTTTTGGATGTTATACGTGTTGCGGAGTAATTTTGCAGATGATGTGTAGCAGTGGCCACACGATGTGTGATGGTGTTCCATAATTGTTAACATGTTGAACTCTGTGCCATTTAAAATTTTGTTTCTCAATACTACAGGATTATTTAGTACATATAGCATCTATATATAGTATTAGTATGTACATCAACTACAGGTATGGTGAAAGTTGCCACTAAAGATCTTTTACTGATTTCATTCTGTTTGTAACAGTGAATAATTTTGCAAAATGAAATGATTAAGATTTGACCAAATTATTACCAAATTTCCTCGTCCAGTTTCTTCAGACACTGTGTATAACTGCAGAGGACTGATCCCTTATTGCAAAGTGGAAGGTCACTTCCACATCAGAGCCGTACGTAGGTATGATATGTTTAGACATGAGGATTCAGTTGCCTCTTCGGTTCTGGAGAGGTTGCTATTTGACAAATTTCCCTCAAGCCTGCTTGCTAGATTCAGAGGGGAGGAGCAAGGCAGAGGAGAGGGAGGGGAAAGGAGAGGAATGGGCAGTGCTGGCCTTAGGGTGTGCGATTCCCAGGGGAGTTAGTAAAATAGATGACTTGCTTTTGTCAAAAATGTTTTAAATTATACACTTTAGTTTTGGTGACTGTTTCTTGTGAGTAGGTCTACTGTTATGTGGATAAGACCTGTTTATATACAGTGACACGGTGTATAAACTCTAGGTGAGAAAATATTAATTTTAAAAATTCAGCTTATACGCCACTGTCTGCTATTGTGGTTTTTTTTCTAAACAGGACATGTCGTATATTTTTGTCCCTTCATGAGTGCGGGGCCCAAGGCGGAGACTTCGCTCTCCTCTCCGAAAGGCCGGCTTGGGAAGGGTAGGAAAGTGATGTGGATGGAGATGTAGGGGATAGGATGAAGGGAATAGAGGTGAATGGAAATGGTGGAACAAAGGAGGAGTTGTCCACTCCCTCCATGTAATGCTGATGCTGCTAAAGCCTGGTGCATGGTAGACCGAAGGACTGAGGGTCTGAATGACAGAATGGAAAGGAAATGTACAGTGTAAGTATTCCACTAGTTGTAGTATCGTTATAGCATTCTCACTCTTAAGTTGTACTGGTAATTTTTGACTGGCATAACTGACAGGTCATGGCCGCTTGTGTTGAAAAGCAGGATATAACATCCTTATGTTCTATCAATTTGTGTATGATTTACTACAGTGTAAAGCTGAAAGCCTTCAATGTCCTGTGCGTGTTGCTCCAATTCCATCCGAGCTTTAGACAGTGGAGATTCCCTGGCGTTTTAAGCATTAAATTTCATAGCATGAACGTTTGCAGCCCTATGCAATTTTTTTCACTGGTGCTCGAGATCACGTTACGTTTTGTTTTTATACATCAAACATTCACATATCTTTTCTGGCATATGTCCTGAGTATTATATGGCGTATGTTAGTTTGGTGTGCATCAACGACTGTTTTTGTATATTTGCCATCAATAAGTTACAGTCTTTTATCTGACAGTGCTACGATGTCCCAAGTTTGATTTGTGTAGTTGTCATAATATGGCTTGGTGTATATCGGTGTATTTTGTTTACTGTTTGCAGTAACGTTTTGTTTGTCTTTCCGTTGTGTTACGTTCACAGACTGAAGTATTAATTCACAATTTAATTGATGTAAAGTATGTGAAGTCTTTTATTCATTTTTCATTGTTTGTTTTTAATCTGCCCCAGTGTGACTGTCATTGCATTGCAGTTGACACCATTAAACTACATAACGCTATCTGCTACTGCTGATTACACACTCGCACGGTAGTGTGAGAGTGTTGTATAGGCGACGAAGCAAGTCAGTAGAGAAGGCCAAAATTAGACCCCTCGTCACTCCAAAACACCTTAACCGATCTTCACCAAAATTGACATGCTTGATTATGTCATGGACGGCACTCGACATGCAAATTTTGTAACGATTGGTTCAGGGGTTTCTGCTCCCCAAATATGTGATTTTGCCTACACCCTTGAACGGATTTTTACGCAAAATACGCCAAAAGACGTCGTTCCGTGTAATGAAGTGCTTTTTGGGGATCTCAATAACTATATTTGATATTTAGACCCTTACATTACCAAAAAATGCCATTTTGGGGAATGATTTTGACTGGACTTTGTTTTTTTGCGACCGAAAACCGCTTTAACATGGGGATGCTCCAATATAAACTACCCTTAATCGTCATCGTAGCCCATAAAGTTGTACAGTAAATAGATAAGTTGGGGTCAAAAAATTGTTACTTGTGGTTTCGGGGGACCCCCTGTGCACGGGTCACGTGATACTGTGCATGCGCAGTAAACTCCTTTAACATGGCTTAATATTCATCGTAGCGCCCTGAAAGCGAATAGCTAAATTGGGGTCAGTGATTTCAAAAATGTGGATCATATATGCCCCCCGGTGATAGGTCACGTGACACGGCGCATGCGCAGTGACCGTTCCAGGTGATGGTAATGAGATCAGATTGAGTCACACATAACTCTGGAACGGATAATCGTACGATGCTAAAAATTGGTATGTGCGTTGGATGTATGAAGCTTAAATGCTTAATTCATCAGACACCATCAAGGTCAAAATGTCGAAGGTCAAGGTCACAAGGTCAAATGAAAATTGTGCCAAAAAACCTCAAATATATGCCGCAAACGTCATTTGATAGTGGAAATAGGTAACGGGACAACTCGCCGACAAACCAACTCGCGGTCAGTCAAGTCGCAGACTGGTCAACTCGCGGACTAGCCAACTCGCCGAAATGTTTTACTTAAATTTGGAGTATATAATAGCTCTGAGTGTAATTTTGGATATACACTATTTATACACTGCCAATATTGGATAGGATTAGAGTTAGGGCCAGGTTTAATGTACAAATAAAGTATAGTAATTCCATGATTTTTAAAAATTCGCTGTCGGCGAGTTGACTAGTGCGCGAGTTATCCAGTCCACGACTTGACTTGCCGCGGTTTGGTTTGTCGGCGAATTGTCCTGTAAGCTGGAAATATACCCGTCTTATAGGAAATCGTGCATGGTCGCTGAACACGTTTTTAACGGGAGTAAAATTAACGTTAATTAACGCTATTTCAATTCTCAAAACACTCAAAAATAACCGAAACACTTGCAAAGGCATTCGAGTGATGGAAGTCTTACTATTTTGACTTCACGCGCACGAGTCAAAAGGCTGTAATCTACGTCGACTCTGAAAATTAATAAATGCAATAAAACAGCAAATATAAATGTAAGCACCTTTTTTGATTTTTGCTGTTTTAGTTGTTGATGTAGGCCGTGTTTCCGTTACAGGCTGTTTTTAAACTGGAAGTTTTTTTTACATTTATGGCTGTAATAGGCGTCCATCCCATAAAGCCAATGAAGCAAACCTTCACCCTTCCTTCCCCTCACTCTCCCTGTTTTTCTTCCCTTCCCTCCATGCATCTCCTCCCTTTGTTTTTATTCCATTTTCCTCCAATCCCTCACGCCTTCTGGAAAGTCCTGGATTTTTTTCTTGAAAATTACAGGACCTGGAAAGTCACGAAAAATCACTTTGGTCCTGCAAAGTCCTGGAAAATATCCTTGAAAGTCATCAGCATCATTTTTCTAGT
>Ga0056116_1001041_pt1 | contig 10408 bp, 10 predicted proteins | sample WorMetOlspDAHAB2_FD_67352 | JGI IMG/M metagenome (GOLD analysis project Ga0056116, IMG submission 67352) | Marine gutless worms symbiont microbial communities from Max Planck institute for Marine Microbiology, Germany - Olavius sp. DAHAB.2 ...
TCGTCAAATAGCAAAACCCTAGTATGAGCTTTCATTCACATAAATAATAATATTATATTCTGATAATTATATGGTCTTAATTTGTCGTTTTGGCCAACAAGCTGGCAGCTGTTTTGCTGAGAATGTATAGAACTGATAAACTAATAAATTGATTATTGTTAGTGAAGCATAAGTGTATCTAAGAGACACAAATGGTTATTTTATATCAGTAGAACTGTTTGTGTCATCAGGTATGTGAATTCAGCAAAGAAATGCATTGACTTATGTGTTTACTGCATTACATGCAGTGAACTGGCAGATGTCATTGTCAGGCTGAGCAAGTTAGGAGTACAAGTGCGTGTTATTACAGACAGAGAACAGCTAGATGCAAGTGGGTCTCAGGTTGGCTATTTCCGCATAGAAGGTTTGTTTGCCATTTTTATGACTAATGAAGGCACGTCAGCCAGCTTAACCTATGTTGCACCTATGGGCAGTAGTTAGTGAAAAGTGTCCACTGACAATAGACTTGTTTATTATTAATATTAAATGGTTAATGTTAGGCTTGTTGAAGTGACAAAATTGTGAAAAGGAGTAAAATTAGCAATGCATCACTGGTGCTAAATCGTTATGCTTTATTGTTGAAATGGCTACTCAAAAAACGTTTGTTGTAGAGCATGTGTGAGTCACTATTAATCAGTTTGGGTGAACACTGTTGCATCTTAACAGCATACAAATCATTTGGTTGGACATTAGTTTGTGACTTTTGACATTACAACAGTTGTTTAAAAATGCAGAAATAAGTAACAAATTACTCTCCAACCAAGTGATTTGTACGCTGTTAAGATGCAAGTGTTCACTCAAATTGATGAGTGAACACTGTTATTAATGTAAATAATGTTGCTGATGTGCAGGCATACAAGTACGTCACAATGAATCATCCCATCTCATGCACCACAAGTTCTTGCTTATTGACAATCGGATATTAATAACTGGTTCATTCAACTGGTCTCGGCAGGCAATTGTTGGCAACAATGAGAACCTGGTTGTTACCACTCATCCAAAGCTAGTGCCTTTGTATCAAAGTGAATTTGAAAAACTGTGGTCTGTGTTTGATCCAAAGCAGAGAAAGTCTGTTGATGTCGAGTTGTAGATGTTGACTGACATTGTGTCAAATATTTAGATATATAATTGTAATACTGACTACTGACTTTTAAATTGTTTACTTTTACATAGTTGTCTGACCATATTGGATAATGATGTCTAAAGATCTAAGAATATTTTTAAAACATGTACTACTTGATGCACTAGCTGGCCTGTATCCAGTTTGAGTAAGTAATATGTACTGTTGGAAATCTACAGATAGTGAATTAATGAAATAAAAAAAATTACATGCCTCATTTTTTGGCATCCACACTCATGTAATCGCCTGATAAAACTATATGGTCATTATGTAAATGCAAATATAAATCTCTGCGTGCACTTCGATTTGCTTGCTACAAGTTGCACTGTAGAAATGAGTTTGATTGTATTGCTTGATTCTGTTGACAACAATTTTGTACTGTGGAGTGTATTCAGATGTTACCCTGTCATGCCACGTTTAGCATGGATGGGTATTTAATTTTCAATGGTAAGAGCTGCATACTACAAAAGCTGAATGCTTCTTAAATCTATTAATGCACTGACTACATATTTATGATGTGTTATTCTTCATGTCACCACAGTGGGTGGTTTGGATGTGAAACGCATCAGCACTCAAAATGAGATGCCAACATGAATGCATCTTGCCCAAATGACACATGCATTACAACAAAGATCTCTTCCAGTTTGCCATGCACAACTAACTCGCCACATGGCCGGCACACTGCATCGCAGTGTACAAAGTGTGTAGTCTGCATCAAATTACTGATCATTACATTCAACACGCAAGTCACTTAAAAAGTCAAAAAACATCAACACAAAATGCAACAGTCACACTGTCACAACGTCACTGGTTCGTTGATGCATCACTCGAGTTTTCCAGAAAAATTACCACACATTAACTCCTTCGACGACCACGTGGCGTTCGACCGCCACGTTTTGCACCAGCAGGTGTAGTCTGCTTTTCAGTAGTGCCCGAATCAACCCTAGGTGTTCGGTGTTTTGACTTTGGAACTGACACAATCTCATCATCATCACCATCATCATCCTCTGCCATTATTTTTTGTCGCTTTGTTGGCGTTGCTCCTTCTTGTTTTGGAGGTCGACCGCGCTGCTTTTTTGTGGCCTCTGGCTCCACTGGATCCTCGAACAGTCCAGTTTCTGGCAGGCCTGTGTCAGCTGTCTGGCCATCTGCTCCACCAGACCTGTTAAATGCCACCACAGGAGCCAGTACTGGTGGCCCAAGTTCACCCTGGCCCACGATCCCAGGAGACTTGCCCGACTTTTTTACCGGAATAATTGTCTTTCCTTCGCGACCTCTCGGCTGCTTCCACTTGGTCTTCTGGTCAACTGTATGCAGAATGCTCAAGTGCTCATAGAGGGCCGGCGAGTCGATGAACGTTAGTGAACAAAATGGACAGCTGAAAGATCCGCCAACCACAGGTTGCGGTCCTGGCACCACCTGCTGCTGCAGTTGCGGGGAAACCACCATTTGTTGGGTTGGATGGCGAAGAAGCAATCCTGATGATACCGGCTGTGGTGGTGACACAGGCATTCGGAAACGAGGCCCGCTAACACCTCCACCACGGCACATAACACCGCCACTTCGAACAAATGCTGGATGTTCTAGTGTAGCACTGTGCTGATGATGCAAAATGTTGTTTTCCTTCTCATCCTGCTGTGGTGGCACTGCATCAGCACTACTTGTGCCTTCAGTCACAGCATCTGCACTTAACTCGATCTCTATTTCGTTGCCAGTCATTGTAACACGTGAAGGACTTGCAGCCGAGTTCTTCAACTGCAGTGAAAACATCAAATCAGGCTCACTAAAAATATATTTTACTAGTCGCAATGGTAAAAAAGAAAATGGTAGCCCCATATTGACAGTATGGAATGGAGCTGATCCCAGGCTCTATGCAGTAACCTGGCAGGTAAAGTTAACCAATATACCTGGTGTAGGCTGCCATTACTTACTGTCGTTGCCTTCCCACCTTAAACTATCTGCAAACTGAAATGAAACTGAAACAAAACAGTTAACAGTTTCATTTCATTTCAGTTTATTTCAGACAGGGTTAGAGCATCAATACAATGGGTGAGCGAGTGAGTACGGTTTAATATGACTGTTCCACCTGACACAATACGTCATTTCAGGGACGACACTGCAATGGGTTAATTTATTTACAGTACTCAATTAATGGAATTGTCTGTATCCATATCATCATTTCTGTATACTGAGACAATGTGACTAATTCTTTACACAAAGTAAGTAAATAAACAGTACAAGAAATTCCCAAGCACCAAGGGCATCAACTGATCAAAACATAAGTAGACGACATAAAAACAGGAATGTCGTACCTTTTTCACAAGAAAGCTTGCATCTCCAATAATAATGGTAACTGGATCAGTCTGAGTGGAGGAATCCTGTGACAAGCCGTTGTCCTCTAGATGCTGAAATGATGTGTCCTGTGACAATGTTGTGTTGCCAGCAAAGTCGTCAAATGACTCATTGATGACTGCAAAGTCCCGTAATGATGGCTCAGACGTAGCAGGAACATCAGAACCAATATCTGAGGGTATGGGTTCAGTCTCTGCGTCGGTCAGTGCAACAACGGCTTGTATCTCAGTGCTAACCTGGTGAGACATGCTCATCTGCAATACATTCCACATTCCCAGCTCAACTTTGCAACAGTCGGCGACTCATAATGATCAAATTATTACTAGACAACAATGACCTTCAGCTATGATGACCTTTCAACAAAGGTGCTTAGTTCGACAGAGCAGTAATTTGTTACAAATATGCTGCCCGTCAGTACGCACAGCAGGTAATGTGCAATAGTTTCAACTTTAAAAAACGGCCATGGGTAAAGAAATCATAACTAAAACAGTATTTCTTTCACTCTTGCAGTAGGCGATTAGCTGTGAATTCTGAAAAGTTATTGTCAAAACCTGCATTCTCCTTTAACCTTTGTCAGCCTACAGCAAGTTCCCGCCGCCGAATATTATCCCTTCACAACTATGCAACAGCATAGCAGTTGATGGCTATTTGATCCTCTGCTGTAAGTACTCTTGTTAAAACTTACCAACTCAATAGCATAGCAGTCTGCAACAGTTAGAAACCCGAGTGTTGCAATATTTCATAGCCATTTATTTAAATCCAACAAATTACGGACAAAAGACAGCTACAAATGACGTCATTACTGACGCCATTCCCAATACGGTAAATAAGTAAAGGAGTAAAATCTGGCAGTGTGACAATTGCAGCAGCTGTGTACAACACGAACCTCGTACGAATATATCGCAATATGGATTTGTTTGCTGGATTCCAACTATTGCGTGCTGTTTATTAACAGGGTTAGAGTTACGAGTGAAACTGCAAAAATGGCAAGGACATTTTATTAAACTGCAATACCGTACGGGTGACAGCGCCACTCATGAGATCTAACCATCATCTCCCCTCTTCCCCATATGCCAACCCTTACATCCTCTTGCGCCCCTCTCTGCATGCAAACTCACGTAATTGCAGGGACTAAGTCATATTGTACATTTGAAATGATTGCTGCTAGTGACAGTTTAAAATTGCACTTTTGTTAAAAAGCTGAAATCGCCAGTGACAGTAATTAAATTTTATGTTGTTAAACGGGTTTTCAGGTTATATATAGCTTCTCGTGTATGGACACAGTACAACTATTGTAAACTGTACAATGCCATTATTAAAAACTCGACTGTTTATGAAAAAAGCAGAATCCAATGACTTCAGAATGTTAACAGCTAGGCCTATATATACCGTTTTCTTACATATTAGCCCTGCAATGTTAACAACATGAATATAGGTTTAAGCTTTATGTGCACTACCGTCATCCCACCCCCAAAGTAGCAAACTATTCATAACTTTTCTGTTAACTTGTGTGGAGACCACTATATATAATGTAACTATAGTACAGTGTGGCCCAAAAAAAGAAGCCACTATCAAGTATCATTGAATTGTGTCAAAAACGTCAGTCAGCAAGGCTAGACTTTTCATAAATTTGAGTATAAACTAGGTACCATAATATTACAGCTTGTATTAAATATTCTCTGTGACCTAATTTGTGACGTCATCAGTTGTTGTTAGAAGCAGTGATACAGGTAAAATCAATGTACATGATAAAATTGTGACTGAAAAACAGAAAGAGGAGAAAATATCGATTCCAATAGACTTTTTTTTACATAAATCCAGTGGCACCAACTCCATAGGGCACGGAGGGCCACGTGCCCCCCACTTTTACAAATGACTGAGCATAGGGGACACCACCAGTAGTAAAATAGCAAATAAGAAACTGACCAAACTGTACTGACCACCATGAACGCGCTTACTAAAATGACTAACTGTACTTGTACAAAAAGTGGAGGGGCGCAACAAAATTTTTTTGGCACTTTGCACCAGACGTGTGCCCACCATTTTCAAATTTGTTCTGGCGCCACTGCATAAATTTACATTGAAAAGGTGATTTCTGAATAAATTCGCAGCTTGCTAAGGCATACCGTATGACACATATAACTTCTTTGCAGGTCAAGCACAGTTATTGTAGGTCATGCACAAGTTTTAATCTCAATGGAAAATATTAGTGCCTGATCTATACCTTAATTTGACAAATCTAATCTCTCGCATTCTTTAATACGATTTTTTAAATAATTTGTTATGTTACTCACTTTTTGGCCACCCTGTAGGTCTTGCTTTTGCCCATGCCGCAATTATACTTCGATCTAAACACTATTTGTGCAGCACTGGATTTGACATTTGTGAGCTGCTGCCCCATTATTGCTCTATCAAGTTTATACCAGTAGCTTTGTTTTTCATCCATAGTTACGGATATTAGCAACTTGTGAAATTTGCGAAACAATTGGCAAAACATCACTCTAGCTATACAGTATACAGCACACACCTGTTTATCGCACTGTCATTTATGATGGAAAGTACTGAAAAGAATATTATCCCGTTATAACCAACAGAATCATACACTACAGTTGTTTATGTAATGTGATTTTCCCCCAGAAACATGGCTTATGAAGAAGCGTGCAACTGCACTGTCTACAGTCCCAAGTTTTGAGAAGTCGACAAATTTTTTGAAAACTGTCAGCATGAATAACTGCCTAACATGCTGACTAGTAAGATGTGATAAATGTGGCAGCATAATATTAATGTAACAGCAACTTAACATTCAAAATTATAGAGGAGCATCAATTCTGATTTTACAATAGAAGACAGCCTCACAAAAGAAACAGTGCAATTACATGTAGCAACTGTGACAATGATATGCAAAACAAATACCACTAAAAATCCTTTACACTTTACCACTCCACAGCATTCAAGGCATACTATGTTTATTTACGTTGACAAGTATGGAACGCTTAACAAGCAACAACAAGCTTAACTAAAGTGTTTTCCACTCATCAGATTGCAGGTGACAGTAATAGCAAGCAACAATAACAATGTACTTAACAACCATTGCAAACTTATAAACAACTCCAAACAAACTTTGTCCAAGGAAAGAAAACAGGACCGTCGACACGTAAGCATGTTTTATGGCCTTTTCGCAAAACAACCTGGATCAGTAGACAGCAGAACAAATTATGGGTTTCAAATGTTTTACCAGGGCAAGAAGTTAGTATCTGCCGTAAGTTGTTTTTCCAATCCAATTGGGGAAGAGACAAATATGATACACACCATCCCTCTATGCACTTTTACAAATGCCAACCAACAGCATCAAAGCAATAAATGGAATATAATAGGTCTGCTGTGCTGTCCAGTATTGGATTACTAGCCATGAATTACTATTTTATGGGAGTTAAAAAAGTAACTAAGCACTTCTTTCAAGTAGTGTGTTACAGTAATTTAACTTCTGCAAAGTAACGGTAACCGAAAGTAATACCAATTTTGCATTAATTTTATGAACAAAAGTTTCGTCCACATGGTACATGTGGGCTGCATTTACCATGCAGCCTTAGACAGCAGTATGTTATTTAGTGCGTCATGTAGTCAGGACTGGAACTTAAACTTCATAAAATGTTAAATTAGTCATGATTACTGTTGCTTAACAAAGATACTAACAAGGACATGGTTTTGACCGTCATTAACTGACTAGTTGTCCACAGTTTAAGAGAACATTAACTACAAGTAATTATTAATTCGTAACATAACAAGTGGCAAAATTACTGATAGTGGTAATTTTCAAAATCTACAGATTATCATAATCTTCACTACTGCATATTCAGCTAGTAATGACAACAGCCACACACAACTGCATACCTAATCATAGTCATCAGATTCAGTCAGTGACATACTGTACTCACTACTCAATTCATATAACTAAAAAATCGTAGAACAGTGCCAAACAGCCAGCAACCCTCAAAAAGACAACCAACTCAGTCCCAAGGTTAGTATCGTCTATGTCAAGCACACCCTCTACCGCCATTATTTATAAACATTCAACCTGAAAAATGATGCTCACTTAACCATCCCAGAAGTGTAGATTGTAGAATGCTGTTTGCTCAAGGTAATGCAGTGTGCAAGTGTGCCCCATCCCATCCCCAATTCTTTAAAATACAGACTACAGTCTACTTTCCAAATTATGTCACTCCAAGGTTTGGACGTTCCACTACTAGTCTAGACCAGTGAATCAAAAACTAAACAATACATTACAATGACGCAGCATGTGCAGCAGTTCTGTAGAGAATGAAAAACATACTTGTGTTTGCGTTTCCAAGTCACACTGTGTGCAGTCAGTCTGACTTTCTGAACACGCCACGTCAACACCAGCTTGCACATCACGGCTCAGCAAATTGGCCATGCTGGAGTCAGTCTGGCAATCGGTGATATTCACTGACACGGATGCCTGCACGGATGATTCGGCAGATTCTACGGAGGCCTGAGTTTCATGGTCAGCTCGCCATGCAAAACTCAGTTCCGTCTGCATCGAAGCCTGCGTCCCATAACACTCTGTCTGCATAGTACCGTCTGTGACTGGAGTTGACACCTGGCAGTCACCATCGGAGGTTTCAACAGACATCTGACTGTGAGCATTTCTCGTCACAGCAACTGCCTGTACTTGCTCATGTACCTGGCACACGTGATGAATTAAACAATAATGCTGCATGACAGTATTTCATTATTACACAAAGTGCTGTTGCAATTGAAACTGGAAAGCAAATGCTAATGAATAGTGTGTCCACCTTGAAACACACATGAAAATATGCAAATGGTTGACCTAACATTGACAAAAATTAGAAACTGGAAAAACTCGCTGCTAAAATTAAATTAATAGCTATTTGCATTTTGTCATTTGTAGCAAGTTGTGTGCAACAGTGAAACGAATGAAACACATAACCTGAAAATATATGGTACATTGCACTAAGCTGTTAAACCACAGCTCTGAATGATAAGGGCAGCAGTGTCGATACGTCATTTACTTAGTAGTCAACCACAACTGTGACTAGCAGTAGTGGAGAACGATGGCAGTTCCTGCGACTATGTGACACGTAAACTAGTTTGTATGCTTTCTTCACAAAAATGCAAATGCTTTTTCTAACAAACAGTCTCTGATGCTGTATACAGCTAACTTATCACTTGTTATCAACCATAATTATAGAAACCATACTCACAAATTCGTTCGACTCTACTAGTAGCAACCAAACATATAACAGTAAATGTGTATAAATCCAAAACAGTTTTACACTTTTGTTTAAAATCAACATGCAATGCTGAATACACCTGACGGAAAAACAAATAAAAACACGTCACTGACATCAGCCAATAAAAATATCACTTGAACTAAAATGCAAGACAACAACTGATGAAGCTATCACCTGTGTGGAAAGATTAGCATGGGTCTCAGTAGCGATGTCAGTAAATGTCTGCTCAATTCTCATTTCCTTTGTCTGAGCTGCAGTCGACATCATCTGCTTGACATCAGTCTGTGCACTTACAGTCGACTGCCAGTATGAGCTGTCAGTTTGCACAGTAACAGCACGTAGCCATTCCTGCCACTCCGTTTGGGTCATGTGTGATTCATCGTTGGAATCTGTTTGTGTTGATTCACACTGCAGCCATTCAGACTGGTCAGTCTGAGTCCCCGTCACATGACACCATTCTGAACCATCTGTCTGTGTGTCACTGGGTCGCATCCACTCTGAACCGTGTGCCTGTGTTGAGATGTTGTCACTCTTCACTGCAACTGTCTGCATCTCAGATTCAGTTGTTGCTTCAACGGGTGATTTGTAAACTACAGAATAAAACAAGCACATTCAAAATCATGAAGAACAAAATAATATATGTATGACGTACTGTTCTTCAGTAATCCAGTGCACGAATGCTTTGTCAGTAAATACTATGGTGCTTTCAATAATATCATGCGGTTACTTGGATCTAAAAGGAACGAAATAGTTGCTGTGCATTTAATGATATCATTTTGTTTACCTACATTGTTATATGGCTATGAAATTTGGCATGCTCGTGCAGCAGATGTTCGATCTGCGAGTGTTGCTTGGAACAATGGCTTTCGTAAAATCTTCAATACCTGTTGGTGTGAGTCTGTGAGACCTTTGCAGTTTTTCTGCTCATGCCTACCTCTATCTTTCGTCATTCATCAGCGCAGATTATTTTACTGGAAGAAGTGTCTGTTTTCAAACAATATGATTATACAGACTTTGGCTAGATGTTGTATTGACAATATTGGTGCTTTGTGTGATATTTATAAATTTAATGTTAAAGATCTGGTCGCTGCTTATCACCTAAAATGTCTGATATGGGATGTTTTTAGCTGTATGCTGTAACTCTAGGCCTAATTACGTTTTTATACATTTCTGTAGTTTCTGTAGTTTTTACTGTATTCTTACTGTGTTTTATTGTATTGTATGGTTTTGCTGCTTCAGCGTAATAAACAATAAACAATAATAATAATAATACATACATACATTTCACAATTCAACCACAATGGCAAATGTAGAAGACGATAATTATTCTTCTATGCATATTTACTTGCAAACAGTGAGCAAAAAACTATGCTGTACATGTAAATTCTAAATGACAGAACATTATCAACAAATTCTCGCGAGGATTTGATGCAGAAAAAAGGACAGCAGTAATTAAAAATAAAATAAGACGATCCCGATGTAGAAAAAGCACATGTAGGACCACAGAACAGCACGATGGTAAGTCAGCTAATTGGTGTTGTCTTTTGTGGTGATTTTGATTCTGCACTCGGTAACAGTCCACATAAGCTCCACCACACCATATCTGTTGCTTATTCAGTACACC
>Ga0056116_1001042_pt1 | contig 10405 bp, 3 predicted proteins | sample WorMetOlspDAHAB2_FD_67352 | JGI IMG/M metagenome (GOLD analysis project Ga0056116, IMG submission 67352) | Marine gutless worms symbiont microbial communities from Max Planck institute for Marine Microbiology, Germany - Olavius sp. DAHAB.2 ...
GGGTGTACTGAATAGTGGTTTTAGACTATTCGGCCGAATACAAATAGTTCTGTGAACTATTCGGCCGAATAAGAATACGAATAGCGTTGGCGGCTGAGCATTTTGTTGCTGCACCTGCTGTTCTGATATTTACCACCTCCTTATGTCCCTCGCTAATTACGGCCGTGCCTGTATGCTTGTCTAGCCATGACCCTCCCCCTTCATTTGTCTCCCAAAATCAGGCCGTCTGAGCAAGAGCAGCTGGCATTGGTTGAGTGAAGTCGGCCGTAGACGTGACTAGCTGCATTATACATATACAGACTAACTATTCGTATTCGTTCTGACGACATTATTCGTCTGAATATGAATACAGTATTCGGACCACTATTCAGCACCGAAGTGAATACAAAACAAATACTTGGTAAATCCCTAGTTTTAAGTCTGGATATGAAAGTACAGAAAGAGAGAGTCGCAGTTTAGCACAGCAGGTAGCAGTGAGTTCCAAGTCCCACTCCACATTCACAGATATATCCGTTCCACTGAGCAAAATTTTCCACAGCAACGCATCAGCACGGACGGCCAATGGGCTGTCACCGATGCTGGTCCGTCAGCTCGGAAAAACATTCTCCCAGACCCCTGTGCAACCCAAACGCCACCGAAGCTGCTTTCAGGCGCCTGCTAAAGACATTTCCGTTTGCATGGTACCAACAAACTGAGCGCATTAGAAAGGTTAACTGATGTTCAATAATGACAAAAGTCTCTTCACAGGCACAGGACAGACAGGAAAAGAGCGGCAGATCTGCGGTCGGGTAGGTAACCATAGTTACCTAACCGACACTAGGGAGTCGCTCTGGCAGGTCACCGACTTTCTGACGTATCCAGCTAGGTTTAAAGGCCTATAAGAGAAAGATGCGCACCCAGCTACCTACAGTGCTGTAATAAGACCACCGCACCTTCGCTTTTTTACCTTAGCATTCCACATGTAGTGCGTGTCCTACATATTCATAAATATTCATATGCATTGGAATGTCACTGGACGGGTAGTCATTGCCAATCTGTCTGTAGTCCTGTCCGAAAAAAAGACACATTTTCAGCACTCCTCCCACCATTTCACCCCATCAATAGTGGCTACTTCTTCACACCAGTCCTAGTAGCCAAGCAAGTAACGGAAGACTAACACGTGATCTTTCATGGTGCTGTCCGAGGACATCACGCAGCACCACAGCACGTTGAAGCGCGCACGATCGACGACAAGCGGCGCCACATGGTCAAAACTAGCTGTAAACGTCCTAGACACCCTAAATTAACCGGCGACGACACGTCTATATGCAGGCGAAACGCACGGTCCCGAAAACTGCGGTCACCAGCACGTTATGTTAATCGAAAACTTGGCGATTTAGAACCACGATGACGTCACGAGTGACGTCATACGGCACCCGAATGACGCAAACGGTGACGCTCCGGTGGTCTGCAGGCGCACCACTAGGGCAGCCCAAGTCTAGACGTCGCGTCCTGACGACAGCGTACGCTCCACGCTCGGGTTCTCTGACGGCGGACGGCGCTACTGGCCACAAACATTCGTCGTAATCATCCCGGATACCTCGCTACGAAACGCCAAACACGACATGTCGTCGTCGTCGCCGGTTAATTCAGGGTGTCGTCGGACGTTTACTGCTAGTTTTGGCCATGTGGCGCCGCCTGTCGTTGATCGTGCAAAGCGCTTCAACGTGTAGTGGTGCATCATGTAATTACATGGATTACTACTCATATACCGACTCCAAAGGGATGGAAGGCCGAGTTGGCCTGGTTGTTTGACCAATAGTGGACACTTTACCATGAAGTGGTCACATGTCAAATTATCAACCACAGATCAGGTGTAGATCTAGGAAAGTCTACAAATAAGATCTGCCGTCCTAACCACTGAGCCACGCCGACAACAATAACAATGCTCGTATAAAAGTCTCTGGACATGCGCCTATAATTAGTTAGATGCTTACTACTGGGTGCTCTTTAGCACCCAAGGGTTAGGATTAGGGTTCGATTAGGATTAGTTGGTTGGCTAGTGGTTATGCGCACGAATTTGTAATACTTTATGTTGTCATTGTACAGGACCTGCAAAGCTAATAAGCCCAATTTCAACGTTGACAAGACAAGACTTGATATCATTATCATCATCATTATCATCATCATCATCACTGAAGAATTTTAAAACAAAATGCCTATCACAATATTAACACGAGCGATAAACAACAGATGGCGTTGGCTGTTAATTCGAGCCATCCGGCCGACACGGATTGTACGCCGTCAAAAAAGCAATGAGCTTCCTCGCAACGGGCATTAATCTCTGCTAAATCTTCTTATACGCACTGTGTCAAACTCCATCTAAGACACAGACGGACGGAGGACGAACAAAGAGGCGCGTCTCTTTGTCCGTTGTGTCTGTCAGGGGCGTCCATCCTATGTGGGGAACGAACCGAGATGCTTCATAGAAATTTAATGGGAGGGGGTGATTGAAATCCGGGATCAACCAATAAATACACTAAATTTAGTCAGTTGATTATCAGGAAACTCATTAAAATTACTGCCAATATATATCACATTTTAAGACTAAAATGCACAAAATTGGATTCCCGGCGTCTGTCCGTTCGTTCGTCTCTTAGATGGAGCTTGACGCACTGTGGACCCAGTGACACGTTACGACCTCCGAAATGACCTATATTGTGTCGAGTGGGGCGTTAAACTCTACTCACTCACTCACCCCGAGGGCGTTTGCGCGCAAGTCGAGGTCGGCGTTCCATAACTGACCGGGAGCTTTAATATCGATCCGGGCGGGCGACGTCGAGTCACTGAGGGGCAGACGGACGGCTCGACCGTCCGTCGGACGGCGGTCGGAAGGGGAAAGGTGCTCGGAGGCAGAGGCTTCTCTTAACCAGCGACGCCGCTCGCTCGACTGTTCGACTGTCGAGCATAATGGGCCGACGAGACACGGCCGGTGGTCCCGTCGGGCACCTTGCCCCCCCCCCCCTCACCCGCCAATCCGGCGCTAGGAGTCGAATGCTTGCAAAACACCTGCCGAGGTACATGTCCCGAGTCTAGTAAATCACGCAAGAACGGTCGTACGTTTCAGCAACGCACACGCAAAACAAACGTGTAAAATTACTTCTGCGTACTCTGTATTATACTCGATATTAACTATGCGCAGTCTGACAATCAATCAGTGCAGTGCACGTATGAAAAGCTATTAAAATGTCCGAAAAAGACAACAGAAACTTCTCGGGCGCTACAGGAAAGTCAGGAAAATGCGCGGCTACAAGAGGTGAACCCTTCAGCCTACTGCTAAAACCGCGAAGTAACGGTGCAGAGGTATCAGAGGAGATACGATAAACACACTGGTGTTTAAGAGTGCATCAGCGGTTCTGTCAAAATCTTACGAAATAGTTTTCTGAATTTGTGTCAAATTCCATCTAAGAGACGGACGAATGGACGAACAGACAGACGAAGAGACGCGTCTCTGCGTCGGTCTGTTCGTTTGTGTCTTAGATGGAGTTTGACACCATAGCAGCAGAATTATGTAATATTTGCCTAAATTCTTAAAAACGCAAAAAAAGCAAACAATGCTGGTACTATATACCAGAGACGGGTAATTAATTAGATCTAATTACAATTAGATGCTAATTAATTATTTTCAATTAGTGTGCAATTACTACATTGTGTCATCAGCAGTTCGGTACCACGTTTGATCACTCTTATTCAACGCCGTTTGGTTGGTGCTATATGGAACCAACACCCAGTGCTACAACCAAGCTACAGGCGCAGGATATTCCGACTCCTGGTTCAGTGTTGCCTGTTATAATTGGCTGTCAATGCAGGCCTTATCAGCTCACTGAATAACTCGTTTTGCCTAAGTGAGAAACCTCATTACTTGACGACAACCGTCGTAGACCCAAGAGGAAGAAGTCAACGGCTTGCCCATTAGATCAATGACACACGAGTCCAATTGAAATGATACAGACTAACTGTGCCGGAAGTGCCGTTATATCTCAACCAACTAGCCAACCGACACGATATAATACACATACCGGTACTTCACTCAGTTCACTGACGATGCTCCATTCTGTGACTCGGGGCTTTTTACAGTGCAGTTCTACAATAAATGTGCAGTTAAACTGGATTATGTACAGTTGTCAAATCGAATTTGTGCAGTTAAAATGTTGACTGCGTGTCAACAGAAGCGAGATTTTCAGCTTCAAATGCAGCAGCACTAAGCCTAAGCAGGTTATGCAGTTGTATTTCCTTTAAAATTCCCTTTTCTGACCGCCACATCTGATATCGTCAAGAACTGACATTCAATCACGCAGCAGCTGACTATACAAACATTACCGCCATGTACATAACGCCATTCTGTCAACGTGTATGGCGAGTATCCGAGATGCTTTTCAGCGTGGCAGTCCCACGCGACATGCATCACCGCCGTAGCAGGCTTGTCAGTTGGGCTAAGTGCCTTCCAGAAAACTAAAAATTATTGACGGCCCGGACCCGGCAGGGCCACGGATGGTGTCGGGGCGGAGGAGGAAAAAGGGAAGGGGTTTACTTCCGGTCCCGGCGTACGACCAGACGGTGGCGGACTGGGTGCTGGCAACCCGAGCGTCCTGATAGGAACCGTGGTCGGGGCCAACGTGACGTGCATATAAATTAGGAACCCGCAGACAGCGCATTTCAACATCACCACTACGACCACCATACACATTCGTTTTACGCTTCTTTTTGTCCCGACAACCTTGCATGGGGTGACCGTGAGTGACGGTATTCTCTCTACGACAGTTACCGCCGCCATGTTGGGAGGTATGCCACATGTCTGCTTGCAAACTGTTTTGTATGAAATTTATACGTAAGTCAAAATACACAATTTGTAAATAACCTTGGCATAGGTATTTCGACTCACTGTTTGTTCCAACTAAGTATACCTCCAACATGGCAGAGTGGTGTTATGCTCAGCTCAATGACGTCGGTGACCTCATGTATACCGAACGTCACCGCCTCTCTAATTCCAGTTAGCGTTGCGTTTTACATATCATTGTATTTTTTTGTATTTGCCTATACTTCTACATTATCGACTTTTTGTGTCACAGCTGGCAAAACACTGCAAGCGGCATCTTGAATAGCTATCTGGTAATTTATTCTGGTTTTTGGTTGCTATCTCCATTCCTGTTTGCGCCATCTTAGTTCAATAAATGATTATGCCTAAAAGTTTAATACCTCTGTTCATACCAAAGGACATCACTTAGTTCCAATTACAGTAGTGGACTAGTGGCAGGGAAAGTGCAATTATTATACGAGATAAATGTAAAAAAAAACTTCCCAGTTTACAAAAGTCTTTAACGGCGACACGGCCTACATCACACAACTTAAACAGCAAAAATCAAAAAGGTGCAATTACTTTTGCAGCACTTCGCCATAATGTCAACGTGCTCCTAAATAATGGCACCTATTTGATTTTTGCTGTTTTAGTTGTGTGATGAAGGCAGTGTCGCCGTTAAAGACTCTTGCAAACTGGGGAGTTTTTTAACATTTATATCTGTTGTTGTATTACAATTTCCCGACCGTATAAATTGTGAGAGTCGTCATGCTTAACAGCATAAATTTTATCTCTAGTTTAAATACTACCGTCACCGTCGTGTTCAGAGACAGCGATTGCCTATAAAGTGGTTAAAACCGTGGCAATATGACAACACGATAAGCGAGTTTTGGGCCTATTTTCACTGCGCATGCGCAGAAACGGCTATTTAGGAGCTTCTGGTCAAGATCTGAACTCGCCATTCGCTTCAGCGACCCCGACTTCCTGTTACAGGGTAATAACTCTTCTGTCGGAATACGTTTTCGCTACGTTTTGGCAATTTCTTTAGTGCGCATGCGTAGAAATAGCGTTAATTCTGCTTCCAGTCTAAAACCTGCCCTCACCATTGTGTTCAGCTACCATGATTACTTATAAATGGGATAAAAATTGTGGCGATTTGACAACAATACAAGCGAGTTTTGGGCATATTTTCACTGTGCATGCTCAGAAACGGCTATTTTAGGAGCTTCCGGTCAAAAACCTGTCCCCACCATTCGCTCCTGAGCCTTGATTATCTATAAGACAGATAAATAATAAAATAATAAATAGGATGATCAAAATTGGCATGTGGGTCGGGCATGCGAGGCACTGTCCACGAAACACTGTGAAGGTCAGAAGGTCAAGGTCACAAAGTCACGCGACGCAGTAGCACAAAAACGTCAACTATATCCTGTAAACGTCACTCGGTAGTGAAAATCCGACATTTTTTCACTAGAGTGAAATATGTAGTGCATATAAGTGCGGACAGACGCCGCGAATTATTCGCGGCGTCTGTCCGTCCGTCCACCCATCCGATCGTTTCAAACTCCATCTAAGAGACGGACGGACTGTCCGTCCGTTCATTCGCCCATCCGTCTCTTACATGGAGTTTGACACTTAGGCTTTCTCTAAGGTATATTTTGTAGTAACTGTTGGAATGAATTTTGCCAACTGCTACACAAAGGAACTGGACATTCGAATTCGCACAATCTGCAAAAACATTCAATACAAAGTTCACAAACCAATTGAAAAATGTCACCGTTTATTAACGTTTGTTACTGTTTCAATAACAAAGAGTTTATTATTATTTTTTGACATTTAGCACACATATTAAATTTATTTGGGGTACCCTTCCAGTTACTGTCATATATTTAAATTATTGCATTCTTCACACGACTTCTTCTTGTACTTCCAGTCTGCTGTTGGGCTTATTATTTTTATTTCCAGTTTGTGTTCGATATCGAAGTTCAATGACTGATGAACTAAACTTAATGCTGTTGGATCTGCTTTAACGTATTCTGCTAATACCTCTGAAGATACCTTAACTGTGTCGGGTGTGGCGTTAAACCAAAGAGTAGTGGACAGATGCGAAGAATTTTTTGGGACTGCCTGAAAATTGTCATGGCACCAATAATTAGACTATTGGGAGAACTCATCCAAAACTGGAGCTGCTGTCCTCTATTCTCCAATTAGATTTGACCGGCTAACACTACATATTCAAACTATTTTGCAGCCATCTAGTCATAAGCCTCTGAAGTGAGTGAGCGAGTAGAGTTTAACGTTCCACCCGACACAATATAGGTCATTTCGGAGGCGGATAGGACTCTGAAGTCATATAAGGACTACCACTTGGTCCTCTTGCAGACTAAACAACTCACAGAAAGGACAATTCCATTGACTAGTAAATTTGCCACCTGCAATTTAAAAAAATCACATTTAGAGTGATTATCTAATCCAATTTTCTGTCCAGCATTTCCATGAACTGATTGGTCCACAATTCCTCCAGTCTGTAAGTTGACCAGTCCATGAATTGACTGACTGAAAGCTGGTTTGTTGCCGAATCGTATGGTTAGCACCAAAATTAACCCTCTGTGTCCCAAAGATGAGCTGCACCTCTGTGACCGCCTAATGGCATTACGGTGCTCTATAAATTTCGTATTATTATTATCTCAGCTGCGTACGAGTTGCTCCACAAGGTATCGGTCAACTCGTTACACGGTCAACTTGCCACCTGTATATATGAGCCTTGATTATCTGATGAGCTAACTGTTTAGACCCCCAAGCCGATTTTTTAAAAATATTGGATGGCTGGAAAGAAATTTCAGCTGATATTCGGCTTAGCCGAATTATCGTTTTAAATACGGCTAAAATTTGACTGACTACCGACATTTTCGGCTGAAACACGGCTGAAATATTTCACATAACACAATAAACAAGAAAAGAACTGTCACTGCCAGTCAAAAAACAGTCATGAAGTAAGCAGACAAGTGCTCTGCAGTCTGTGCATAGCACACACTGGCCGTTGTTAGTTCTGCAAAACAAGAGATTTCTTCTACATCACAAGTTACAACTTATGCAAAACTAAACTTGTGATTGTCATGCACAAAACAGGCACGACAGCCAAACTTTTTTGGCAGATGGTTACAGTGCAGACAAGCTCTGCCACCCGAGATCTAATGCTTATTCAGCAGAACAAGTTCTGCTGAATAAGCAACAGATCTTGGGTGGAGGAGCTTGTCTGCACTGTTACCTGGCGGATTTTTGGCAAAGAAAATTTGGCATCAAATATGGCTAACGGCGCTGGCTTTGGGTCTATAAATGTTAAGTAACAGGGTTGGAATTGGTTAAGTCTATTCTGCCAGAAGGAATGAAAAACATATCTTCAGTTTTCGTTCTCTGCCAAACCAGACTCAGTATAGCTTTTGACAGGCTTATTTTTGCAAACAGAATTACATTGCAACCTTATTATAATGCTCATCATTAGAGCGCTCACACAGTTATAACACTCATAGGACGTTGGATTCCGTTAAACAATGACGGTGTCATTCTTCAATCATCTAGCATCTTATTAACCACATGAGTTGTATGTCAGCGTACATTACGTTTCATTAATTGATGAGTTTTCTTCAGTTATAACACCATTGCTTGCTGTTTTCAAACAGTTGTTATATATGATTGTCCCACGTGATCTACCAGTTTATTATTATGCATTTTAGGCCATTCAAAATGTGTATCTCGTTATAACGCTCGTTTCACTTAGACCTCAGAATCAGCGTTATAACGAGGTTGGGCAACAGTCTAGATAAGCTCTGCCACCCCGATATCTCATGCTTATTCAGCAGAACAAGTTCTACTAAATAAGCAACAGATCTGGAGAGGCGTAGCTTATTTAGGTATCAGTGTAGTTTAGGTGCGCCATCATAGATCTGTCGCTTATTCAGTAGAACTTGTTCTGCTGAATAAGCATCAGGTCTATGGTGGCGCACCTAAACTACACTGATACCCTTATTTAGATTTTAGACTGTTACCCAAGGTGCAGTGTATTTCCAAACGTAATGCTTTATTTAACACGTTTTAGCAGTTTCACAAAGAATTTTACAAAGCAGAGGTGACTATATTGCTCAGCCGGCGCTGTCGTAGAAGTTCACCCGCGGGTCTAACCCTAACACTAACCCTAAACCTAACCCTAACTAACCCTAACCCTTACCCTAACCCTAATTAACCCTACCCGCGGGTGAACTTCTACGACAGCGCCGGAAATCTGCACTGGAACGTCGATCTACCTGTACCACTTTCTGCATGGGTTATCGCTAAATCGCCGATCTACCGCTAGCACTAAGCTTTAGTAAAGTCAAATTTACCGTAGCCATCCACTGTATGCCGGAGATGAATGGCGTGACCAGTCTTCCATGACGAAAGCAGCCACTGAAGCCGCAGACGACAGTTGACACACTGATGAATCACTCTAGCGGCTGATACGCATTCAAAATCAACGAATGCACTGTTCTCACAAATACAGTCTCAGTCTTTTGCATTTGCTGTAGATGTCCACAAATTAACAGCAGTACGCTACTTCAAAACAAACGGACTTTTTAACGACATAATTTATTTATTATCGCTCAATCCGATTCAGACTGCTAGTGATGACTGAAATACTTGGATTCGAATGCACCGTGTCGAGTATGCCTGAGTACTCGCTCGAATTATGCTGTCGGCAACGTGCTTGCAAAAGTTCCGTACAAAACGGAAAATTTTTGTTTTCACGTATAAAAATTTACCGAGACTGGAATTAACTTGTGAAATTATCACTGTATATACCGTATATAGTCAGATTACTCACTTACTTTCAGCGTGTTCAACAACTCGCAAAGGTGATCTAACAACTAATGACTTACTTTTATTATTATATTTAAATTGGCATCTATTTTTATCACTATGGCATAAATTGCTCGCTTTCAGGTAGTAAAGTGACTTAAGTTAGTCTAAGTATCTAATAATTGTTTCTCATTAATATGACTACTGAAATATAACAAAACCAGATTTTACAAGTTATAACATACTGAGCAGTCTGTGCTAGAGATAAATTGCTGAGTGGGCTTGCATGTAAGCCAATCAACTGCTTTTGAACTCACTGTGCAGATAATAAGTCCAATTTCCTAATACTAAAATTCTGAGACCTAAACTTAAACACGCAAAATACTTAAAATTATCAAAACTGCAAATGTTTTGCTCCCAGAGACACAATGAAAAAAATGAGCTAAAAGTAGAGGTGTACCGAATAGTAGTTTTAGACTATTCGACCGAATACGAAGTTCTGTGAACTATTCGGCCAAATAAGTATACGAATAGCGTTGGCGGTTGAGCATTTTGGCACTGCACCTGCTGTCCTGATAGGCTCAAATTCCACTTGGCTCGACTCGACTAGACACGTTGGACTTTGTGGAGCCAGTCGAGCAAGTCGAGACGAGCGTGTCGAGCGAGACGAGCCGTGCTTTTCCAACATGGCGGACGACGAACGATCTTGTACAAGTTTAGTCGTTTTTATGCTCTTGC
>Ga0056116_1001043_pt1 | contig 10400 bp, 9 predicted proteins | sample WorMetOlspDAHAB2_FD_67352 | JGI IMG/M metagenome (GOLD analysis project Ga0056116, IMG submission 67352) | Marine gutless worms symbiont microbial communities from Max Planck institute for Marine Microbiology, Germany - Olavius sp. DAHAB.2 ...
AAACAACAATTTATAAGGCACAGTAACATGGCTAGAGTCACTACAAGGGTGCCTTACAATGTTCGCTGCTCATACTCTGAAAAACAATTATTCAGTGATGTAGGAATGATAGAAAACATATGTCTCGAAGTGCCAAATTCTACGTGGAGAAAAAGGACGAATTAGTGCTTTGCATCAAAACGAGAAGTGACTCACATAATTCGGGGGTTTCAATTCGATAACGGTTGTGAAGAAGTGCTGCCCTCTGCCGTCCGTCAGAGTCTTGTGCAACGAGGCTACACTGCGCGACGTGACGACGACAGCTGTTAGTGAACCGCTCTGCATCTCCGACTTGAAAATCTGACGAACCACTGTACCGACACCAAATGACGAATAAGCCGGTGCTTTTTTTTCAGACACACAGTGAGTCGATGTTTGTCAATAAATGCTGCATTTGCACGATATTTCATTGGGAACTCTGTAAACGGGATAGCAGTTAAGTGGATGAAGAGCGAGACAATATCTATTCGGAGTCTGTTTGAGATAGTTTTCAAGTGCTTCATCAAACTGCTCCAAAAATGACCTGAACTGTGTCAGAGCACTGGCATTAAACTCTACTCACAAAACTCGGTACCACATCAACTTATGGATCTTGCATTTATCTGCAATCCCTAGTTCCAAGGATGTGATCCTTCTTCAGGTGCAAAGAGGATTGACCACTGCACCAGCAGGAAAAAAATTCACAGCTCTACTCACTCCTGACCAATGCAGGTAAGAGGTCATTTGGGGAGAATTTTTACAGCATACTTCTTAGCGCAATCAACAGTGTCCAAGCACTGAAGGACAAAATAGTCCGTTGACATATAACGGATCAGTAGGAAGGGATGACTGGTGTTGTGGACAAGAGGTGTAGTGTGGACAGCAAAGTATATGACACTGGACAGTGGACAAGACTGTTAACCACACACGTGAACATATCGACCTTGTTCCGATACACACAATCACGCATCCTTATGTGACTGCAAACTAAGCATCGGGCCTACTGAAGGCCTCAGCTCATCCCTTATTCCTGACAGCCAATAACACCCAGTGCAAAGAGCAGTTTTGGTTAGATGTCCTTCCTGATGCCAAAAATGGCCATAAAAAGTGGCAGCTTTAGTCTGGTCTGGTCTCTACTGTGTGAATCCATCGTATTAACCATGATGCTGTGAAGGTGTAAATATGCCATAATCCTATTATATAGGGCCATAGGCGAGGTGAGCAGGCCTCTGATCCTACGGGTTTACAACACAGAGTCTGCGGCGCATGACCACGGCAACGCCAAACTTATGGCTACATTCCCATTCCCAGCCGCAAATCGCAGCGAATATCTGACTGGTGATATTGCTTGGTGAAAAAGAGGCATATGAGAGGATTTTCCGTGTTATAATCGACAGTGCAACCTCGCGACCTCTCAATCGCAAATCAGATGCTCTAACAACTGATCACTGCCTGTTTTCTTTGCAACAAAGGCAGTGTGAGTGGGCTTTCAATCTCAAAAACGTGCAATCTGCGCGTGTCGAGTTTCGCAAAAACATACGCTGTGCAATTTTTCCGTGATACAGTGCTTCGCCAGACATTTCTTGATCGGGACCCGAGCACGCTTTGACAATCTGATCCAAGTCATCAAGGAAAACGGCGGAAGGTTCATGCCAAGCGGCGTCATCGAATGCTTCCTGGATACTTGATGCCACCGATTCTGGCTTTTTGCCTAAATCAGAACATCGGTATCCGACATCCACAAGTTAACAACAGTGCTCTAAGTAAGTAAAACTTTTGATTGTTCTAATACCAGTCTTCAATCACTGTGTATATGTCACAATCAATGACAAGATACTGATCAACAGTTTCTGAACAAATTAAAATAGCATTGCATGGGGAATAGTTATAATAATAATAATAATAATCGTTTATTGAGATCTTGCAGCCATAAGGCTGGATTAGATAATGTTACATATACATACACATACTATAAAATACATAAAATACACAATAACAGTCATACAACTGAAGATGTTTGTACAGTCATATATGTTGATTAGATATTGACAATTTTCGATATACATATACAGCAACATAATCACAAAGTGAAAACATTGAAAAATCAGCATAAAATTATATATATACCCAATAAAAGTTAAGCAGATGAGCGATCCACTAGTGCCAGAATCGACTAACAAAGGTAACGACCTACCGCACAGCAACTTGCAATCCACTTTCCGAACAAATGCGTAATTCGGTGAAGACATTGCTTCGTGGCAGATAGCGCTGGCCAGTGTTGATTTGCCGACACCATGAATACCACATAGCAGCAGAGCACCATCTCGAAGTCCACCAGACATGTGCCTTGCCAGTGGTCGTTGCTTAAGGCACATATCAATGTGACTGGAGGCTTTTGCTGCTATATCTTGCGACAAACTGGACAATAAAACATCAAACGACCCGTGTTATCTTCAGTTTATTATATAAAACCTGTTCAGAGTGTTCAAAGAGACTCAGTCATCCTTGGAAAGCTAAGCCATCCCAACATATTTCTACCCTTTCCAGCTAAACCGGAAAAAAATTCCGTTATCCCTTACTGTTGTACAACCATCAATAAGAGACTGTATAGGCCTAACTTCTCATGGACTACTGAAAAACAATTTTTAAAATTAAGTTTAGTATTTTAATCGTGTGATTTTTAAAAGTTGTCTATTACCGTTGCTATTTAATAATCCAGCCATTCACTGGCTGCAATATGTACACAGCATCTTCTTCTGACTCATGTCTGAGGTGGCAAGTGACTGACACTAAAACTAATAATGATAAAATCGTCAAATATTCATAATTATGATGACGGTAAATGAGTAACCAGAGTGTGTTGAAAAGAACACATGACTAGACTAACAGGCATTGTAAAAAACAGGGCATATAGTACCAGTAAAGAGGCATATAGTCACTTTTTGAAAAACTTCAACTTAGTAAGATTCAAAAGTGCAGCATAAATTGTGATTTTCATAATTACATGATTACTGTTAATATACATTTAAAGGTGAATTATTATGATGCGAAAAGTCTTATATACTATAAGTATTACGTATAAGTCGCCAAAACACAGAAAAAATAACCACACTAACAACAGCATTAGACAACCAGTCTGCTAGTTTATTTTTGTTAGGATTAATCTAAATTTATTGTTTTATTGTGTCATCTGGTTTTTACTGCTGTGTTCATGTATGTGTCTTGCATCTTTTGCAAAATAAACAACACATTACACCAATATCACTGTGTAAAAATCATTGAAGATAATCACATTAAATGTGACAAGCCTGTTGATGGCAGAACATGGCTAATGCTGGCAATGTCTGGAACTTGCAGTTTACCAAGATCATCATCAGAAGCATCCAGCTGATCCAAGATCACGAGAGACGTTCTTTCCAATGATTGCTTATTAACGAGACAATATCTGCTTCTGCACTTAACGTCCCCACAATCACTGTCATTATCTTCGCTCGTTCCATCGAACGATAAAATGAACTCGCAAGTAACATCTGAAATACACACCCAGCAGTCGACGTAAAACCATCATGCAGAAATAATTGAAAAGTACCATATGTCTGCCAAAATGGACTGATTGTGCCATGCCACAAACTGTCTAGTGTGGGCCGGTGTGCTTTCACTGTCACAGCGTCACAGCCCCGTCTGTCGGCCTGGAATTCTTTGGCAGATTATCTGCACGACCCGGCTCTTGAACTCAACAGTTTCAAGTGTCAGTTAAAGACATTCTTGCCTGCTCACTATTAGGCATAACGTACTGAGCACTTTTGCCATACAAATTTATTACATAACATAACATAACATAACATATTCGTTTAATAAACATGACAGATGCACACAGTACAATGATACAATAAAATACAATCCATGAAAAACAGAGATATAGCAAAAGTTTATGTTTACTTACTTACATACTTACTCGGTGACAACGTACAAAACTGGCTCAACGTTGACTGGTTTAGTTGGTTAGTTACTGTTTAATGGTATAATTATGCCATAGATCATGCCGGCCTGAAAATTAAAATTCAGTGAAAAATTAAAACAAACCAGTTCACTTTGTAGAATGCAATAATACGTGTGGAAACTGACTGAAATGCATCACAGCACAAAAATACAACAAGTAATTAGCATAGCAACATAGAACTGTGACGAACGGGAAAGATCATCCACTATCGGCATCACGAGTGAACTCAATGCACTCACTCAGCATTAGGTGCAAACTGTGATCTCAGCTCACAGTGGTCAAGAATCTCAACCGACGACGACACAACAAAGACTGACCAGGTTTGATCAAACAGCAGATGAGGCTGCCTCGACTAACTACCAAAGGCTGCAGCATGGTCGTGCAACGATCCAACCAAAATCGAAAAGCCTGCAGAAGCATGTCTTTAGTAAATCCCTGTGCCTACAAATTCACATCATTTCAACACGTTAACTATCAACCAGTGACTAGTCTGTAAATCTTTTACATGTAAAAACAGGTGACTTACACCTTAACGGTTAGTAATGCAGGGTAGATAAAACTTTAATAAAATTATTCCTGCTATATGGTACCCTACTTTAACAACAGTGTTGTTTTTACAATACTTGTGTCTTAATGAGCATTAAAAATAAAATACATGCAGTGCTTTTAAAAGCAATCTGAATTCGTTTAGACAGTGAATGGTGTAGATTTTGACGTTAATATACTGTAATATACAGAATATAAAGAAAATATACAGAAAAACAAAGACAAGTTTCTACAACAATTCATGCATCTGGCATAATCATCTTTCAACTTTGCAAACTTCTGCAATATGAACATATGGGCTTAGAATATATTGACAAATTAAGCAACTTACACCGGAACACAGTGAATAAACGTGAATCTTTGCAGGACTCATGTCCGAAGGCGTGCAGAGTGGAACGAGCGCAACTTTGTGAGTAACCGTCAGGTTCAACTGTCGCCGCAGCAACGAGGAAATCAACACGTGTTTCGCTGGCAGAGGCTGCATGAACTTGACGCCAGACGAACGAGCTTCGTTGTTGAAGTCTGTCACAATCACTCTAACGACACAACACGTTTGCCCGTTCACAGGCATATCGTCACTTTCTTCCGCATCGTCTGAACTTGAATAAGCAGCCTTTGCTCGCCGGATGCGGTTCACCGACAGCTGTTCGGATGGGCTTCGGAGACGAGAAAGAACAGCTAGAAATGTATTTGACACAGCGTCGACACTGACGCACGGTAATTCCGACAGAATGGTGAAAATACTGACGTACACATTCGCCGGCTGCAGCATTAAATCAGCCGAATCAACAATTGACTCGTGTGATACAGATTTGTTGTCAGAACCGTTACTGGCATCAAGCATCTTTTGTCGGCCGTTGAATATGCAGCTTCTGCCAACAGCAAAGTCCTCTAATGCAAGAACGCGACAGACCAGCTTGGTGTTAACATTCCAAGTTTCGTTCCTGTAAGTCGGCATTTCGGAAAGGTCGTCAGTTCTCGGATCAGTATCACTTCCAAACAAAAGCTGCTTAAACCCAGACACAAGTCGGTTCAACGGAAGCAACATTTCGGACGAATTCTGCACATCGGCATCCGACAATTCTCCGACAGTTTCCAACTTATTGGCATCTGCTGTGGCAAATTCACGTTCGGTGCTGTCAGCTGAAACCGACCATAATAAACCTGATGATGATGCCCTGTGCTTTGGCGATACAAAAACCTGCGTTTGAGGTTGCAAAATGCAGCACTGTTGGACAGGTTCCGTCTCACCTGAACGAACAGTTTACAATATTCTAAAATGATTAATAACTCTGCACAATGACCTACATCACCACCTAACTACACATCAGCCATAATATTAACCACAAGTATTTGACGCTAAGCAGGGTACATAGTAATTTAGTACTATTCTAGTACTAAATAACTAACTGACTTTAAGCAGTAATCTGTAGAGATTACTGCTTAAAGTCAGTTAGTTAGTTAGTACTAGAATCGTCATTAACGTGACATAAATCCAAAGACTTCAAGATCTCAGAACAAAAATAGCGAATAGTTCTGTCTTGAGTTGACTTCTGAACTGGAACACTGATGTGGAAGAATGGACAGAATGAGGCAGAGCATTCCATGTGGATGCTGCTGCTGACTGAAAAGACCGTTCACCGATGGTGGAGCGATTTGTCCGTTGCACCACCTGGTCATTGTCGACAACTGGTGTAGTAACGGAAAGAGTACAATAATTTGGACTGCAGATATGAATGACTAACTAGATGAGTAAGGGAAACATTGACCGAATAATTTCTGTGGACTCGTCATGACACAGCCCAAATGTAGCCTATACAAAAAATGTGCATCATCTGTGTAGCCTACATAACCGACACAAAAAAAACAATGTTAATGCAAACTGTATGCAAACACATTCCAACAATAACAACAATTATAACAAAATGTTTTCTTCTGATAAATCACATGTAAATAAAATGACTAAAATGCTTGACAACATAATCTAATAGAAAATATTGTCACCAACAACAAAACCCTTATGATACAGAATTACAAAGCATAACACGACAGCAAACACCCAATTCACAATGTAACTTACCAGCCTTAACAAATATACAAGTTTTCTGTACCCAGACTGGAAACACATGACCAACAGTAATAAGTCTCAACTGATGCAGCAAGTTCAATTCAATATATTCAGCATTCATTTCCTGAAATCCAACACAAAACAATAACTACAACAATGTCACTGTTAAGATGGTTTAAGGAAAACAATTCACCAACTTAGATGAAAAAATGGCCGCTGATTTCATATGCCACAGACACACATGACACGAATTTTCTAACATCTCTCACTATTTTATGACAAACACATAACAACTTGACACTTTGTAAAACTTAATGCAAACAATCATAATCTCCACAGTTCTGCAAGCTTCAGTACATATAGAGTATATATTATAGTGTACATTAACTACATGTACGTCATTTCTGAATTCTAACAGTAACCACTATTGTTACACAAGCTTCACTTTAAGTATAAAAACACAGCAAATAATTAAGTAAATATTCACCAGTATTTCCCAGTCATCAACAGACGATGGTTCCACGTACACTGTGGAACATAATGGAACATTATTAATTTCTGTTACTGACACCTGCAACATATTGCCAAGTTAACAACAATATTCACGGGAAAAAGCAACAAAAATAACATCAGAATCAATGAATAAGTGGCAATGTTTAGTCATATTAAACAACCATACCATCAGCCAACTCTTTATTTTCCCACAAAGTGACAAACAACCGAGAGTTACAGAAATGCTACCATGCACTGCACAGTAGCAAGCATCAACTATTCTCCACCTAACTTTGCATTCACACAAAGGATAAGATGCAGATTCTTGCATCCCAAACATTTTTCACCCTACCCCTAGTTTTGGAGCCAGGGCCCAGATTTTTGGAGAGCTAAAGGCAAACAGTGGCAGTTCTCTAATTTTCGAATACAAACTTACTCACTTAGGCACTTACCGTAAAAACACTTATTTATTTAAACACATATTTACGATAAACATACTTAAATGAATGGCAATCATGCAAAGAAATACCCTACAGCGCCAAAAAACTGGGTATCTGTCTCTGATATCCTCAAATGTATTGTTGTGTATGGGTCTCGTGTCGCACTTATGACTTACTGTATGGCGAGCAACAACAGAAATGTACCACAGCAGAAGTCCGACAGAGTCGAAGTATTATTTATTGTTATTATTATTTAACAACAAACAACACATTTATAAAACCAACAGCTGACTCAACAAAAACTAACTTCTAACTCGTTCCATTAACTCTACAAAACTAACTAAACAACGAGTACCACCCCACGCTCAAGTCGCTACAGTCAACCAATCAGAGGCGGCGACGATACAGCCGCATAAAAATTAAGTAAGTAGTAAGTAACATTAACGTTAGTAACATTTACAGTTATCTCTTAAAAGTACCTTAATACCCATTCTGCAGTCACTGGTTGAGCACTGGATCTATTACAGGTGTCAGGGTGAACATCATCCATGCAAGGTAGCCAATAAAAACAAGAAAAACAAAGTATAAAGATGTATAAAATGCAAGCCTACCACTTGACCATTTTTAAATCCTTGCTTAGCTGCATAAAGACCATTTATTTCGATGACATCTTGCGAACAATTAGTTGAATTCTGTGATGCTGGTTGAGCAGATATAGTAGAAAACAAGACATTACTTTCACTCTCAATTTTCACGGCTAAAATCTACAAAAAAAATCAGTTAACCAAACCGATTAAAGCAGGAATACTAACATATCAGAATTTATAAATCTAAAAAGTCGAAATACTGACTTATCAATGATCATGCTAAATAATTTTTTAATTATTCCAAGTATATGTGTGCATTTGAGTAACAGCTTTCATCTGGCAGCAATAAGCCCTACTGACATCTCAGTAAATCTGCATATAGCTATTATTATAATAACAATAACAAGCATATTTGTAAAGTGTCATAAGGTCATAATTTCAGAAGCGCTGGCAGCAGTCAGTTGTGTGTGTTAGTGAAAGGACCTACAAAATAAGAATGTTTTTAGCCTAGATTTGAAAACAGACAGTGAGTTGCTTTCGACGACAGATGCAGGAAGTGAGTTCCAGACAGATGGCGCATCTGTATGTTGACACAAGCTAATGCATACATTCTAAACTAATAAGCCTTATTGACATCTCAGCAGGTAGGCTTGGTTTACTTGTAAACAAACTATTGTACGTGCAGAAATTGCTGTTAAAAAATTAAAAATGGCTTCTGTAGCCTAGATAAGTTCATTATACTTGTTTACCCACCTTTCTAGGCCATAAAAGCCATTTTTTAATTTTTTACAGCATAAACAATAGTTTGTTTACAAGATGTCAACAGGGCTAATTAATTTAGAATGCATAAATCAGGCGGTATCAACATACAGACACTGCATAATGCACACTATTGCATGTATTTGCACGAATCAGGCAACCGGTCCAGAGTTTCTGCCAGTACTTTCAGGGTTCAAATTTCACTGTTGCCGTAAAGCATACAGTAAGCATTATAAAGTACGCACACAAAGTAGTCGAGTGTCAAATATAAAGTATGTCAATACACACTGCTTTACACAAGCATGAAAGTAACAAGCAAGGAGTTTCTCGTTCGAAAATTTAGCAACGATGTAATCCAGTGACAAGTTCCGCGCAATGCAATATGTGAACATATCCACACAGTTATTTTGGTTAAACAAATATGAGAGTCTACCAAATGTCACATGACCTACATGAGGGTCGTCCTAAATGATGTGGACAAGATGAACGATAAATCGGCCTAAGCCTATTCGGCAGCTGCCAACGATCCATAAACTACTCTATAAAACACTCTATCCCTCTTACTTGTCTGCGTCAGTTCTGCAGGCACAAACGTTAAGTTCTGTACTATTTGAACACTAACGTTCACTGAACCTAACCCTATAAAATGACGTCAGATAGGCCTATTATCGTCGTCCGAGTTTTAATCGCGTCATTTAGGACGATCGACTACAAGATATCATACGACATAAAACAGTGCAGCCATCTCTCCTTTGCCGGTACTCAATATCAGCTAGGCTGAAGTGTAAACGCCTTGACAAACATCTCAGTTTAGTTTCAAGGCTCAGCGGTGCTACTTCGAGTACTATGCTTCATGGCAAGTAGCAGTAACCCACCTGATTGTCGTGTTCTGCAAACACTTTCCACGATTCGGGTACACATACAAAACAGTGTTTACGCGGACTAAACACAATGGTTGCAGTTTTTGGACGCATGCTACAAGCCAACTACAATTAAAATACTAATAGATGTTAACTTTAAAACAATGACAGAGGCAAAATAATCAGTAATAATATACAATCATCACTTTCTTGGTCATTCGAAAACAAATTGCCACACCCCCTAAAGACAAAGTAAACAATAAGTAAGCAGGATGAACTGTACGGTGTTGGTGAAATCATGGGTGAAATCAGGCAGGGTCACTGGTAATTCCCGGGAATTTTCTACTTTTTCAACTTTTTTTATTACAAACCTTTATTCACCGAGATATACGGTAGCAAGTAGACAGAATAACAGATATCTATATATAAGGAGAACACAAAAGAGTGGTTATATGACTAACAACTAGGCTAAATGACTAACAACTAAACAGCTAAATGACTAACAACCTTATTATGACTATTATACATATTATACATGAAACGGTTGCGTCTGTCCTGAATGTCGTGTACAATATCTGATTGACCAGTGAACCGATAGATACAGGCTAAGGATTCATATTTCACTTTATA
>Ga0056116_1001046_pt1 | contig 10396 bp, 6 predicted proteins | sample WorMetOlspDAHAB2_FD_67352 | JGI IMG/M metagenome (GOLD analysis project Ga0056116, IMG submission 67352) | Marine gutless worms symbiont microbial communities from Max Planck institute for Marine Microbiology, Germany - Olavius sp. DAHAB.2 ...
GTGTCTTGGTAGGAACGGGAAAACAGAAAGGTCTTGAGTCGTTGTCTGAAAACCGCGAGTGACGGCGCAGATGCGACGTGGAGAGGCAGGTCGTTCCAGACGGTGGCACCCGAAACCGGAGACGCCCGCCTGCCGACTGTAGAGAGACGAACCGGCGGAACGTCCAGACGATGTGAGGTAGAAGACCGCAGCCGTCATCTAGATGTCATGTCGGCAACACGGGTGAAACACGACTGTAGGTATTAGAATCACATATTAGCGTTGTTGTTGCGTCAACTTGTGTTTTGGCTGCTGACGCTAGTCTGTCGTTGCAACTGTCGCAGGAATTCATTTTGCCGCCAATCTCCACGTGCAACAAGTTGCAAGACGTCTGTTCGTTTGGTTCGACGTCTTAACGGAAGAGTTGTGCTTGACAAGTCGCGCTGCTGGAATATGTGCTTCATGGCAACAGATCTGACCGTTTCGTGTCCAGTGATATCGTAACCAATTCCAACAGTCCTTGTGTCCATGCAGTCATTAGCTGTCAGTTCTGTGATTTCACCCAATATCAGTTAGTTTTCATTATCGGTCCCACGACGACTAAGACTGTGCTCTGTAAGTCGATCGTTGTCATAATTACACGTCAATAATCCATCGGTACATATCATTGTGAGTACCACAAACAGACAGCTCTAAACATGGTAGAGTTCAGCTGGTAAGACACCTGGCGCCCAGCTTACTTTAGGATTAAAAATGCATTATCGTGTATTGGTAGTACAATAATTGTATTATTATCAGCATGAGAAATTAAAGAGTGAAACCATGATTTAGCTTGTTTGTAGAAAACTATCAGGAATGAGAAATGAAAAATGAATAGGTTGGAGGGAAACCCTCAATTGGTGGGAGGCTTCCTGGGCTCTTCCTTACTTCCGGCGCTAAGGTCAAATACTGGGTTTAAAAGAAGCATGGACGATTTCGCTGACTATTCCGTCCGCTTTCAATCAGCTGTCTGAACCCATCTCACAGTGTCGCGTTGCATGTTGTCCCCGTAATACAGACCCGTTTCCATCGTGAGGGTTTTAATGGTTCTCTCGATTGTCTTCCACGATCCACTGAGCATTCTGTTTTGTAACTTTGGCCGCACTTTCAAACGTTGCAGCTTCCATGAAGAATGTCGTTGAACTATGGCATTTTTATGACTAAGAATGATGTTTATAGTCTAATTTTAATTAAAAATGGTCTTCCATATTTGGTTAAACTACGTGTGTATTTGCGTCATCTTTATATTTTTCTGCATATGATTTTGTTATTCCACCAAGTAACTGTGTAGTCATAATAATGTGGTTTTACTTTAACTGAAGTGTCAGTAGGCCATACGCGTTTCATCTGTCATTCGCAGACCTTTGCATATTCACAGCTTACTTTCGGTTTCGATTTGTCGTTCACTTTGTGTTGTTTTCCGTGCTCCATATATGATGACGTGAATATTTTTGAAACATCGTGTATAGTGTTGAATTACCATCGTGTTTTGTTGGTGAAATCCGTCGTGTCTAAGCAGCGTGTATAGGCTACAATAAAATAGGCTGGAAATCAGCAACAAACCATGCATTTAGTCTACATAGTCGAGACTGCGCAACCATGCGTGCGGGAACCATTTTTCAACAGGGGGTCACCGGTCAAGGTCAAAAATAAAGTTTTATCATGTAACATGACACGTTGATTTTCACCCCACCCCTTGAAATCGCAGCCGCAGTCAGCAGAATGGCTGGATGGCCGAGCTGACACACAGTCCCCCAATCTTAATACAGGGCCAGGGGACGTGACTGAGCTCACAACAGATCATATTATCTTTGTTACGCTGTATGCGAATGCAGGCACATTGTCTCCGATGTATCAAAGTTAGACAAATGGTCATTGCCATTACTCTGACATCTGACGTCTCACATAAGCGCAATATGCAATTTTGACCTTAGCTCCAAATGTTAGGGGGGGAGGTCAGCTGACCCCCTGACCCGGCCTTCCCGAGCGTCTGTGCGCAACTACGACCAGTTACGCTCAGCAATCTTAAAGGCAGCGTTGATGCAACTTTCTATTCGTAAGTGAAGTAATTGCTTCCGGAGGCGTCGACACGGAGTGGACTGGGATGGACATGACCACCCCACTTTTACCAGACGTTGTTTCGATCGAGATTAATGCAATAAGTTTTACGCTGGCGGGTCGAGGGGGGTCACTTTTGGAGCTTGACTTGCCAGTTTGCAAGCTACGGCGAATGAGGCAGATTTGCCGCTTCCTTTGTGCAAAAGGTTAAACGTTTTCAGCTTCAGAGGGTTTAGCCCCCTGATGACTGTGTAACCGCGGTCTGCCCCTGGATCTCGCTGGGGGTTCCGCTCCCGCTGGGGGTTCCACGTTATTGGCTTGCGCTCTACGTTCGCCATGTGTGTCCACCCCACATGTTTTGACCTGACGACGCCCCTGACTTCGTCTACGATTTTTTTCCATATAGGCCTATTACCTCTCGATCGCTACTTGACTGTTCTCTATTCTGACTGTTCTCCAGCTGTGCTATGATATTTGGAGTCATCCTAATTATTTTGCTTGTGGTGGCTCAGTTTTATATTATCCAAAGTATTATAATTATCAAGAACGACTGGGATAGCTCAAAAGATTGTTTGAAAGGCCGCCGTTCTACATGTCACGCAGGCTGGTGGTTTGCGAAAGACAAACAAAACAGCTTTGACATTTTGATGAACGTTTGACAGATGAACTGCAGCCGTTTGAACACAGAGCGTTTGTAGTAATATATAGATGAAGACGTCGACCTTGATGTCAGCAGATTAACTGCATCGTTGACATTCGACATTTCATGCAAAGGAACCTCGCAGCCTCGATACTCTGTTTAGGCTGCTGTGGTTTTTTTTTGATGCTGCACGCAACAGTTGGCGATGCAACAGCGCAAACGTTTCTTCACCAGTTTCGTTGTTGTCGAAGGACGAGACTTAGGCCTAAACGAACAGGGGCGGACTGGGCTGCCTGGCTGCCTGGCATTTTCCATCCGGGCCGATTGGTCCGGCGTCCAGGTGGGCCGCTACGTGAAATGTTGAAATTTTGACTTACCGTGTTAACAGGGGAAGATTAAAAAGGGACAAAGTCACAAAGATGAGGAGAGCGAAGGAGGATAGGAGGGGCCCAGGGACCCTTAGCTAGGAAAGAAGGCCTCTATAATTAGGATATTTTGTAGGGGTCCCCGAGTTCCTATAGTTACGCCACTATTGATGGGCCGGTCTGCCTAAAAAGCTAGGGCTGTTTTGAAGAGCCAGCCCGCCGCGTAAACGAATAGACTATATACATAGTTAACTTTTTGGCCTATAAAACATACGTCTTAATAGATGAAACCTTAACTGGTTAACTTTCTAGCTTTTTCATTTAGATGAACAGACGACGACAGAGCTGTGGGCCTATAGCTACATAAATTGCTTACGCTGCAATGACTACACTGTAGGCTATTAAACGCTAAAGTACCTGTAGGCCTAATACAATTTGCTAGAATGTAGGCCTAACTAGCCTATATATATGGTAGCCCATACGTGAAACTTGTTATTTGTTTACCACTATGAGACTATTAGTCTATTACGGCCTACTGCTCAGTAGTTAGTAACATTATTTCTAGCAGGCTAAACATGACTTTTATTGAACTTATTTGACTTGGTTATCAAAAATGATTCATTTAGGCCTACTTTCGTTAAGCTAAAATTTAAAAAAATGTTAAAAATAGTACCAATTGCAGTCAAATGGATTTGGGAAACTAATTAAATGCAGCCGCAAGAGATTTCTGGAATGAGTCTCGGACGTGCGAGACTTGAGTGAAAGCGCACGCCAGAATAGGTCGAGAGCGTCGACTCAAGTAAACTCTAGTCGAAGCCGCGTGAGTATCATGCATGTGCTGCGGCTCAGGGATAGTGAACTGCAGTGCAGGACAGGGTTGAGGTGTGGCTCAGCGCCGATGGCTCGGCTGCCTACACACAGCTTGGTCCATCTCACGGATGACGGCTTTGCTTTGCTCGGATCGTTGCTGCTGCCAGGAAGTTGGAGCTGCGCAGCGGCGCTGTAAGTTTAGAGCACGAGTGTGGAATGCTGCTGCTGCTGCTGCTGGCAGTGGGATGAGGATGGGGATGTTGATGGTGGTGGGCCGCTGAGCGATGGATGCTCCAGCTGCAGGTCGACCTGACCTCATCAGTGGAACCTCATCGCATCGCCACACGTCGGCTGCCGCTGCATTAGCTTGCTCCAGTCCAGCACCGGCTGCACGCCAGTTCGCTGTTGCCGCATTTGGTCAGCGGAGCCAGCCACAGCCCTCGAGCCAGCCGTGTGTATGTGTGCAACTAGATGCAGGCCTATACCTTGGCCGAGCAACCAAGCACTTCTGGCACTGGCAGCTGCTAGCAGTGAGTCGGAGCCTCACCAGGAAAAGTTTAAGCGCCGTTTACACCGGACGATTCGACGTCATACAACTTACAGGTCTCCGGCCACACGACGTACTTAAGTATAAGGAAGAAAGGAAGTAGGCCTGTACAGAGTTGGTCACAAAATGATAATGCATGTTCAATTATTCATGGCCTACGTGTAGTCTATAGGCCTACGCGTGGAGATAGGATAGTTTCATGAAACTAACTTTGTGCGATGAAAATTTCACTGAAACTTTCTGGGAAACTATCACGATTTTTAAACACCATAATCGCAGGATTTTTTGCTGTTTTCAGATAGATCGGCAGCTAACTATAGCACGCCAAATTACATGTAGTAGACAATATCATACGTAGGGTGAATGTATAAGTTAGGAGATGCAGTCTTGCGAAATAAAAAATAATAACATATCAAACGCGATCTGACAACAAAACCGATTTCTCCATTTTCTGTCGCTGTGAACAAAACTTGAGAGAATAAAGTTTGATGCTGCAGGATAAGGTTTACTGGTGCGGTGAACTTTTTAGGTTTTCCGGACGACTTGCAGACAAACCAATTCGTAGTCATTCAATTCAGGGAAATATTCATTCGAAGTTTGACATACAATTGCTTAACAATTGCATTTTTATTAATTTGCAGTCCGCGAGTTGACCAGTCAGTCAGCAAATCGCCTGATCGCAAAGTGATGTGTGCATCTGTAGCAGTGAGGTGTATTCGGTTCTTAATGTTTGTTCGTTTTCCTGGCAGTGCAGCAGCAGCACCGCGATAACCATGTGCTGCAGTGCATCTGTTCCACGCGTTACCCACTCAGCGCTGAGTTGGATGAGCTGCAGCGGCAGTTCACTTCACTAGGCAGGGGCCCTGGGGCAGTGCCAGTCAGTCACTTTCAGCCGAGGCGACGAGCCGTTTAAGTTTAGAGTGAATCAACATCTTTATCTGCGGCAGAAGCAACATCAGCGTCGTTGCTTGTTCAAGTCGGCGGAGGTCGCACAGTGCTGGTGAGAAGATAATTGAGTTGACGGTAAACGCACATCAGGTATCGTCATTGTCACATGCAGGTATAGCCTACAGGCTTTTACGTACGAGTCCATACACGATCTACGAATTCCTGTCATGCCTATGAGAAGGTAGGCCTATATATTACCTCCCATCGAAAAAAAACTTATAGGCCACCAGCAAACATTCTGTACACGATCACCCGACAGAATCGTTGCTGTACAACTTTGCGCGACCCCCCCCCTAAACTTGGCTTTAGAAATCATCTTACTTACTTGCCTAGCTCTTGATTTTGGACTATGTAGGCCTGTTTTGGCCTCAATCCGATGATAAAAACATTCGCTGTGTAACTGTGCAGTTTTAATTGGTACATCAAACCACTGCGTGGAAATGTTTTCATAAAAATGTGGTAGGTCTACGACGACGGTGAATCCAAAATATTAAGTCAAGATGGCGCCGATGGTAGCTGCATGCAAGGCGAAGCAGAAACAAATTATGTGGCAGCTGTCTTGTGAGTGCCCCACTCCGGTACAGCACCGCCTGTTTAGTTTGTGTCCCTTCGTTTAACGTGTTAGGCCTACTTCAACCTTCACTGCGTTCACTCAATATTTCTCTCAATGGCCGCAGGGCTAAAATTTCATCACCTGGATCGACACAATTAATGGCGCTGTATGCATTTCTTTTCACGCATGATCGGTGAACGAGACATCAGACATGTTGCTGATCGCTGGAATTCGATAACGTTGGTCACACATACGAACCATTCTGCACTTATAAGCGAATCAGCTTTTCGATCGTTAATTGATTTGAACTTGTGCAGTCCCCAACCGGACATGCGATAAATATCAGCACTTTATCAGCTAAAGTTTAGTGGTGAGTTTAAACATGCCGAGACCTGCTTCATCTGTCTTCCAAATATTCATTGATGTGGAACAAATCAGTCTGATTCAACCTAGAATTCCGTTGACATGTTCTTATGTCTCGATTTGGATTTGATAGGCCTAATCCTCGTGTTTGCTACTTTTCCTTTCAACGCGCCAGTGCAATTTGTGTACTCGACCGTTTTCTATAGGCCTAGCCATACTTATTAGCTGCACAGACCAACTGTCGTTGCAACTTCATCGTTTGCTGTTTCTGTTTTATTTTATTTCTCACACACGTGACACACGACATCGTCATTGTCGTATACTCAGTTTATTTCTCCACTACACTTGTCATGCTTAAACTCTTGAAAACGCGTGAGAACGAAATACATTTTATGGAATATATCATTCGCTTGTGTTTCCCGACAACGACGAGTAGGTCTCCAATTGCGGTCGAAAATGTTGCAGACGCCACTTCTCTGGAAGCGGAACAGGTGTTGTGAGACAGTTGCGCCTGTCGCGGGACGCTCTTCTTTGCAGACCATAGGAACGCGCGTTTGCAGTCTATGGAATGTGAAGAAGTACGTATCGCTGATTGGCTGCGTTCAACCACGTGACGTCGTCTCACACGTGACTGTCGGGCTTCGCTATTCGATGAAAAGTGATCCTCACCCCACAAACACTAACCATGATTAACATGTAGGGGCCTACTCGATCTTGGTAAGTGGTCATGCAGTGACTAGTCGACAAGACTTATCGTGACTTCCTCGCATGCACCAGAATTGAGCTTACGTGTGTTGTGTCCGCCTAAAATGCGAGCCATGGGCTTCCGTCCCCTCCAATATTGGTTCACATTGTACAACAGGGCCGGGATGCATTATAAAGTCGTAAGCTAGTCGGGACTCGGGAATAAGGCCTACGTCTGCGTAGTTGAGTCCGGAACCAGCACTAACGACCGCTTCATGCATGCAGGCCCAGGCGTCTTCAGAAAATAAAGTCACCTGGACATAAGACCATAAGTCCAGGTCACAGTGCCTTTATGACCTTGTGTCAACCCTAACGAGTGGAGCACTATAGGAGACATGCGTATTACGCCGCTTCCGTGAACGTGATTTATTGCGATTTTTGCATATAAAATAGCGCACTTTTAGTGTTCATTGTTATACTCTGTGTGGTGTTTTAGGAATAAATAGCCTACATGTTTGTAAAAATGTCACATTACTTTGTAAAACTTTCCTATCGTTGCCTATTGTCTCCAGCACTTCAATGTGAGCTCAACTCTGCATATCACAAATCTGCCTAGTGCCTACAGGCTACAGGTCTACATATGGTAAGCTGTTTTCATCGGCTTACGTCTGTTATGCTTTGTTCGTTTGGGTTATCAAATATACACTACACGAACCAATAGTCTTGCATTAGCACTGGTAGTGTTATGCAGTTACTGTTATTTATAGGCATATGTATTTCAGATTTTTACCATATCAATGATTCACAATGTACAGGGTGGTCCAAAAATAAGCCACTATAACAAATATACATATCGATATAAAACCTGCCAATAAAACTATAGATTTTAAAGTCAAATTTGAATGTAAATGAAGTACAAGAGTATTAAATAACTGAATGTGTGACCTAATTTGTGACGTCTCCACTTTGTGCATGCTGCTGCGATATGCGTAAAATAGGTGTGAATTATAAAATGTGAATCACAAACCTAAAAAGAAAAAAGATGGGATCGCAGCTTTTTTACATAAATTTCTATCTACAGGATGATTTAGGAGTGATTCTGATAATGCTAAGGCAAACTCATAACGATCTCGTGTTCTCTTTGTTTTTATGACTGAATATATATTTTTGTTCACTGAAAATTTCACGAAACGAACCGAATTTTGTATCAGTTGCGGTATAGACCTACGTGGCGCAGTACAGAAAGCACCAGTCTGTATCATGGCATGCTAAAATACACAATAATGTCATATGGCCGCGGGTCGCAGTCGTTATACGAACATTGTCTAATAGCAGAATGCTGTACAAACAAGGAAACCCATGACAACGTCGGTACTATAGACACACGTCGACAATGTGTTTGTATTACGCTTGACCCTCGTGCCTGTTGACTGTGAAATGGTGAACAATGATCGCTCTTTACAAAAACATACTTCATACCTCAATAATTAATTGTTTGTGCTAATGGCCAAAAAGTTTAAAACTGAATAAGCAATAATGAGCCAAAGTTAACTAACAAGACGATACTTATATTTGTTCGATGTGTTTTCGCTTAGGCCTATAATGCTTTACTACACAACAAAAGTTTCGCTAAAACCAAAGTTCATTTCTCGTTTTTAACTAAACAACTCAGCTTTTTGATAGTGCATGTAGGCCTATAAAACCAAACCACATTTGCAGCATGATCTGCTAACATTTTCACGTTGCACCAACATGCCAAGATGCAAGCAATAAGCGGATAATGTTCATAACTTTGACATTTTAAAGTGATTTGCTGTTGTTATATAAACTTAACCATCATAATTATTTCTAACTTGATATTTTCGACGGCATATAGTCAACCGACGAAACACGTCAAAAGCAAGCTACTACTGAAGTTGCAAACAATTTAACTACTATGGATCATAATGTTAACAGCATTGATCGATATTAGGCATATACACTTGTGTTATGAAGCTTCCTGTGATCTTTTAACCAATATTGTACCAATATTTCGCTATGCACAGGCCCTTACACATTTTCAAACGATCCAACTGGTGCAGACGCTCCCTCCCCAGGGAATTTTAAAGGAAGCTTAATTAAAACTACACAGCCTGCTTCCATCAATACTCTGCCGCCATCAATACACTTAGTGCTGAATTTGGAGCTGAAACTTACGTTTCTGTTGGACGCAAAGTTAATTCTGTGACTGCACAAGTTTGAATTCACAGTTATTGCGAGAATTAGAACTGCACTTCTTGTGTCGAGCTATGAAGACTAGAAACAGCCCTGCATCGACGTTAATTAGACCCCAAGCGGCCGAAAATTCGCCGTATCCGCCAAAAATGTACCCACCGCCGACAATCCGGCGAAAAAAATTCGGCTAAGCCAGATATCAGCCGAATTTCTACCAAAAATTAGCCGCCAGAAATTCGGCTAAAATTCGGCTACTCATTATTTTAGTAATATTTTTCAAAAACCTTTAGCATTTTTGCATACATTGTGATATCTTTTATCTATGCGAAAATGACATTCGATCAGATTAGATTGTTTATTCCACTTAGATTAGAACTCGTTACTTTTAATTACAATAACATTTCAATTAGAATTTCTTCAGTTAAGAATGTCATTTATTGTTCACGTAATAATACGGCTGTATAAGTTGCACCAGTGCTGCATGTGTTCATCGGTCACTTAAGCCAGATTTTAGCCGAAAATGTTCTGCGTCAGCTTTAAATTAGCCGTATTTTAGAATTTACGCGTAAATTCGGCTAAGCCGGATATCAGCCGAATTTTTTGATTTTGCCGAATTTTTCTGTTTAAAAAATTCGACTGAGGAGTCTAATGCACGTGCGCGCATACAACGCTGCACTCCACTACGACTGGGTGGGCGGAACTGGCTGATGCGGGTGGGCATTCTCTGCATAATCACGCTCGTCAATGATCTCGGAAGCATCGTCGTCGATAAACTGAGCGAGATCGTCGCGACAGTATGAGCGTCGATTCGGAGTGTCTTTGATCGGCGGTCGAGCAGTGCTCACAAACTGTTCCAAGTAGGATTTGGTCGACAGGCGGCCTTGCTGTAGACAACATGCAACGGTGTGGCAGAAATTAACGAAGCCAGAAAAGTTGTAAACTAATATATAGTTGCATACTGACGGATACATGGATATGACATTGTGACTAGTCAGTCTCAGAGAGAAAAAAATATATTACAAAAAATATCACATCACATACTATAGCCAATGAGAGGGTTTGGCCACTGTCTGACTTCCGCAACTAACTATCGTTGTAATTTATCGTGAACTAATTAATTCCTTAAAGGCTAAAGCAATGTATACATCGCTAATTATGCCCACGTCCACATTCACAAATGCATAAAATTCTCCCGT
>Ga0056116_1001047_pt1 | contig 10395 bp, 5 predicted proteins | sample WorMetOlspDAHAB2_FD_67352 | JGI IMG/M metagenome (GOLD analysis project Ga0056116, IMG submission 67352) | Marine gutless worms symbiont microbial communities from Max Planck institute for Marine Microbiology, Germany - Olavius sp. DAHAB.2 ...
AGTAGGTCACGCACAGAATATTTATTACCAACGGATTGTATTATAGTGCTTGATTCATACATTAACTTTACGAGGAAATCTAATCTCGTTGGCAATCTTTAATACGATATTTTGAAAAATTGGTGGTGGCTTACTTTTTTGGAGTGAGTGACGGAGTGAGTCATGTAGACTAACTCTTTTACAGTCGCAGACCTACGCAGTTTCACACAAAGCTGAAAACAACAAGCACGGGGAACAATACTTTCTTGTTTATACCACACACGAAACCAAAAAAAATTGCTATGCAACAAGTATTCAGATATCCGGTTCCGGCCGGATAGTTCATTTCATATCCGGTGCTATCTGGTTCCTGCCGGATTTTTAAAAATGCTATCCGGTACATCCCTAGACCACTTGCTTCCTATAAATGTGGCATGCCCGTAAAAAAAACATTAAACATCCAAGACACCCAACAAAACATTTGCACACAGGCACCAACAAACTGATGCAGTCTAGATGAAAAACAAAACAAAAACATCCGGAATATCCTTCTTTGATATACTAGCAACAAAACATACAAAATACATAACACAAAGCTGAAAACAACAATACATAATATCGGCCCAAGACATCAAAATTTTTGCCAAACCGTTTACAATGTCTTCCGATGGCAACCTCATCGGAGAGTTTATTTCACCATGAAACCAAAGTACAAGTGGAAGAGACGGATATACAACTTCAGAAAATAAAAATGAAACTCAACAACAAACAAGCCAAATCCACAAAAACGGCAAGAAATTCCATCGATTATCAACAACAGAACACAGTCTCAAGCACCCAGTTCACATGGAAACGGTAAACAAACAAAAACTTAGAGAACAGACTGCAGTGTCTTATACGCAAGCTCAATATACAGGGTGGCCCAAAAAAGTAAGCCACTTCCAAATTATCAAAAAATCGTATTAAATCGTATTAAAACCTGTCAGTTGAGATTAGATTTATTCGTCAAATTAAAGTATGAATCAAGCACTATAATAGTATTCGATGGCATTAGATATTCTATGCGTGATCTACTTTCTGACCTCAATAACTATGCCTGAACTGCAAACTAGCGATATGCATCAGATATGGTAAATGATGTAAGCGCTTCCTCTGGCATCAGCTCACCTTAGAAAGCTGTGAATTCCATTCCAAAACAATCTTTTAGATGGAGCTTTATGTAAAAATTTCTTTTATATCCATATTTTCTCTTTTTTTCTGGTTTATAAACATGATTTTATCAGATGCATTGATTTTACCCATATCACAGCTACAAACACAGCAAGTGATGACGTCACAAATTAGGTCACATATAGAATATTTAATACAGACTTAATATATTCTTGTGCTCATTGTGTAATCAAAATTGGTGAAAAATCTAGCCATAATGGCAGGTTTTAATACGACTTAATGACGATTAGTCATAGTGGCTTACTTTTTTTTGGGCCACCCTGTATAACAGGACCAGTCAGCAGCATGCTAAGGATGCACAACTACTAATAATAGACCAGCTGTGCCTGACAAAAATTACAAATGACTAGAAAAAATATATAATTTACACTTTGCAATTAAGTCGGCTATTTCTCACATGAACATAATCACTTTAAAGCTAGTGTAATGTGTGTACTAGACAAATGTTTCTATAATTCATCTGCAAATCTTAGACTATAAAGACTGCAAAGATATTGACTTTGAGAATATTCACAAACAATAAATATTTTCTCATAATAAATATACTTGAGAATGAACAGAACTGACATAAACAACTGCAGTGAAACAAGTATTTCGATCAGTTAACTGCAACAACAAACTCAACCAAACCCGAAAATTAATTGTCGGTAACTTATGCTCCGACTTAACATAGCCAAAGTGGCAAAGAATCTCACTGCATACAAACGGATGCACATTTAAAACATGCTGTGAGCAAACAATCAACGCACTATAACATAACTAATTCAACATGGGACAAACATCAATACAGTTTGAAACTGCAAATATGATGACGACTTAGAAAGTGTCTCTAGGTTCAATACCATAAAACCTTGAATACAATAGGTAAAATTTTGACAAAAAAAGTGTATCCAATGAAGGTCAGTCCACTTAAAACTCATGGGCCCAATTTACAAAGAATTGTAGGTGGTACTTATTAAGTGGAACTGATGACAAACTTACGATAAATGCATTTTACACAGAATCTTAAGAGAAACTTATGACAAAGTTACGACCATCTTATGACAACGGCAGAAGTGTCTTAAGAAAATCTAACATCATAATTGCAAACCAAAAGAAGCTACTTGACACAAAATTACAGTATTAGCTCAGTTTGTGTGTCATTTAGCAATGTTGGAAGAGTTCGACAGCTTCTAATGATGTAAACTGACGAAGTTACGAAAATGCACAACATAGTTATGCGCCCTAGATGAGGGGGCATTCAACTTGAAAATACTACGCCAACGAAAACGTGTTAATATAAAATTGGCTGATAATAAGCTCACCCTGTACTGAATGTTACTTAAAGACCGCAGTACAAACAGACACTCATGCATCTATACACTGCGTTTTTCTAGTGCTTAAAGCAAATTAGGATAACTCGATTACTTACTGACAGTAACCCTAGCAGTCACAGGGGAGGGGACAACGATAGACGTCAAGAATTACGTTATTTCGTTCACGAAACATTCAAGTCACAATTAGCCATTATTCATTCAAGTTGAAAGTAATGGATGATTGGCAGACTCAAAACAAGTCCTTAGAATGCATTCTACATCTTCAAAGCTTGATAAGCAAGTTGTGGAAACTTTGACGAACTTATGATTTACGACAAAGTTACAAATTCATAAGTCGACGTTTGAAAATTAACTTACAAGAAACTTAGGAGAAACTTACGATTCTTTGTAAATCGGGCACCACATTACATTAAGTCTGCCACACATACGATAATGAAATGTGAAAATGGCCAATTCCATTGTCACTTGCAACATGCCGTTTCCCAGCCATCCACATCCTTCTCACAAGTCAATACTACTACTAACAATGAACTGGTCATAAAAATTATACAAGTTGCAATATCAATGCATCCTTAGTGCAACTTACTTAATTCCTGTTGTATACACAATCCGGCAGTAGGCAACTAGTTCCTCAACATTACACACGAAGGTGAATTTTAATCAGTGAGATAATGGCACTAATTGACAACGGAACAAAACAATATGAGGACTTTTCACTCAAACACTGCTGTAATGGAATGTAGTTAATCCAGAAAATTTGAGACGAGATGACAGTGGCGAACTGAAGGATACACAACGGTACATAAACTGGTTTGCACAGACTTATCTCTGTAACTAAGCCACAAAATAACTGTGTTGTAACAGTTGACTGGCAAACAAAACTGAACTACTTACAATACATCTTTGTACTACATGGAATAATTTATGGTACTTTCACAACATCCCAGTTAGCTTAAGGAACAGTAATGGCCCAAAGATGCAGGGATATTTTTGTTTACATAGAGAGCGCACACACAACATTACTACACATTATATGTGATAACAATAACTACCATCGTTATCATAGTCAGTAGGTGACATATAAAGTGTACCAAATATAATAACTGTGCACTGTTACAGATTTCAACACTAGCAGTGGGCAAGTTTTTAAATATAAGAGTTATAAAGACTAAGTATAGTTGGCAACTGCGAGGGCTAGTGAGATATCTCATATTAACAGGTTCAGACTGACAAAACAGGCACTTTTCAATCCACCTGCACGTTACGGAATGATTGTTGACATCACACTCAACTCATTAAGATATACACTGCAACAGAACAAGCACATCATACGCCAAAGCTCAGCAAAAAGCGGACATTCAGAGCCGCAAATGACTTGTACAGTACGTGTGAACAACACATGCACAGAGCACAGACAGTGCCGAGACCTCAGTGGGTCGGTGCTAACATTCATTTCGTCATCAATGGGTCTGCCTCTGACAATGGTAACACTAATCACTGGTTTAATGCGTGGCACAGATGTTGTGATGGTTCCTCAGTCACCAGGGTGTTCTGGACACGTACGGTTAACAGCAAACCAGTCGTCTATGCAACTACAATAACACACATAAATCACAACTGATATTCACTGTGGCAATCAAGCAACTGTGATGGCAAAACTAAACTTTAGCACCTGCTATGTCAATTCAACAAAATGAATTTACAGCTGTTTTTTGTAAATAAACTGGCAGCTTAAAATTTCACACAAATACAACAAACCACTCCTACTTAAGTATAAACCACAATAAAGTTAATCGAAAATTAAGACCAGCTTTTTGACAAAGATTGACATTAATCTAAGAAACTGGTCAACATCAAGCCAAAAGAAAGTCAATATTGTCAAATATTTTCACTAAACCATACTAATAATTATAACCAGCTATGCAGGCAATATAACATGCACTGCATAATGACAGAGTTACCAATCTCCAGACAGAAAAAAAATCCCTGACTTTTCCAGACTAAACTACAGGCAATATGTCGAATAAATGTGCATTTATTGATACAAATTCTCCATGAACCTCACGTATGAAAAATGAATTACCGTACGAATAGAGTACAGGTAAGTTATTTTGTTGAGCTGCTGGGCAATCAAATTTCCATGACTATACAAATTCACTGACCTTTTCCTGATTTTTCCCAGACTATGGGCCTTTTTTCTGACCTTAGCCGAATTCCCTGACATTTCCAGATTTCCAGAAATTTCAGAACAGTAATAACCCTGTAATGACTGATGTAATAAGGATACATGCTCTTCCAGCATAGGTACTTTTGTCAAATAACAACGCACTATTGGTAAGCAGCAAGACAGCAACTGTAACCTATACTCCCATCACCTACAAGCTGAATGTTACCGTGCATGCTGCTTGCAGAAGATAGCTCCAAAGTACCTGGTCGAGTGTTGCACACCAGTTCTGAAAGTCGCCAGCCATCATCAACTACACTACTACATCAACTACTAGCGATTCTGTGCTATATAAATCCATGACTGACACTGATGCACTGCATATTAATCTTTCTAGTTTGTTTGATTGTATTTACGTTACAAGTTAAAATAATTAAATTTAATGCAGACATTGTTCAGGAACCTTTTGTGATAAATGCAGAGACAAGGAAGTCTGGCAATGACATCTCCCTGTTGTAAATCATCAAGGCAAATGACACACTCTCCTTTGTCTTCTGTCAATACATCCTCTGAAAAACACACACAATCAATACTGTAATTAAAACGGATACACAAACTACACCAACAGTGAAGTTCATGTATGTGACATTTCTGATGCTGTGCAACCTTGATACTGAACTACAACAAGTTCACCTACTTATGAACGTTCTTTTCCATGGAAAGGCGAGCAAGCCTATGAACTGACTATGATACATGCCATGTCCTGTTCGCTTAGTTTGCTAAGGTGCAGCTGTTGCTGAGACTGGTCAACTAGTGACAGTTTTAATCCCCGGGTCGCAGCCGATGACATGCATTCGGATTTCTAGACAGCACAAAGCACAAAGGACTGGAAGGTTCACACAACTGACTGAGCTACACAAACGAGTTATAATCAATTAGCAGCATAGCTTAACTGCAGTGATCCCAGGCCCTCGGTCTACAGTCTCGTTTGAACAGATATACGTGCAAAATGCAAATGTCTTGGCATACTGGATGGCCTGTCCCAGCCAAGCATGTCGGTAGATATCACACAGTGTTGTTATCTGAGAAAACACATGTACAATTCATAATTGTACAAAACTCTGTCAGTGCCACTCAAACCTCTCCATGTTAGCCATACCTCCTAGCAGATGAGGAAAAATGATTACATGCAGAGACATTCTGAGCATTTTGTAACCAAACAAACTGAGCCAGTGACAGGATTAAGTGCAGAAATGGCTACAAGGCCGGCTGACATAGGTTCACACTCACAGGAATACTGTTTTGACATTACAACTTACACATAATTTAATTTTGCTTTTAATGAATACTGATACTGACTTGACTTATATTCCCAGTTTTAACCTATTGTTTTAGAACTAATTTTTACTGCAGTGTACATGTTCTTATTCCATGCAATTGGCACTTAACAAACTATTTCACGATTAAGACGATGACAACGACGATGATTCAACATAAAATCAACGTACCATTGTAAACAATATGTGGCTTAGTGAGACACATTACAAGATGTATCTCGACCGAGTCAGGTGGCACATTTTTGTGACAAACGGGACATTTGATATCTACACAACAATATCACATGAATAAATGAGAACTTAAAAAATGTATCACAAAAAAACATAACTAAATAAAAACAGTTGCTGTAGTTTGAAAAAATACTCATATACTCATATACTAAATGAAGTAACAGTAACTTACTCTGAACTCTACCACGTTAACCATGTCACATTTTGTGGATTTTGAGGAATATGACCCCTTAAATGTGGTTGGTCATCTTGCACATCCTCAAAAGGCATGTCCTTGTATGATTCTGCATCATTTGAGCCGTATTGCATCAAAATCTGCCTCAGTATACGAGCCCAAAAAGAAATAAAAACAATTTTGGGGTTATTTGTCACACATTTTGCCAGGTACCATACTACCCTACAACCGATTTGCAAAAATTTGCTTTATACGTTCATCTCATGTATATAATCAATTGGGGTCGGTCTAATTACCATATTGGACCACAATCAGGGGAAATCCAACAGTATCTGAGTTTTATAGTACCACATTGGACCACAGATGTGACCAAGACACCCAGAAAAGACCAACTATTCTACAAAAATATTGTAGCAGTAGTACATTAATAAAGAATGGTCAATTTGAATTAATAACTGACTACAGCATCTGTTAAATTTGACTTCATATACATATTGTCTCAACACAACAATAGGCCAACAGGTAAGGTGAATGCAGCCGCAAATTTGAACATTGCCACTGTTGACACTGACGTTATCGCTTCATAATACACAACAAGTTTACTTTTTTAACATGTTTAAGCATCCGATTTAGCTATAGAGTATACTTAGCACGATACGGTCCTGTCATCCTATTGTCCATATGATCACTTTTCACATTAGTTTAGCAACTACAAAAACACTAGGCAACCTTGTTTTTACTACTAATCAGAACAACTTTAAAATTTGTTTGGCTCATATTGGAAGTCCGATGTTTTACTGCTTACTCAAGTCATTGATGTCATGTCACTGACACCGACGGCAATGGTGAGAATGTCCGACGTACGGTATTTAAATATAGTCCCATGCGGTCCAACTTTCCTTCCAGTGTCTTTTCTGAGTGTCTTGGTCACATCTGTGGTCCAATGCGGCAAACTATGAAACTCAGATGCGGTCCGATGTCCCTTAATGCGGTCCGATGTCGTCCAATGCGGTAATAAGACCGACCGTAATCAATTGCACCAAATTTTATCACAATCAGTTAAGGGGTTTGAATTTTCAGAGGGGTGAAATTTTTACCACTCCCATAGGACTGGGATATCGCTATTCACACAGGGCTTGAGTTACTGTTCTGCCTATGATATTAGAAAGATATCTGTCTTTACATTCTTCTTCACATGATCAATGTCACGGTCTAAACAGCCACATTAGACTTTTACTGGGATTGCCTATCACATGTTCACAAATTATAATTTATTACTATTACTGCATTATTTTGCAAATGCTTTCACTGCGACATCCAGGGTACTAGTCCAGTTTAAGCGTGCCAAACGAAAATCGATATTACCGCATACTAATAAACTGATTATGTGCTGGTATGAACATTTTAGTACAAATGTATGTTGCGCAAGTGCAAATTCAAAACAAAATGTGTCAAAAACACCTTTCTTCATTACATTACATGTCACGGTAATGTTACTTATCGGTGAACAACGAAGACTATCTAACATTTGTTATTGTCTTTTCGCGAATGAAGCTGGTTCTCGACTTACCTTCATACATTAGAGCTGTTCCAATTTATCAATATTCATCAGTAATAGCAATATCGTTAACTGGCGAAAACATGTGCGTTTTGACTGCCGAAAAGTTACGAAAATATTCACAATTAATAAAAATTACGTACGTAACAGTGGTGCCCGCTATCGAATGAAATTTCAATAATTTTCTTCTTATCACTTCTACGCAATAGTTCCCAGTTATAAAGTTACTACTTCATTTAATTCATGCTACTTATTCAGTAAATGATGCATTGCTATGACAGGACATATACCGGGGTATGCACCATATTTACTATGACAATATTAGGCGTACATATATTCCACAACTATTCGAGTAATGGTAGCACCTCTAATCACACGGTGTTAACAGTTGTCAGTAACTTTCGTTTGTGGTCAGTGCAACACGTGTGCGAGCCAGTCGGGTCACGCCAGCCACAGGATGACAAACGTCTGTTTACTCGTACAGAAGGCGTCAACATTTGCGTGTGCGGTGCGGTGTATGTGCTTTCTCGCATATTTTCTCCGTTTTCGCTGTCTGAACAGTGAACACTACTACATTGTTCAATATAGACGTAAAAAATACGTTTTCGTGCCGTCGCGACTGCCAGCTGCCCTGCTGCTATTCTGCGCCTTTGCTGTGGCCAATTTATCTGCATGCAACACGTGTTCCAGGTATTTCAGTCTACATTTTCTCATGTAACTGTACAGTTTAGGCGCGCAACTACGGAACTATGCAATTTTGACGCCAAGCAGTCGACTCTGTGTTGCTTTGATGGTTTCTGCACACTTTATTGTTGCGTAAATGCAGATATCTCTTTTCGTAATTACTATCACTCAAATTTATCACACTTATTCAGCAAAGCTAGCGTAACAATAATACTATTAAATTGCGGTTAGCATTAATTTCACCAAAATTTTGTGCATATCTGCCTGCATATAGTTTGACGCATTTCTCTTCAAACACTTACATATTTACCGCATTAATGGCTAATTTGAATAACGTTTCACTCGCCAGGGGGTGCCACTATCATTTTTGGTGTTTTTCGTGTCATATTTCTCTATTTAAGCTTGTACCCCACCCAAAGGCCCCTATTTTGTTTTCGGGGTCCCGTAAGTATGACATCTGCATTTGCACTACATAAATTGGTGCAGAAACCATCAAAGCAACACAGATTTGACTGTTTGGCGTCAAAATTGCACAGTTCCAGAGTGGTGCATCTAAACTGGACTGGGTAATAGTTTACTTTAGGTGCGCCACCACAGATCTGTCGCTTATTCACTAGAACATGTTCTGCTGAATAAGCATCATATCTATAGTGGCGCACCTAAAGTAAACTGTTACCTGGACTGTTACCACGTCGAGTAGCCAGGCAACAGTGTAACAGAGTTGGTAGCAGCACAGAGAAGCTCCGCCACCCCCAAGTGCTGCTGAAGAAGCAACAGACATTGAGCTAATCTGCAGAATTACCAGCAACAGCATCATCACCAGCAGAGTGGAGCCGGAACATGGTTACCATCAACAAACTCTAATACTAACTGATGATTCACAAACCACGATATAGTGTTAACGCAGGAGGCATTGATGACATGGCAGCCAAAGCACCGAAGAGGCCTCCCGAGTCATCACCAGAGTCATCGTCTGAGTCCGGAGATGACGCTGCGCCGCCAATGGCACCGCCTACAGATGCCGCTTGCGACCCACCGGCCGCCGCAGCAGACGACGGCGTCGCACTAGGAAAATTGCCTAAACTCAACGCTCGTAACCGGCCGCCGGTAGCCACGGCCGGCCGAAGCTGGCGAAGGTGGTGATCCGGGGTCGCCGTGGCCGAACTCGGCATCCGCCCCGCACCCGGGCTCTGCCTGTCACCGTTAGTTCCGCCGCCGCCGTCGACAGTCAAACTACTTGTGTACGGCTGATATCGGGCAGTCGCAGCAGCGCCGGGCGTGCCACTCTGTCGCTGTCCCATTAGACAATCAGTGGTCGAATTCAGCAACGGACAAAACGTGCACAGACGTCCCGTTTTTTGTGTTAATTATACGGTCCGAAAAACGCTCGAACAAAAACATTTCCATGTTTACAAATATACACCGCCATCTTTGGCAAAATCGGAACGGAAGTAAAGAAAGGGCAACCGTAAGTATGTAACGATAGTGGTAGTAGTATTAGTACCAAAGAATATGGATAGCCGCGCAGCGGCTATCTTTGTTAGTACTGTAGTAGTAATGTTAGTTCTGAACGCAGTCCTGAAGACCTCGTTGTTCAGCTTATCCTTTAGTGTTAAAACATCAGCTTGACTACGACTTCCGGTGTGAATATCAGCTTTCCGTACTGTTGTATTTAATTTCCTGATAAAACCAAAATCTGGCGAATCTTAAAAGTATAGCCT
>Ga0056116_1001048_pt1 | contig 10395 bp, 7 predicted proteins | sample WorMetOlspDAHAB2_FD_67352 | JGI IMG/M metagenome (GOLD analysis project Ga0056116, IMG submission 67352) | Marine gutless worms symbiont microbial communities from Max Planck institute for Marine Microbiology, Germany - Olavius sp. DAHAB.2 ...
TCAGTATCAGTCGCTGATGTTGACCTGCCCATGGCGGACTCAATGCGAGTTCTCGGCGTCACTCTGAATCGTCGCCTGACCTTCGATGACCACGCGTCAGCCGTAGCACGATCGTGCAATCACCGCGCGCATGCGATCCGCCACACATGCCATCTACTGACGCTGGACAGCACAGACGCTCACATGAAGCCTGATTATCTAGAGAATCGACTACTGCAACTCTGTGCTGTACGACGCTCCATCCGGCGCCATTCAGAAGCTCCAGCGAGCCCACAACAACGCGGCGCGTATTGTTCTGGAAGCGCCTCGACGTTGTCGTCTACATTTGTCCTGGCGCAAGGTGTTCTACCACTACATCATCCCTGACTTTGACATTGTCGTCGAAGATGTCGAACTGTGGTGACATTATTAGATGGACAGTATATGTGTGTGTGTTTGTAGTATGCAATAAAACGCTTGTGCATTTGAAGTATTCATTTTCGACTTTTACACACTAAAGCATGCATCAATACATCGCTAAAAGCCGTGTCACTAGTATAGCTACGAACAATAACATTGCATATTTACTCTACTGCGATATAGACAATAGCAAATACAATAATGTCCACAAAATTCACCCACAACACTCTGTAACTGTTTATTGTTAAAAGTCCAACAACTACAATTTCTATTCTGACAGCGTTCAAAATATGCGTCCGCCTTTCACATAGATGGCTACCCAATGATGACCGCGTCTGTGCGAGGGGTCAGTATACGGCGTATAAGTAAATAAAGATTATTTACCTAGATCTGCGTTTACAATGGATTTGTTCTATTTCCGGTGACAATGGAACCGAAAGTTTTAATTCTTTAGTGTAAATGTAAACTTGTATAATGGTACTATGCTTCGTTTACGGCTGCAGTCATAAAAGTTGGTCTGATAAATGCAGTTTTTATCGTTTTCCTCTATGGAAACGCGCTCTATGAGTGAAGTAGGCCTAAATATATGCACATTTTGCGTAGTGGATCGATTAAGGTTGACTATTAGGATTACGTTTAGTATTAGTAGTTACATTGATGTAAATTTATTGTACTTAATATACGAAATAACATTTTCATAAAATATAATTCAGGTGAATAAGGAACACCCAGATCATCGAGAGCCGATTGACTACATTGTCATCGGATTACGATTAAAATGAGATCAAACGTAAAAACGAAAAATACTAACGTAATGCAACTTACACCAAATACTGCAGACGAGTAGATGCAGACGATCGGGTAGTGTCGATGCTGAAGACACCATCAAAGTCTCTCACGTGCCGTCGTAGGATGCGATCGATCTCTTCCGTGTTCATACTCCAAAGTGCAGACTGACTGCAGTGTATTAGTATTAACAAACAAGATCAAGTAATGAGTCGTGTGATGACTCCCCTAACGACATCGAGCTGTTGAGTCGTTTGAAGCCCCATCATACATGTAGATGTAGAGACCCGCACGTATTTGCGAACTTTAGTTTGAAGAAAGTATGTCTTATCGTCATTGCGGGACTACATTACTATGCTATTAGCACTCACCGAACGATCCATTGCTATACAAGTTTAACAAACCATCTGCATACAGTAAGTAAGTAAGTGACTAAAAAGATAGATTATAGTACTCCAATGACAGTCACTGTGCAGGCACTACAGAAGATTTGGGGAGGGGAGGAAAGAATGACCGACAAGATGGGTCTTCGAACGTTTCCAAAAAAACAAACACTTATGACGCAGACGTGACGTTTTGCGGCAGAGTTTTCCACAGTCGGGAAGCAGCGACCGGAAAAGTTCGATCGACTATGGTTGAAAAACGGGTGCGTCAGACGATAAGCGATGATGACGACGATGATGATAGACATTATTTTCGTAGTGTGTATACGCATATGAAAATGGATACATTCATTGGATTCTACAGCAACGCACTCGAATATTGTCAGAGTAACCCACAAGAGACAGACCGGAACGACGTTTCACCACGCGACTTTTTTAACTTATGAACCTGCATCTGTGTGCAACTTTCAACATACGAAACCATGTCAGAGTACATTCGTTTTTTGAGACGTGTTCACTGTAAAAAAACGTGTCTGTACCTCCTTTTGACTTACAAGACGTGTTCGTGTACCACTTTTCACATCGGTGGACGTGTCCATGTGCCAGTTTGTACACTAAAAGACGTGATTCTACACACTTTTTGACTTACTAAGACCTGACTATGTGTAACATTTAACACATGACACCGTGTCTGGCACCTAATTTTTCCATTGATGTAGCCGGCACGACGTGTCACCACGCGACTTTTAACTTACGCACCCGTCTCTGCATGCATCTTTTGACTTACAAAGCCGTCTCTGAGTACATTGGTTTGGCTGGTGCGAACGGACTGTGAAGACGTGTTCACTGTAAAAAGACGTGTCTCTACCTCCTTTTGGCTTATAAGGGCATGTCCGTGTGCAGCGTTTCACATAGGAAGACATGTCTGTGTGCCGCTGTCACCTACACATTTGCCTATGCTTTATCTGGAGCGGAATGTTTCCACGCAAAGGTCTCGACTATAAGACGTGTTCATTCGCAAGTTCACACACTAAATAGACGTGTCTCCGCACACTTTTTGACTTACGAGGACATGTCTCGGTACAGCTTGGCACCTACTTTCCCATCACTTCGACTGGTGCGAACGAACTATGGGGCGAGTGCACTCTAAAAGACGTTACGCGGACGTGTCCGCATGCAACTTTTGACATACGAAGTTGTGTCAATGTGCAGTAGTGTGACTTGACTGACGTGTCTGCAAGCAAGTTGTTCAACTAAAGACGGGCTCAAGCACAAGTTTTCACGTTTGACATGGTTTCTCTGTTGCTGGGATCAGACACGATGCAGCGTTCTGAACCCGTTGCAACTTGTCTGTAACCTTGTTTTGCCGTCGACGCTAGGACTGAGTTGCAGTAATTGACTTGTATTGAGATATTTTTCCTATACGTTGAAATTTAATGATTGTTTTGAGCTCATAATGCAAACTTGTTCCAAACTCGAGTAAACGTGTGCCGTCGACCAGACGCAGAGCCAGGTGGCTGATATTGATAATTTTTTTGTTGTGATGAAGTTTTCTGCCCTCTTTCGACCACTTTATCAACATTTCCGAACCACGATCACGGTTCAGTAGCTTGTCCGACTGAAGAATATCTGGAAAAGTCCGCCGGCCAAAGACGTACATCCTAAGCACTAAGCTACGCCGCCAACGCAATCGCGTATCAAGGTTGTCGCATATGTTCGAGACGACTGTTTTGAATATGTGACCGTGGGTGGATATTTCATTCTTTCCCTCTCCTCTTCCACGGGAGCGCGCCCAGGGGCGCCCTTCCAATTGTGCAGAAATGTCTAACAATTGTTGGCAACGATATATGCAAGTTGATATTACAACTAATTCGCGAGTTCAGACAAACTTAGGACGAATTAACAAAAATGGAGCAGTAAAGATAATGAGTGAATGAAAATCACTAACAATAATACAGCAATTATCAGAAAAAAAGGTGATATTACGCAACTAAATATCAATTGAGAAACTTCGATGGTGTATTTAGCGTCGACACTCTGCCTTCCATGCCGCGTCTGTTGGGCTGCAACACCGATCCTTCGCACATGCCGGGTTGACATTGGATCTGCATACATGTTGACGACGGGCGTGGAGAATACTTCGAATATTACGGTCGACGACCAAATTCGGTTTTTTCGAACGCTATTTGAACCGTCACTGTTCGTCGTGGATTTTCAATGACAGTCAATTGCAAAGTGTTGCTAGTTAATTTTTTGGAAATTGCTGTATACATTTCTGCTTACTCCATGACAGAGGAATAAATGCGTACATTTATCAGTAGTTTTACAAGTGACACTGGACTTAACGATGTTTTAGTGTATGCTTCAGTGCGCAGACAGCTTCACAAACGAGTTTAAATTTGCAAATTGTGACATTGTTACTTACGTCGCTGCATCTGCTAATAAATGCACAATTTAATGTCAAAAAAGCATTCCATGACAGCCTAGACAGAACAGAGACAGATACATACGAAACAGCACAATAATTCTACGTTGGGTCAGACACATCCGAATTGTTCGAACAGTCAGTTCAGTAATTTTCAAACGGGTTGCATTCTGGACACTGAAGCACAGAATTGTCTAACAATTCTAGAATAAAATTGGCCGCAAGACCAAAATATTCATGACCTGAAAGGCGGAGACAAAGGTGCCAGACAGATAAACTTAGAAAAATAAAACATACAACATTTAGGACACACATAAGACAACGGCTGTCGGCAACTCTGTATGCAAGTGGTAGATATAACAACTAACTCGCGAGTTCAGACAAACGTGTAACAAATCAACGTAAATGAAGCAGTAAAAGATAATCAGTGAGTGAAAATCACTAACAAAAAACAGCAAATGTCAGAAAAAAGGTAATATTACTCAACAGTACATTGACACTGTGTTACGTAATATCTCCTTTTTTCTGATATTTGTAGATTTTTAAAATGTATCATATTGCTGTTAACAGGCTGATAAACACTCATCCTGTGAAATAGAAGATATTGTACCATCAGTGTTATGACGCGAAATGAGACTTGTTCTTTTTGCTCTGTGTCCTTTACATGACTCGTTAACTCCTGTGGAAAATTCCACTGACTACAACTGCTGGTCGGCTGACCTGGGGCCGAAAAAAAGGATATGGTGGTCTAGTTACTAGCAGCCCTTATCCATCTGTGCTAGTCAGTTGAGACCTTAACCCAACTAGGTCACCAGGTGCATTCCTATGTAGGCACCGCCCATTGACCCGCTGCATGTCATTGGAAAATAGCGCTTGGTGACTCATTGTCCTGGCATGTGACCTTATCTGGCTCCGCCTACTTGACCTAGATCTTGAATAGGCCCCGCCTTTTTTGGCATGCTGACAACTCTCACACAGCCACTACTAACGGTACAGTACATGTGATCCATCGGCAACGGCTGCTCGTTGAGAAAAGATGTCAGCGTGTGTGGATGATGTCGCATTGTGGATGTGCAGCAACCGTCAGCAACTGAACACCACGAAAACCGAGGTGCTGTGGTGCGCGACTAGGCGACGGCAACACCAGATCCAACGGGAACCCACGCGTGTCGGCACCGATTTCGTGAAGTCTGTTAGATCAGTACGCGACCTGGGCATATATCTCGACTCTGAGGCTTCCATGAAGTCCCATGTTTTCAGAACTGTGTCGAGCTGTTTCAACGTTCTCAGACAGATCCGCTCCATTCCTCGATCTGTCACACGCCCGGTTCCACAGTCACTTGCTGTGTCTCTAGTTTTATCTCGACTCGACTACGGCATCGCAGCATTCACCGGTTTGCCTACCCGCGAACTGAGCAGACTTCAGTCAGTTCAGAATGCGGGTGCGCGGCTCATTTTTTTCGGCGAACAAGTATGATCACGTTTCATCGCTACTACATTCATCACCGGTTGCGGGCGCCGCAGCGAATCGACTACAAGATTGCCGTTCTCGTGGTACGGTGTCTGCACGGACGCTCCGGCGTACCTGTCATGGTCAGGGTCATGGTCGTCGGACACGTTAGCCGCCCCGACGTCGAAGCTGTCCACTGTCGGCGACTGCGCTTTCCTGATCGCCGCTGCACAAGTCTGTCGCTGGGCGTTCGTTCATCCAGTTCTTTATCTGCATTCAAGTGTTGAAGCGTCGGCTCAAAATTGAGCTTTTCTCGCGAAGCTTCACTGACTGAAATGCGTGAATTTTCGTTACATTTGTAAGGTGGCCTCGCAGCTTTGGCTTATGCCACTCTAATGTAATTCGTTCTATTATTATTAGTGTACAAAACCGCAGTGTATACGCTAGTTAACGGCGTCATTACACATCAAAAACAGCAAATATAAAAATGTGATATTAGGCAACATGACATTGCCTTAGTGTCAATGTACTGCTGAAAAATATCACCTTTTTATATTTACTCTTGTTTATGTGTAATGACGCCGTTAACTAGCGTATAAACTATAAACTGCGGTTTTGTACATTAATATTTGCTGTTTCATTAGCGACTTTCGCCCAACGGTTAACTTCAATTTTTATTTTAAATTTTCCCGGACTCACCTGTTGAAGTGACCTGTGGATGGATTTTGACGCACAGTGGCTCAAAGTACGCGTTGTGGCGTAAGGAAGTGCCTTTTTGGGGTCCACACGATGGCCGACAACATTTTTGGGTTCATATTCCCCCAAAACCGTCAAAATTGCCTTCCATAGGCACGTTCGAGCCGCCACGTACGGCTTCAAGACGAATGATGTCATAGAAGACTGACGTCATTGGCTTCGCTCCGTCGCTCGCTCGCCGTTATTGGCCATGCCGCGCATACTATTTATAGCATCTAGGGCATCACCGCTGTTTTGTATATTCCAATGCAACGAAAGTATCAGCTGATGCACTATATTCGGTACGGAAATTCAGTAAAATTTGCAAAATTTATACAATATTTGTAGGCAATCTGTTTTACAGGTTGTCGCATAAAAAGATCTCATAGGCTATGCTGTTTGTTGGAAAGCTTCAAAAACTTCTAAAATTTTGATACGCAAGCGGCGGACATTATCAGTACCTTTCGACTTTGTACAAACTTAGGCGAACTAACGTAATTTAACTTATCTAAGTTAACAATTGGGCGAAAGTCGCTAATAAAACAGCAAATATTAATGTACAAAACCGCAGTTTATACGCTAGTTAACGGCTTCATTACACCAAAAAAACAGCAAATATCAAAAAAGGTTATATTGCTCAGCAGTACATTGACACTTAGGTAATGTCATGCTGCGTAATCTCACTTTTTGATATTTGCTGTTTTTGATGTGTAATGAAGCCGTTAACTAGCGTATAAACTGCGGTTTTGTACATTAATTCCTTATAAAGTCGCTAACATTGTGGCGATTTGACAACACGATAAGCGGCATGATGGCATATTTTCACTGCGCATGCACAAGCTTCTGGTCAAAAATCTGACCTCGTCATTCGCTTTAGAGACCCGGATTTTCTGTAACAGGGGAATAACTCGTCTGTCGGAATACATTTTAGCTATGTTTTGGCGATTTCTTTAGTGCGCATGCGCAGAAATAACGTTAGTTGTGCTTCCGGTCTATAAACTGCCATTACCATCGATTTCAGCGGCTATCAGTTCATATAAAGGGGACCAAATTTTTGGCGATTTTCCTACTCGTTAAACGAACTATAAGAATATTTTACTGCGCATGCCCGGAAACGGCTATTTAGGAGCTTTCGGTCAAAAACCTAACCCTGCCATTTGCTCCGGCGACCTCGATTTCCTATAACACGGGTTTATTTCCACTATCCGATCACGTTTTCGGCATATATTTGAAGTTTTGTGCACAATTCATTTTAGCTTGTGACCTTGACCTTCGACCTTTTGACCTTGGCGGTTCCTGGTGCATTAACGTCTTGACCAACACAGTGTATATACCAATTTTTAACATCATATGATTATCCGTTCCTGAGTTATGTATAACTCAATCTGATCACATTACCATCACCTGGAACGGTCACTGCGCATGCGCCGTGTCACGTGACCTTTTACCGGAGGCAAACATGACCTACATTTTTGAAATCCCTGACCCCAATTTCCCTATTCACTTTGTCACTTTCAGAAAGCTACGACGAATATCAAACAAACAAACAAACTATTTTATAGTGCGCCTAAAAGTTGACCAGAGAGCTGGCCAACTTAGTCTGCCGCACTTAAGAATAACTAGAACAGAAAAAAATATAACTAGACATAAAACCGATGAGCAAATATGTCCGGTGAACGGTCTAGAGCCACGAGATTAGTCCGACAGACAGAAACAGACTAAGGTGGAGGATAAGATTTTCTGAAAAGGTAGGTTTTGAGCTCAGAGTGAAACAGTGAAAAAGTGATCGAAGGTGATAGCAGCGTGTAGCAAGTTAAACCGGCATGTTCAAATGAAGGTCGCTGAGAGGGGGATGAATAATTCGGATGAGGAATTCTGAGTGATGTAGGAAGCTGGTTCCAAAGATGAGGAGAAGCATGTCGGAAGAATCGATGAGTGACTGAGTGATGATGATGGTTTGATGAGAGTGACATAAGCTGAAGAGCGTGTGTTGTGACCGTGAGGAGGCTGAATAGATACAAGGTCATATAGATACGAAGGCTGAGTGTTATTGAGAATTTTGTGAGAGAGGTGATTTTATATTCAATTTGTTCAGAAACTTTAAGCCAGTGAAGAGATTTCAGAATAGGAGTGATGTGTTGGAATTTGTAGCCTGGACAACCGTTCGAGCAAGAGCATTTCGGATGTGTTGGAGACGATTTATTTGAAATTTCGGAAGACCGTAGTACAGAGAGTTACAGTAGTAAAGCTTGGAGAGTACAATGGAGGTGGCAACTGTTTTTGCGGTGTGAAGGTCAAGGTAGGGACGGATACAGCGGAGAGCACGAATGTGAAGATAAAGGATTTAGACAATGCAGATATATGATCAGAAAAGAAAAGATGTTCATCAAATATGAAACAAAGGTTGCGAGCAGATTGAGTAGTGTCTATTGAAGTCGAAGAGTTGTGAATCTTTGAGAGCTGCAGTTTAAGTCCTATTAGAAGAAACTCGGTTTTAGAGGAATTGAGAGATCAGAGATTAGAAGTCATCCAGGAAGTGATCTGTGTGAGAGCATTCTGGAGGTGTAAGATGTTTGCCTGAAAGTCTGAGGGATGAAAGGAGAGAAAAAGTTGTGTGTCATCAGCATAGATGTGGTGATATAATGACAGAGATGAAATGAGAGTACTGTTAGTAGTTGTATACATTATGAAGAGCAAAGGACCGAGAACAGAGCCTTGAGGAGTGAGTGAGTGAGTAGAGTTTAACGCCCCACTCAACACAATATAGGTCATTTCGGAGGCGGAAGAGCCTTGAGGAACGCCATACAGTGATGTGTTTACGTAAGGAAGAGAAGCAGTCATTACATTTTGCACAGAAGGTGCGAGATGAGAGGAAGGACTTAAACCAGTTGAGAACAGAGCCGTGAATGCCAAACCAGGATGAGACGAGTGAGTAAAATGTCATGGCCTATGGTGTCAAAGGCAGCAGAGAGATCAAGCAGACAGAGACAGAAAAGTTTTTGTGAACCAATAGCAGTGATGAGGTGGTCGTGGATGTATAAGAGAGATGTTTCGGTGTAATGGTGCCGACGGTAAGCAGATTGGTGAGGATACAGAAGACTGTGAGAGAAAAGGTGATCAGTAAGTCGAGATTTTGTAACACGTTCGATTATTTTGGAAATAAGAGAAAGGTTAGAGATTGGATGGCAATTAGAAAGTTGCTCATTGTCTAAGATGGATTTTTTAAGAAGAGGAGAGACAACAGACTGTTTGAAAAGTGGGTGAAAATGACCAAAGCTCATAGACAGGTTGACAATATTCGTGATTGTGGGGATAATGACAGAAGCACATTCTTTCAAGAGCCAAATGGGGATAAGATCAGAATCAGACTGCTTATTAGGACTATCGAAAAGATCTTAGAGACTTCATATTCAGAGGTAGGCTTAAAAATAGAGAAATAAGGAGGAGCTACCGGTGGTGAAGGTGACTGCGGAGAAGTAGAGGAAGAGTTGTTAGATAGTGAGAGACGGAGCTTGGATATCTTGTCGGTGAAGAAGGAAGCAAAGCGATCAGCTATTGAAGTGGCTGCAGACGACGAAGGTAAAGGTGAAGCATATTTGCGGTTTAAGAGTTTATTGACAGTTTGCCAGAGACGCCGATGATAAAGAGACCAGTTTACAAAAATATTGTATTTTGGCATCAAGCTATGTTATATTCGAAAAATAGCGTTTATCCCATAGGGAAGGCTACAAAGTTCACTACGTATGCGCAGTATCACGTGACATGTGCATACTGCATAGGGGTCCCCCAAAACCACACGTAACAATTTTTTGACACTGAATTGTCTATTCACTATACAACCTTTATGGGGCTACGATGACGAAAGGGTAGTTTATATTGGAGCATCCCCGCGTTAAAGCGATTTTCGGCCGCAAAAAAACTGTCCAGTCGAAATCGGTTCCAAAAATGGCAGTTTCAGAAATTTAAGGGTATAAATATTAATTGTGGTTATCGGGACCCCCAAAAGGCACATCCTTGGCCGGAACGGTCTTTTGACGTATTTTTCGTAATAATCCGTTTAGGGTTGTAGGCTATGAGTAAGTTACAACACAATCTACAGTAGATTATGCAAGTGTAACGAGCATAATCCACTGTAGACCGTGTTGTAACTTTCTTATTTCATGGTGTCATCAACAAACTCCAGAGTAGGCTATGTAGGCTGCTTTTCTACTAGGCCT
>Ga0056116_1001049_pt1 | contig 10394 bp, 7 predicted proteins | sample WorMetOlspDAHAB2_FD_67352 | JGI IMG/M metagenome (GOLD analysis project Ga0056116, IMG submission 67352) | Marine gutless worms symbiont microbial communities from Max Planck institute for Marine Microbiology, Germany - Olavius sp. DAHAB.2 ...
ATTTATTACCAACGGATTGTATTATAGTGCTTGATTCGTACTTTAACTTTACGAAGAAATCTAATCTCGTTGGCAATCTTTAATACGATTTTTTGAAAACCCTGTATATTGTGTCGGGTGGTGCGTTAAAACTTTGCCCACTCACTCTATTGATCCTGGCTATAATAGTCCAGCGACGTACAAGTTTTTTTTTATTGCGTTGCTTGTGTGTTTCAGGGTCTGTTCATAGAGGGCGCTCGCTGGGACCGCCAAGAGATGACGCTGAACGAATCCCTTCCCAAGATCCTGTACGACACTCTGCCGCTGATCTGGCTCAAGCCGGGCGTGGCGGCCGAGTTCAGGAAGCGCCCGGTATACCGCTGTCCAGTGTACAAGACGAGTGCGCGGCGGGGCACTCTGAGTACAACCGGTCATTCGACCAACTTCGTGCTCATGTTGCACATTCCGTCCAAGAAGCCGGAGAGTCACTGGATTAATCGCGGAGTCGCTGCGCTCTGTCAGCTCAGCGATTAATAACTGCACATTCTTATCACGTGGGTCGGGTCCGTTCACGTGTTGGGTCGCGTCGGGTCACAAAAATTATTCGATTGTGATGGGTGTTGTCGGGTCCATTGATCAAAATGCAAACGTACATACAAACGTACAATATAAACTGCCGATGATGCAATTAACTGATTAACCACAGCGACGGTAGTTGCCAATTTTGACTTCACAAGTAACAGCAATCATCAAATTGTTTATTCATGTCTATAACCTTTATTCGGATTTGACCGTGCACCCAGTTTTTTTACTTGCAGCAGACTTCAGTAAATCGAAAATCCGTGTAGCAATGAGTCTTATCGGGTCGGATTCGGAAAACAATGTTAGTGGGTTAGATTGGGTCGAATCATCTACAGCGCGGGTTGGGTCAAGAATTTTGGACCCGTGTCTATCTCTGTGTCGCCTAATATTCATTTATTTATTTCGTTATTTATTTCGTTTATTATCATGCCATCGGCAGCAGACATGCGACGCAGTGCATTAGACAAACAGTATTGTGTCAACTTGCTGTTAACAAAATGAATCAAATGCAATGCGCGCATGTTCATTGTCAGTGTTTGCAGGACGTTTCTTGATCGTTTTTTTGTATTGGCTACTTTACAACGTTGCGATTGTTTAAACTTCCAGTTTCTGTCAATCCTGTCAGTATTCATAATAGTGTTTCGTGTGCAGGTGAATACTCTGTCTTCTGTTGTTCACACACTTGGTGTTCAACTGATGTTACGTAATAAATGTGCATGGTTTTTAAACGAAGCTCGAGTTTTAAAATAAATATCGCCGTATTAATGCTCAATAACACACTGTCAATACCGAGGCAGTAATTTTCGTTCTGTAAATGAATGAACGTATTTGCGTCAGGCTACATACACTGTGAGCCATAAAATTTGCGCCCTTTTTACAGATACACGAATGAATTTCTCATTATCTGCATGTTTGATATTCTCTGTATAATTGAAAACAGGGAACCGGCTTAAGATTGAAGCTTGATCAGACATCCGTCAAAGCATCATTGATCAGATGATTGATCGGCGAGTTCGTCTTAATGCATGTGTCGACGCCAAAGAAAAGCACTGACATTGCACAAGGTAGTGTAGCGACACACTCGAGGTGTGATGGGATCTTTAGTGACAGTGTTATTACAAATGCTCTGATTCTGAATGTGAAAGAAGTTTGAAAATCGGTCAATATTCGACGAAGTTGAGGCGTACAAAACAAAGTGTGCCAGTATTTTTGGACCACCCTGTATTTTTAATATTTCTGTAGCCGTCAGACTTTTAATAATAATATTTTGCGCCTACATGTAGGCAAGTCTACTGCAGATCAACGACTCATTTACCAAAAAAAATCTTTATATGCGACACATTTATGACGAACTTATACGACAAAGCTACAAAAATCGCAACATCCATAGTCATGACGTCATCCCATCCTAATTTCACGAACAAGGCTCACTACAACAAAATTCGTCACTCCTTGCAAATTGCAACTCGAAAAATATCGTTGACTCGTAACATAGAACTACTCGTATACTCCCTGTCTTACATCCTGTCTGGACATGAGAATATACCTTGAGCTGTTCTGGCACAGTGTCGTTTGGTATCTCCTGTGGCAGTTGTTGCTAGAGATTGGAAAATTTAATTAAACTCGTTCACGAAAACTTCACTGAAAAAGTTTCTCTAAAAGTTTCAGTGAAAATTTAACATCTTAACACAGGCCTTCTATAGATTGACAGTTTTGTTTTCAGAGAGATGTTTCAATGTAATTAGTAACTAGCGTGTGAAATTAGTTTAAACTGATATGTATAAATTGTAGATGAAGCTACTAATTCGCAACTTTTTCACGAGGAAAACGACAATAAACTATGCGTTTTTCAATCTTTGAACGAAACTGGCAAACTCAGTCCTTGAATTTTTTAAATCATGAACTATATAAAAGTACATAATTGAAATTTTCAGCGCACATCTCTATATGTAGCCGGTCGTAATGACAGCATATGATCCCGTCACTGATTTAAGGCGAGGTTACACTAATCGCAAGCCGACTGGTTCAAGCCATCTTCACACTGCACTCTGGATGGCATAAGTGTAGCGGAGCAACGGCTTCATCGTTTTCGTCTGCTGTCGACGCCATATTGCGCACAATGCGACTTCCGATTCCTCTTGTCACGTAACTTCTGATAACGTCATCGCCCGCGATGTCGATTCCGCTGCCAGCGAACCTGTCGTATGGAGTCAGCATGTTAATAGCAACTACAGTGACGTCATTTTGTTTTCAGTAGCTGCCGCCGCCAACTCAACTCTGTTGAGACATTCAGTATACCTTCAACATGGCGACTTGGTATATACGCTAGCTTCAATGGCGTCACTGCACCTCATAGCCATTTGATAGCATGATCTAACTGCGTGAATTTCCGTTAACTCTCGTTAACTTTCGCTTTGACATTGGTAAGGTGGACTCGCAGCTTTGGCTTATGCCACCCTAAACTAATTCGTTCTATTATTATTATTATTATTATTATGTAACTGAAGTCAATAAATATGAACACCGGGCGACGATAGTGACAAGTGACGGATTACTAGAATGGAGGATGGCGCAAAAAGTAAGCTATACCGAGTAAACAATAAATCGTATTGAACCTGCTGCCATTATAGCTAGATTTTTCATCAAATTCGAATATAAAAAGTAGCACAAAAAGATTATAAATTGGCATTAAATATTTTATGCGTGACAGTTTGTGACATCTCATCAGATGCTGTGCTTGAAGCTGCGATATGATTACTCAGCAGTATATTATGACACTATATCAATCTACTGCGGCGTAATATCTCCCGTTTCTGCGATATTGGTAAAGTAGGTGTAAATGACAAATCTAAAAAAATCCTTTAATCAAGAAAAGATAAGACCGAAGAATTTTATTACATAAATTTCTATCTAACAAATAATTCCGGAGTGGAACTCACAGCTTGCTAAAGCGAATTGTTGAGAGTGGGAAGCGTGACGTTAATAACACTATGACTCACTATGACAGATTCGTGGATCGCGAACAGTAACTAACCTCACAAATTACATCATGCACAGGAGATTAGTGTTTTTTGACATTTTACTCTGACAAAAATATAATTTAATTGACATGTTTTAATGCAATATAATACATCCCATTGATAATTTGGTAGGGGATTTACTTTTTTGGGCCATCCTGTGTGTCACCTGAAGTAAGTGTTGCTGCTGTCATCTGTGCATTTGAGTGTTTTGCACGAGTACATTAAGCTCGTTACCAGCAGCATCACACCTTCACAACACAACAATCAATAAATCAATCAATCGATCAATTAACATCGAGTTGGATGAATGTGCCCCAACAAAACTGTCACCAAAGCAGAGTCATTTCGAGGGGAACGCCGTTCCCATTGTTTGAAAGCTGCGGAAACGCATGGGAACGACGTTCTCATTGTTAGTGTTTAAGAACGCAATATTGACGGCATTGCAAATCATTTTTCCAGCCAAAAATGCACTAAATTTTAGGATTTTACATATGCAAGCTCAAATTTTTTTCGTGGGGTAATACCCCAGGACCGCCGCAAGCGCCCCCGGTGCACGGACCCAGACAGCAATTTCCGCTTGGCTCACCAGCGTTCCCAACTTCCCATTGTTCCTGTTTAACGAAACGACCACTGTACCAAAGTCGAACATAATTTAGCGACATATTCACCGGCGTAGACATCGCACAAATTTTTAAAAAGAAACAAACAACCGGAGGAAATTGATCGGAACGAAAAAAGAAATCGGCTACAAAGACCAATACACTCCAGATTATCCCACAAAATAGCAAACAGCACACGAAACACGAACAGTTTTGGCCTATAAATATAAAAATATAATACAATACAACCACAAATTAATACAAATATGCATTACAGACAATAGAACTATACTGCTACAATAATAGTAATAATAATGCCGCTGTTTATTATACTGTACAAGTGGACAGCGTTCTTTGTGCATTAGGTTCATTAGAAATTCATTCATTCATCGTTTACTACGCCAAAGGCAGCAGATACAATACCATTAAAACATTACAGAAAAAGGAAAAAAAGTACTACTCGTTTATAAAACAGAAAAAAACGCAGCGGACACTAAAGCGAAGATGAACAAACATTACTGACGACGATGATCTAATTAATGGTCAATAATTAGAGAGACCTGATAAGCAATTTTACAACCTGATATTGCGGTCAGCCAAATTCGCGGCAGTCGAACGAAACATCCGACGGACAGCAGAACGTAGAGAACTGCTCTTTTCCAGCTGTCCAGCCACATCAGTGACGTCCAGCACGCTCGACACCTGCTGCTGCTGCTGCTGCTGTCACTATCGAGTATCGAACACACACACGGATATCGCGCCCGCTTTGCTTCATTAAACGCACTCGTAAACAGTCAGTTGCATGTTACCAATTTACCATGGGTCCGCAATCGAATCTTTTCGCATCAAGCGATGTAGCGAAATTATCGCGGCAATAAACAGTAAACGAAGTGTTCGTATTAATTCATTGGCCCCACTGTTAAAGTCCTGTTACTTTGTCATCAAGCTCTACTGCTAATTAGTATACTGCTGGGGCCCGATTTACAAAGAATCCTAAGTGCTACTTATGAGCTACTTATCATAAGTGGAACTTGTGATAAACTTATAAGAAACTTAGGATTCTTTGTAAATTGGGCCGATTGATAGGTCCTATGAGCGATTCGTGAAAATTAAATAACTTACTTACTTACTTACTTAAACAACATTATGTGGATTATAAAAAATAGTTATTTGTGATCATTTCCATCACTGCTCGTACTTTCATTTGAATAGTTTATTTCGCATAGAATGCAGCACATAAAAGACAACTATAGAAAAAAAACTACATTCTTGAAATCTACCGCAGCTGTCATTTTGCCGCGCTGATAGCATAAAGGCAATGTCATAGACCTGCACCTTAACGCATAATGCAACTGCGTTATAAGAGTAGCCTATACTATTTATTAGAGTAATGTTGTGAAAATTAATGAGCCTACGCTGTATTGCCAAGTTTTGAAAAGTGTTGGATAGGCTTATAGCTTTTTTTACATACCGGTATGGGCTTTTATGCTTTTTCTGTTTTACTGTGCTGTCTTTTCTCATACCCTGTTGACTTTTGGCGTAATACACGAATAATAATAGGCCGAATCATAATCATCATCATAGTTTACCTTGTACAGATTGACAGCCAGAAGTCAACGACGCCGATCAGTTCGATGAACGTTACGATAACGGCAACGCATCTCAATACATCAACAACGGACATACTGTACATAAAAATTAGAGAAAAATCCAATGCAGTATTCATACTTTTCTAACTCTATCTGTCTGCTGCGTATAACAGTCTCATCTAAGAGTAATTACAGTATACAAGGGACTTGCAGAATCGAACTGACATTTTTTCAGCCATTGTTCTGATCCAGCCGTTTCCCGTTCGATAAATATTATGGACTTGCCATAAGAATGTAAAGCAAAAAGGGAAGGGGCACAACAAAAAAATTACTCGGCGCTTTTCTCGGCCACTGCGCCGGACGTGTCCCCCCACTTTCAAATTCGTTTCAGCGCCACTGCGCACGTAGACCTCTAGGATATAATATGGGCCTAATGTGTCAATCTCCATCTGTCACAAACCGACGACGAACAAATGAACGAACGGACAGACGCCAGGAATCGAATTTGGTGCATTTTAGCTTTAAAATGTGACATCTGGTGGCAATATTTTAATAATTTTACTGATAATCAACTGCTCGAATTTCGTGTATTTATTGGTTGATTCCGGATTTTTATCCCCCCCTTAAATTTCTAGTTAAGGGGGAGTATCCCCCCTTAAGTTTCTATTTAAGGTGCTTCGTCCACCCATGGGATGGACGCCCTGACAGACACAACGGACAGACGTCCGTCTATCCGTCCGTGCGTTCATCTCTTAGATGGAGTTTATGACATAATGAAAAACATACACGAAGAGGAACACCCACAGCACATTTCAATAACTGCAGCACTGTGCATGTTAAACCAATACGCCAAACGCGTGTCGATCGAGATACAGCGTCCAGTCACAAACTCATATATCCTCTGCGCCGCAGACGCCATTCGTAAGGCAACGCATAACATTTTTCTGATGTGTAGAGATTTTTTCCTGCATTTGACAGCGCGTAAAGACACTATTCCAGTACGCTAATGTTTTACAGTTCCATACCACGCATGTTTATGTAGTCATTTTAGGATCAGTTACGACATAGTCCGGAGTGGATTAGGAGAGCATCATCTACGATTAAAATGTATTGTTACTAACTGGACATTTTCGTATGAGTAGCTATTGTAGTTAAGTTCTTTTGTGTTTCTGAGTGTGTTTCTGTGCTCCTGTCTGTTTCTGTCTGTCTGCTTTTTTCTATCGGCCGTGTTGCCTTAAACAATTGACTTGATATAATTTGAATAATAATAATAATAATAATTAACACAACAATTTATAAGGTGTCGTAGTGAGGCGTGAGTTACTTAGGCCTACATATTGTGATTGTTATAAACAGACTCGCTGTTTGTTCTTCCCTTGAGTCTCTGGCTAGTGGCTACGCTTGGCGTCGGATATTTACATCGAGTGGTTTAGCCTAGTACTTATTGTAAATATTGGCTGTATTCATTTTCTATATGTGCTGTCTACCTTTGCGGTGAATAAACGTTGTATGTGTTACAACAGTAAGACTAGACTGCACTGTAGACATGGTCGATACGAGTATGTCATGATATAAATATTATACTTGCGTGTAGGCCTGAAAATGGAGGAGATACGGGTCTGGTTGGCATGCGCCATGCATTATACCCTCAGCTGATATTAAACATGAGATTCTTCTGACATATCGAATACGTCAGTTCAGCATACGAATTGTCGGCCGTAGCATACATCTGCCTGAAGTCTAGTCGCATTCCATAATTCAAGACGTGCTGCTTCCATGCAGAGATATACATACGTAATGTGGATGTTTATCGCATGCAGAAGCAGGACGGGTGCAGCTTGTATGGAAGTGCAATAAGCCCAACTTCCATTCCTTCGACTTCACCAAGACAAGTTGTGTGTCTCGTGTATTGTCTCGTCGACGTTCAGCATAGTTCTATAGTTCGACTCGACACGATACGCTCGACAAGATACGTCGAGTGCGTTGAACAGACTATCGACAGTCCAAGATAAATATGGCTTACGCGTAGACAGTGAAGTCTGTGAAAAGAAGCTCATCCCTTTACGGTGCTTTGAGCCGGCGCTGGTTAAACCCAATTCATCATCGTATGATCATCCAGTGAATTTGTAGTGCGCCTATTACATGCTGAGCATGGGTGCATTCCAAGAGTAACATACTAATGACCAGAATGTCAATGCACATTAAATACTAGGTTAAAAAGATGTGTCTTCAGCAATTTCCTAAAAACAGCAATGTCAGGTTCAGCACGGGTATGTTCGGGCAATGAGTTCCATGCAGCAGGACCGGCGTGCTAAATTAAGTTAGCATACATGATACAACACACGCGAGCCGGATGGCCGGTGTCACGCAACACCTACTGACATTAACAGCTAGCGCCTTTAAGCGACTGAAGCAATTATATGCCAGCAGACCTAGTCGCAGGGCCTAGCGCTACGCAGAACTCGCAGTTTCTTCCCAGCGGTGACCGAAACCATCTCCAGTATAGTCATTGCAGCTATACACGGAGGGATGATAAGGCTGAGTAGGCCTATAAGTGGCCTTAAAAATACCGTTCTGGTAGATCCGCCAAAAGTGGTCACCAATCCCAGTACTAACCGGGTTCGACGTACAGTATCTTAACTTTGTTGATGTGACCAAAGGCCGTTACCACTACAGGGTGGCCAAAACTATCAAGAACCATCATTAAATCGTATTAAATATCGCCAGTGCGGCTACATTTCTCATCAATTTTGAGTATAAAATGAGCACAAAAATATTAGTAATGTGTATTAAATATTCTATGTGTGACCCAATTTGTGACGTCATCAGCTGCTATGTTTGAAGCTGCGACATGGGTAAAATCAATGTATATGACAAAATCGTGAAGATAAAATCTGGAAATCGAATGAATTTTTACATAAATCTCCATCTAAGAGATGGTTTAGGAATGGAATTCACAGTTTGTTAAAGCGAGCTGATGCCAGAGTAAGCGCTGACATCATTTACCGTATTTGACGCATATCGCTACTTTGAAGGTCAGGCATAGTTACTAACGTCAAAAAGTAGGTCAGACAGAAAATATTTAATACTGACGGATAATGTTATAGTGCTTGATCATTTCTTTATTTTGACGAAGTAATCTAATCTCATTGATAGACTTTAATACGATTTAACACAATTTTTGATAATTTGGTAGTGGCTTACTTTTAAGGCCACCCTGTATGTCAAACCAGCCACATTCGAGCCGTGTCCAAAACATGTCAAAGACTAGTTTACGACTTGCTGTACACAACAAGTCTGCGTGAAGTTGTGGTAGTGGAATGTGGCCAATATACGCTAAGCGGTGTAGGGCAGTATACGACATTTATGTGGTAATGGCTCTCAATGACTCACAGCATGTCCTACCCAAAAACGATGTAGCTATTTAACCCTCTGCCCGGCAACGGAATTTGGACGACGTACGCAGGCAAAGGGGGAGGGAGGTATAATTACGCTACTGTAACTTTAAACCGTTGCAGATATTAACACAAAACTGTTTGCTTGTGAGGATAATCTTTAATATACAATTATGTCACTGTAATATCACATGACCCCTGTGTGATTTATGACGTCACCGACAATGTTAAAATTTTAGCGTCAACTAACACAACCTAGACTTGGCTGCGGTTTTTCACCATCAGCACTTCGAACATTGCTTAGTTTACGGCTGTCTGTAAACCTCACAGACCTAGGAAGAGAAAGCAAACCATCATGTTAGTGTACCATCTTGTGTTGAATATCCAAGATGGCGGTGGAAAACCGGAAGTAGTAATAACGTAGAAAGTTACACGACAACAACGTCATTCCAAATCCAAAATCGGCTCGATATCAAGAAAACAACATTTGACCTAGAGGGAAAGGACAATGGGCGACAGCAACTTCTACAGTTAAACAAAACTACTTCCGGTTTGCAACAATCACGATTAATTTCATGCGTAACGAGTTGTCGCACACTGCTGGCAAACATACTATTGGTATTATTTGCGGAAGCTATAGAATAGCTCTTTACACGGTCCTGCAAAGTGCCATAGATGGTGAGATATTACCCCTTCCGGTCCGTGTTCGCCATGTTGAAAATTCGCGAACATGTTTTCATGTTTATATACTTCTCTGTGGCGAGTATTTCACAGCTAGTACATTTGTCGACGTTGCGTGCGTGTTTCATAGCCACTCACGTCTGCAGCGCTAAACTCCTTTTTTCCGACTTACAAAATTCACTTCATAGACCTGTAGCGAAAACCCGGAAGTAGATATAATGATGCCGTCATTTGCTTCTACAGCCCAAGTTATTCAGTGATTATGAAACATAAACAACTTCACATTCCCCTGATAACTACGCGAGATTTTGCAAAAACCACTGTGGGGATATTCGGATTTTCGCTACAGGTCTACGGTCAGTGGCGGTTCTAGCCAGAATCTAGGGGGCACGACCCCATGCGAGGTCTGAGGCTGTGCCTCCAGTAGAATCCATAGAGGCGGGGCTCTGAGGAATGGAAGTCCTCAGTGAGGTCTGGGGACAAAGCCCCGGGAAGGGATCTTTAAGACGAAGTCTTCCAGAAGCTGAAGCAAAATGTTAAAGTACTGTA
>Ga0056116_1001050_pt1 | contig 10388 bp, 7 predicted proteins | sample WorMetOlspDAHAB2_FD_67352 | JGI IMG/M metagenome (GOLD analysis project Ga0056116, IMG submission 67352) | Marine gutless worms symbiont microbial communities from Max Planck institute for Marine Microbiology, Germany - Olavius sp. DAHAB.2 ...
CAGCCGTATCAACTGAAGTAAGGCGATTGACACCGCTGATGATATCGGCTGCGGATTCAGATTGGGTCGCCCGAGCCCGCAGAAATCCCCTGACGCTGGCCATCAGCAATGCGGCTGAAACGCCGTGTCCGGTGACGTCCCCGACAACAACCCCCAGCCGGCTGTCGGAAAGCTCAAAAAAGTCGAAATAATCGCCACCGGTTTCATCACAGTAAAGGCTGCGGCCGGCCACATCGATGGATTTCAGTCTCGGCGGGCGCTGAGGCAATAAATTTTGCTGAACCTCCTGGGCCAGGTTTAAGGCGGCAATTATCTTTTCCAGCGAGTGGGAATAGTCCGCCAGCGTTTCGTAGAGACGCGCATTTTCAAGGGAGATGGCAGCCTGGCTGCAGAGCACTTTCAACACTTCCAGATGCCCGGAAGTAAACACTCCGGCTGCCAGATTGTTCTCCAGGTATAAAACTCCAATCAGTTTGTCTTTCGTTTTTAAGGGCATGCACAGAATAGATTTCGGCTGGGCATTTAAAACATAGGGGGTATTGGTGAATTTGCCTTGGCCGGCGGCATCATCCAGCACGACCGGTTTTTCGGTTCGAGCAACATAATTGACGACGGACCTGGAAAGGGCGGTGCTGTGATCCAGCGGTGTGGACTGACGAACCGTTATTTCGCGATCGTCCACCGACGTTTCCGCTTCCACCAGAAGCTGTTCCTCGGATTCCAGCAATAAAATACCCCTCTGAGCACCGGCATTTTCCATGGTCAGATTTAAAAGCTTTTCCAACAAACTGGCCAGGACAATTTCACTGGACATGGCCTGAGTGGACTTGAGCACCGATGCCAGGTCGAGGGCTTCAGCAACACCACTTGAAGTCGTTGTGGCCTCGGTCAGGCCAGTCAAAATCCCCGGGGTATTTGAAGCCATCGCATCAGACAATAAGTCGGGATATGTTTTTTCCAGGTCCTGCACTTTTACCGCTGCACCCCAGCGCAAATAAGCGTAGCGCGCTTCGGTCATGTAAGAACGGGCGATGGAAATCCGCTCTTTTGCGAGGTAAAATCGGGCCGTCAATTCATTAGCCAAAGCGATATCGCATAGATATTCGCTTTCATGGGCCCTCTGAATGACTCGATCGAAAAGCGCCATCGCTTCCGAATCCCGTCCGAGAACCCGATAACGCTCGGCAGTGACCAGATCATATTTGTGCCGGTAATTGACGGGAGACTGTTGGGCCAGTTGTCTCAGCTTTTCCTGGGATTCCGCCACTTTTTTTAGAATCTGCTTTTTCTCATCGGGTGTGGCGTCAGCGTAGCATCCGAGGCGCGCCAAAGCATTCCAGCAATAAAAAGGAGGCACGCTCGATCCTAAGGCTGTTGCACCCTCCAGCACCAGCAGTGCCCGGTCGGCATATTTTACGGCCCGGTTATATTGCCGATGGAGCAGACACAGCAGCAACTTGCAATTATACAGACCGAAATCGCGTCCCTTATTGTCAGCCTCGGTGTCCATGGCCAGCATTTTTTCTTCATCGTAAAACTCGCCGGCCAGACGACCGGGGTCGCCGGTAGAATCTGTCAGGTTTGATACGACCTGCCGGTACAGCTGCATAAAATGATAGGCCGCATCCACGCCGGCGGCCTTGACGATGGGATCGTGCTCGGAAACGGCCTTCTCGATGGCCGGCAGCTCCTGGCCACAGTAAAACATGTGCACGATGTGATAAGCAGCGGAATAAGCGATATAAAACGGATCGCCGATTTCCCGCGCTGACTGGTTTATTTCCAGTATGGGTGCCAGGGTCTCTCGCAGGTGTTCTTTCCAATGGCGCATAACATAATTAAAAGCAAAGCGAGTAGAGATTCCGGCCGGATCATTCTGAGTCCGTTCCAAAAGCCGCAAGGCCAGGAGCCCGAACTGATAACCGGATTCCATATCGCCTCTTGATCCCAGCAGCATACCGTAATTTAAATACGCAGTGTTTGAAACCGGTCCGCTGCCGTGCTGCACAGTCAGCCGAATCATCTCGTTGGCCAGAATCGGATAAAGATCGGGATAGATGGTCGCCAGAGCGGCATTGGCCTTCACGGCAATTCGCATAATCGCCGTTTTATTTGGATCGGTCATGGGCGGCAATTGGGCCAGATCGTCAAAAGATTTGCCGGCCAACATAAATTTAGTCTTCAACAGGCTCATCTCAATCTGAAGTTTGCCGGGTGCCATCGGTAAATCCAATCCGAGTTTTTTCAGAATTTCCAGGCTCTCATCAGCCGCCTCGGCCCACCTGTTCAGAGCTGTCAGCGCATGGATTCTAACTTCAATCACCGGGGCTTTATCAAGCGAGCTGCGGGCATTTTGCAGCGCCACCTGAACCAGCTTCTCCATTTCATCATGCTCGGAGCACAGATAGGACATCTCGGCCGCTTCGGTGTGCAGCTTGAGGGCCAGGTCATAGTGGTTGACCCAGCAATTTTCACCCAGCAAATCCAGGCCAGTTTTGAAATATCGCAAGGCGACAGTAAAGACTGCGGCTGTTTTGGCCCTTTGGCCGGCAGATAGATTGAGCTCAGCCAGTTCCATGCGTTCCGGATCACCGGATAGAAGAGTTCGTCCGGCATTGAGTTGATCGATTACCACAAAAATCCGATCCCGGCTGCTGTCCGCTGAAGCGCTTTGCTGCAGCCGTTTGCCGATCTGGTGGTGCACCATCGCCCGTTTATTTTCAGATATCAATTCATAGGCTGCCTGATGAACTCTATCGTGGGCAAATTTATACTCGCTGTTTAACAGCAGATCAGAGGACGGATCCAGCAGACGCTGCACACCGGAATCCTGGAGTTGGTCGACGGAAGCTTCCCCGACAGGCAGAATCAGGCCCTCGGTCAGGACCGGTCTCAATGCCGCCGCTGTTTGTTCCCTTGATTTTTCACATGCAACCGCCAGGGCTTGCAGATTAAACAGTACACCTATGGCAGCGGCCATGGAAATCACTTCCCGGCTCTCATCTTCCAGCCGCTGCAATTTGCCGGCGAGCAGGTCAACCACATTGTCGGTAATCATCCGGCTCCGGATGCCGCCGATATCCCATTGCCAGCCCCGGCGCTCGGCATCAAAATACAGCAATTTGTCCGTATACAAAAAATTAAAAAATTCGTTCACAAAAAAGGGGTTGCCGGCGGTTTTATCCACCAGGACCCGGGCCAGGGGATCCACCGCCCGGGTGTCACAGTTCAACGTTTCGGCAGCAATCAAGGCAACATGTTCACCGGAAAGGCTGGACGGATTCAATGTTTTACTATTTTGACCCTGCTGCTGAAGCGATTTTCTAAATTGAAACAGGGGATGTCCGGCTTTTACTTCATCATCCCGATAAGCCCCAATCAGGAAAAGAAAATCAACTCCACCATCCTCCATCAAAGACTTGATCAGATCCAAGGATTCGTAGTCGGCCTGGCTTAAGAAATCCAGAAATAAAACCAGCGGGTGCTCCGGTCGACAAAATAGGGATATAAAGTTTAGCAGCACAGCCTTGATGCGTCTTTGGGCAGCGGCCGGCTCCAGTACCACCACCGGCGGCTGATTCCCGATGATGGCAGCCGCATCCGGTATCAGGTCGATCAGGATCTGTCCATTGCCGCCCAGAGCGCCCAGGATGCGATCGTGCCACAGGCTCAGACGCTCCCGGCGTTCAGCTAAAAGTTGACGGACGAGGCCCTGAAAAGCAGTGACAAAGGCGGCATAGGGTACGTTGCGATCCTGAGCATCAAACTGGCCCTGCAAAAACAATCCCCCGCGGCGTACTATTCCTTTACCGGCCTCCATGACAAGGGCGGTTTTCCCGATTCCGGCCTGTCCGGCAACAAACATCAGCTCTTTGCCCCCCTTACGGATACGATCGTAAGCCGCCGCCAGGGTTTCGAGTTCTTCCTGCCGGCCGACCACCTTGCGGGATATCTGAAACTTATCTGAAATATCCTTGCGTCCCAGAGGGAAGGACTTTATGCTACCGGTGTTCTCCAGGCGCACAAGACAGTCGGCCAGATCCGCTTCAAGGCCCACAGCGCTCTGATAGCGATCTTCGGGATTTTTAGAAAGAAGTTTAAGGATGATGTCGGACAGTCCATCGGGGACTTCATTATTCAATTCACTCGGATTCGGTGGCTGTCTGGCAATGTGGGCGTGCACCAGTTCCAGGGCATCGGTGGTCTCAAACGGCAGTCGGCCGGCAAACATTTCGTAGAGCACCACGCCCAGAGAATATAAATCCGTGCGCCAGTCTATCGCCTGGCTCATGCGGCCGGTTTGCTCGGGTGACATGTAGGACAGCGTTCCGGCCAGTCTATGGTTTTCACCGAAGGAGCCGGCACCGGATAGCGTTCGCGATGAACCAAAATCGATTATTTGAAGATGCTCCCCTTGGGTGCTGTAAATGATATTTGAGGTTTTGATGTCGCCATGGACAAAATTTGCGGCATGAATTCCGCCAAGAATCCGGGCTGTTTCAGTACCGATCTTTAAGAGCTGCTGAAGCGTGAAGGTCCGATTATTCAGCATTCTTTTCAGGTCCTGGCCACCGATGTCTTCGGTGATCAGCACCGGACGGTTTCTTATTTTTTCAAGGCATGTTACTCGCGGTATTCCTGCAATGTTTAAGCTCCGGGTGGTTTCATATTCACGCCGGTAACGCAGATTTTCTTCCGGAAGAGGGTAGTCTTCCTTCAGGGTTTTTAAAATTACCGGTCGTTCATCCGCCAGCTGTATTGCCCGATAAACTACCGAACGATCACTTTCATAGATTTTTTCATTGACTTGATATCCGGTGATTTCTATCATAAAGTTCACCTCGCCGCTAAACTACCAGGTAATTAAACTCGCTTTGAAAGTAAGACATCATATGGCAGGTTGGCAATATTTAAGGGGAATATTCTCTAATTATAATTAATTTAGGAGTCAGGGTGTTTTTAGCCCAACCCTTGGATTTAGCAGAGTGGATGATCGCCACCGGAACCGGATGCTGTCTGAGACCGTTAGGGGGCGTTATGAATGAACAGGTTATAACGACGACTTTTATTTAACTGTCTATCCTGTATAAGATCACAATAGATTGATATCATAGTCAATTTTGTTCGTTTTCAGGCGGTTTAGGGGGGAATTATCCACGCAGCGGAAAAGTTTTGAAAAACTCCCAGATGAGTGCTTTCAACCCTTCTTGACACCTATGATCAACGCATTATGTTTCTGCCATGCCATAACCGGGGAACATTTCAATGCCGTTCACCGTCTTTGGAAAGCCAACACGCTCTGCCGATCCATAAAGGCAGAAGAACCAATGCTTCGAAGGTAGCCGATATGAAGAAACGATATATTACCTTATTTCTGTGTGCTGCATTAATCATCGCCTGCGCCACCAGCCCGACCGGCAGACGCCAGCTTATGATCGTTTCGGAAGACAGAGCCATTGCGGCCTCCAAAGACGCCTATGTCGAGATGATCAAACCCTATGAAAAAAAAGGCAAAGTTGACAATGATCCGGCCTTGAAAGACCGTGTTTACCAAATCACCGGCCGATTGATTGCCCAGGCCATTAATTGGCGGCCTGAGACGAAAGATTGGGAGTGGAGCATTAAGGTCATCGATGATCCGAAAACAGTTAACGCCTGGGCCATGGCCGGCGGCAAGATGGCAATTTACAGCGGTCTGGCGATACAACTCAAGGCAACCGATGACGAACTGGCCCAGGTTCTCGGCCACGAGATCGGTCATGCACTGGCCAATCACTCAGCCGAAAAAATGTCGGTTGCCATGGCCAGTTCGATCGGTGTGGCGGCGGTGGGGGTTGCTTCGGAGCGCAGAGGTCTGGCCCTGACCGGTGCTGCCCTGGCGGCCGCATTGGCGGTCCAGAGACCAAACAGCCGTGCAGCAGAGTCTGAGGCAGATCGCATCGGCATCGAGCTGGCGGCCAAGGCCGGTTATGATCCGCGGGCCGCAATTACCCTGTGGCAAAAGATGGCCCAGGTCGGTGGAAAAGGCCCTCCTGAATTTTTCAGCACCCACCCATCGCCGGAAAATCGTGAACAAAAACTGGCTGAATACGTCCCCGAGATGATGCTCTACTACGAGCAGAAGGGGAAGCGTCCATCCTATAAACTTTAGCCGTAAAGGAGAATATCGATGGGAATCCCAAAGCCCCTTACCAAAGAACAAGCCCCCCAATGAACTGCACAAGATTTTTGATGCCGTCCAGGCCGACATCGGTATGGTGCCTAATATTATCGGAGTCGTCGCCAGATTTCCGGAGGTCCTGAAAACATTCATTCAATTTTACGATACGGTCATGACCAAGGGCAAAATAGAGGCCAAATATAAAGAGCTGGCCTATCTGAAAACATCCAGCATAAACGCCTGCCGCTACTGAACCACCTACCACACTGCTTCGGCGAAGCAGGCCGGCGTGACCGATGATCAAATTAAAGCGTTGCGGTTTTATCAGCGCAGTGAGGCCTTTGACGGAAAGGAAAAAGCCACCATTCGTTTTGCGGATATAGTTACACGCGGAGCAACCGCTGTCGATGCCGATGTATTGGAATACATCGGGAATTATTTTTCTGAAGACGAAATAGTTGAACTGACGATGGTAATTTCCCTGGCCAATCTGGCCAACCGGATTAATGACACGCTGCAGATCGAACCGGATTTAGGAGAAAAGAAATGATGATATGGATTTTTATATTTCAAATTTAGGCGATCGCTTCTCTTTAAAAGCCAGCATCCCCTCGCGAGCCTCGTCGGTTCCCCAGAAAAAAGTCAACAACTCCACCCCGGCCTCCACACTCGGCGACAGCATGTCGTAGTAAACATTGTGCATCTTTTTTGCCAGTGCAATGGCGGTCGGACTTTTGCTCAAGATCTCCTGTGCCCATCCCTCGGCTTCCGGCGCTAATTCATCGGCAGAAACCACTTTGTTGATCCAGCCCAGTGATTCGGCTTCCCGAGCCGAGTACATCCGGCAAAGATAGGTGATTTCCCGGGAGCGCTTTTCTCCCACGAGAAAAGGCAGATTCTGGGGCACTCCATACATCGGTACCGAGCCGACGCGGGGACCGGCCTGAGCGAATCTGGCTTTCTCTGATGCGATGGTCATGTCGCAGGCGATATTGATTTCATTGCCGCCTCCCACACAAACCCCATGTACGGCGGCAATAACCGGTTTGGAAATTCTTCTCACCGCATCGATCATGGCTTTAAAATCAGTAAGATAGGCCCGTCGCTCGGCCGCTGGGGTCCGGGTTAGCTGCAGCAATTCTTCCAGATCACCTTCGGCACACCAGGTTTTACCGGCGCCCTTTAATACAACGACTCGAACATCAGTCTCCGACTCGGCCTGCTTTAAGGCCGCTGTCAAATCCAGCACGAGTTGCCTATTCAGCGCATTAAACACATCCGGCCGGTTCAAGGTCAAATTGCAAATGCCACCTTTCGTTTGGTAGATAACGTTTGAATCCATAATCACTCCTTTCTAAAACGAAACAGATTTATAACAACCAGCATAATATAACAGAGTATATTTTACTTAATTGCCGGGCTCCGGCAAATAACGAATCAAGAGAACTGCGGCCAGCGGAATAAAAGCGATAAAATTCAAGACGGTGCGGATGTCAAAAATGTCGGCCATCCTGCCGGTGAGGGGCATCAAAAGTCCGGCGACCCCGAGGGCTAAACCCATAACGATACTGGACACCAGTGACCGACCTTCGGGGGCAACCTTCTGAGCCAGCGCCACAGCCGGAAACAGGGTGGCAAGTAGGAGGAATCCGGACATGAACGCAAGCGGATACAACTGCCAACCGGCAGCTTGAATGAACAGCAATAGGCTGGGAGATGAAAGGGCAAAAGAAAAAAAATAGATCGGCTTAAAACCGATCCGGTCCGCGAGGTGACCGCACACTAGGGCACTGACAGATCCTCCGACTGTAAACAGGGAGAGGATGCTGCCGACTGAAACCAGCGAGTGTCCCTCGGCGGCCGTCAGCACCGGAATGAAAGTCAGCAGAGCCTGTTCCACAAAGGCTCTCGAACAGGCGATGGCCCAGATCAGCACGATCGGCTTCCAAACCTTGCCGAGGCTTTCTTTAAGGGCGTCGTAAAAATCCTTTGGCGCGTGACCGGAGCCATTAGAAGCCGGGATCATAATGAAAAGAACCGCAAAAACCAGCACCCCCAATAGGGTTAGAATCGGCAAACGCTGCATTCCCATTAGGGTTACATAGCCCGAACAAACCAGGGGTCCAATGGTAAATCCCAGTGTCCCCCCCAGGCCGAATAGCGACATGGCCAGTCCGGTGCTCCGGCCGGCGTAAACCGACACCATCCCGGCCGCAGTGGGATGATAAATGGCCGAACTGATCGACCCCAGACCAATCAGCAGCAGAACCATCCAGTAATAGGGAGCGACACCAACCATGGGGATACAGAACGCCCCCGCAAACGAGCCGACAAGGAGGACTATCCGCGTTTTATAACGATCGGCCAGATAACCGAAGATGGGCTGAATCAGAAAGGCCATAAAGGTTGCAATGCCGGTAATCAGACCCACCTGGGCCAGGCTCAAATCAAATTTATTCACCATGACCGGCAGCAGCGGCCGAATAAAAGACTGGAAAAAATCGCCGATAAAATGAATCAGAAATAAAGCAAAAATCGCTTTTTTATTAATTTGGCTGGTGTCGGTCACGAGCTTTCTTTCATCAGATATTGAAGCTCAGCACCTTTATCACTTTGGCCGCTATGGGTAAAGAGGAATCGGATCTAAAACAATTGATTATTGTCAATTGAATATTGAATAACTAGGGTATTCTTTCGATTTAAAAAAAGACGGAGCGCAACGACATCCATAAATATTCAATCTGCAATCTTCAATTTCGGCTTATCCGGGTTAGGTAATGATGATGGAATCAACGTAGTGTATAAATGATTAGGTCCTCAGGTAGGAGGCGCCGTTGACGTCGATGATGCCGCCGGTAAGATAATCGGTGCCCTCGGCCGCCAGGAACAACACCACCCGGGCAACTTCTTCAGGACGCGCAACCCGATTCAGGGGGCTCTGGGTCCGAATGGCATCCCCTGCGGGACCGGCGAGTACGGGTGCGGCCATATCGGTTTCCACAAAACCGGGAGCAACTGCATACATGAAGATATTATGAGGGGCCAGGGTCTGAGCCATGGATTGGCTGAAGGCATTGAGTCCGGCCTTGCTGGCTGCGTAAGCCGGGGCGTCCGGTTCGCCTCGAAAAGCGCCGCGCGAGGTGATGTTGATAATTTTGCCGCCGCCGCTTTTCATCATACTGCGGGCTGCAAGAAAGGACAGGTGGGCCGGCCCCATCAGGTTGGTGAAGATGGTTTTATCCCAGCTGTGCTGCCAATCCTCAAAAGATGTTTCAGCAACGGGATGAAATTCATAAATCCCGGCATTGTTGACCAGCACATCAATTTTGCCCATTTCACTGACAGCTGTTTTCGCCATTTGGCCGACAGCCGTTGCATCGGCTAAATCCGCCTGAACAATTAAATGCGAAGTGCCGGATAGACTCGCCTGGGTTTGTTCGGCAGATTCCCGATTTTTATGATAGTGGATGACAATACTGGCACCCCGTTCGGCAAACTGCCTGGCGATTTCTTGCCCGATACCGCGGGAGGCCCCGGTTACCATTACCACTCTTTCTGAAAATTCAGTGCCCATCGCTAAAGTTTCCCGCTTATGGCCGCCATAACGACCGGTTGATATTAGTAGTGCAACTTCGTCCGAGTTCAGGCTTCATTCAATTTTACTAATCCTTAACATGCTTTACCAGGTGCCCCAACTCGGGAAAAATCAGGTCCCGGCAGGCAAGCTTGCAGGCATTCAAGCTGCCCGGCATGCAAAACGTGACCGTATCTTCTATGACACCGGCCGTGGCTCGCGATAAAAAAGCCGCAGATCCGATCTCGTCAAAACTCAGCTTGGCAAACAGAGGGCCGAAACCGGTCAGGATTTTGGTAAACAACGGATTCACCGCTTCGATTGTCACATCTTTTTTAGTTATCCCGGTGCCCCCGCTCATCAAAATCACCTGGGGGCTCATATTTTCAATGACCTCCCGCAGCGTGGAGGCAATTATTCCGGCATCGTCTGTAATGACTTGATGGTAGACCACATCGTGTCCTTCTTTACGAGCCTGCTCGCTGATCCAGTTGCCGCTGGCATCATCCACCAGGGCCCGGGTGGTCGAGACGGTAATGATTCCGATAGAAACCTTGCGGGGTGCATGTTTCTTATGTTCATGAGTTCCCATAATATTCCTTATGTAATGTATTATAGTTTTATCTGATCCTTACATCATGTCCTGTCATGAGA
>Ga0056116_1001053_pt1 | contig 10378 bp, 8 predicted proteins | sample WorMetOlspDAHAB2_FD_67352 | JGI IMG/M metagenome (GOLD analysis project Ga0056116, IMG submission 67352) | Marine gutless worms symbiont microbial communities from Max Planck institute for Marine Microbiology, Germany - Olavius sp. DAHAB.2 ...
TGTTTTAGTTCTATTTTTTCTGTTTTAGTTATTCCTAAGTGCGGCAGACTAAGTTGGCCAGCTCTCTGGTCAACTTTTAGGCGCACTATAAAATAGTTAGTTTGATTGATTGATTGATTGTGTCTGCTATAGGTGAACCAACCAGGCCTTCGGGGTTGGTAATGTAATTAATTACATGGATTATGGGGGTGGAGACCATCAAACGGCAGACCTGGGCTGGATGCGGCTGTTTGGTCGCAAGGTCCAAAATCCCATGTGCGTAGGACCCAGCCTATACGGCCTATAGGCTGCACGTACGCTCTTTCTGTGACGTACAGCGCCGCTGCAGCTGCAGTATGCGTCTTGTGGCGCTATATACGAGCTATGCCTTTACTAACTACATATACCCGTAATTATTCACATATTTTCAAAAGCTGATCTGTAGCTGACGAAGAAGCAGCAGGTAAAGGATGCGGCAAAAGACCAAGTGTCTTGTTGTGACTGGCACTGCGTTCACCGCTCTGTGACTTCAATAACTGCTGCAGCTCAGCACTCAATGACCGCGTTACTACATCGTGAAAGAAAATGTGACAGCGACGATGAAATACTTCCAGAACGCAGCAGACAGTCCCGATAGTGCTGACTAGGGCAATGCGAGACATATCTCAGTGGTTAGGATGTCGGGTCTCTGGCTGGCGGACTTTCTCTGACCTATGCCCGATCTCTGGTTGACAGGTGACCACTTTGTAGACAGTGTCCGCTGACTGTCAGCCAACAAGGCCAACTCAGCCTTCCATCCCTCTGCGGCCAGTATAGGAAGGTCGGCGACGTAGGTGAACCGCAAAATCCTCCTGAAGCTGAAATATCTCAGTGGTTAGGATGTCGGGTCTCTGGCTGGCGGACTTTCTCTGACCTATGCCCGATCTCTGGTTGACAGGTGACCACTTTGTAAATAGTGTCCACTGACTGTCAGCCAACAAGGCCAACTCAGCCTTCCATCCCTCTGCGGCCAGTATAGGAAGGTCGGCGACGTAGGTGAACCGCAAAATCCTCCTGAAGCTGAATGCATTTTCATGTTTTACACAGTACTGACCACTTCGTCAGAAAGTTTGCCCAACTGGTAATTTATTTTCATAGCAGATATTTTTTTTAAATTTTGAATATTAGCTGTCATTATTACATTTGTACAAAACGAAACCCATTTTGTCACAACCAGAATTTCAGAAGTAGGTCAGACAAATTGTATGTTTTCTATGCATTACTCATTCAAAAGCTAATAATCCATTTATCCATTTTGCCATCAAGCATATTCAATGTGAGTGGGGGGGGGGCTTCCAAAATCAAAAACTGCAACAAAATCTATCCACAATAATCAAAATAAACAAATTGCATGAAGTTTAAAAAACTACCATTTTTTCAAAAAAAAACATAACGTATGTACATGTACACACGTCGGTATATAATGTATCGTGTTTTTTTTCAGTTGACAGGCAGGCGGGACAGACAATCACAGAGACAAACAAGCAGTCACCCACACAGACAACAAAGCAGAATTCTGCCTAACCACAAGGCAAAACATTGATGTAATGTAACTATATATAATTATTCACATATTTTGAAAACTGACCTGTACCTGACGAAGAAGCAGCAGGTAAAGAATGCGGCAAAAGACCAAGTGTATTGTTGTGAATGGCAATGCGTTCATCCCTTATCGTTTCCTGAAATCTTTGCAGCTCAGCACTTGATGACCGCGTTACTACGCCACGAAAGAAAATGTGACAGTGACGATGAAATACTTCCAGAGCGCAACAGTCACACAGTCCTGATAGTGCTGACTAGGGTTACTCGAAACACATCCCAGTGGTTAGGATGTCGGGTCTCTGGCCGGTGGACTTTCCGTCACCTGTGCCCAATCCGTGGATGACGTGTAAACTTTGTGGGTAAACTGTCCGCTATGGGTCAGCCAACAAAGCGAACTCAGCCTTTCATCCCTCCGTGGTCGGTAAAATGAGTAATCCATGTAATTACACAGATAACAGATCACGGGCAGGAGGGAGTCCAATAAATGGCAGATAAGGATAACGTATTGTTGTATAGCTGCAGGCCAAAGACCGCATGGGCTTGGGCTGCAGACTAGGCTGTACGCCCACTCTTTGTCGCACATCGCCGCTGCAGTTGCAGTATGTGGCTTGTGCTTTTTTGCTGTAGTGCTGAAGCATCACAGCAGTGGAACTCGAATTAACAACGAGCGAACAAAAAATGTGTAAATTCTACAGTAACAGACTAGAAACTTGACATCTAAATGCGTAACCACTAGTCACTCGTCTTCTATGTCTTCTTGTGGACTTTATCGTGTTGCGATGCCAGTCTGTTGCAGACAGAGGGTTTCACCTTAAAAACTGTTGGCATTCACTAGATGGTGCTACTTTTTCTCTCTCCAAAACTGACACAAATAAACTGTGATTTTGCGCTGAGAATGAAACGATCCGGATCGTCGCCAAACTTGGCATAGATGTGATCGATATTTATTAAGTTAGAAGCTACAAATCAGAGTGGCTTCGCTTTTACGGCCAACGCGGTATATCACGTAAGACGCGGAACATGTACCTGTAATGCACATGTGGCGAAAACATTGCCCATTGCGACTGAGTGCCACCTCGCAATCCTTTTCAGAAGCAAGTACAACAAACACTGGTGATCGTCCATAAAATGATCTCCCGATAAAGTGGACGTGTAACGCTCGACACTCTGCAACAAAAATTGTCCACACACGAACATGCAGCACAATAATTTTGTGGCTTTCAGTCAACAAAACTTTACAGCAATAACTAAGTAAATAAGTAAGTTCAGTTTTAAAGGGGGTAGAGGGTTCACAGTCACACAGCGCTGCGGTCCCAATGCCCAAATAAAAACGTCTTAAGCAACTGTCAAAAATTGCTGTGTGACAAGTCCGGCTGCCTGAGGTCTGTAAGCAGATTGTTCCCATTAGAGCAATTAATCTCCTATTGTATTTGTTTGCACTGAACAAGATATGAATGCTACGTGACACGTTGAAAAACAGTTTAATCTGTTGAAGACTCATAATAACATACACGGGTTTCACCACCACAAATCATACTCAAACTATACAAAAAGAGGACGCATTGTGAGAGAAATGTACAGGCTTAGTTGTATTTAGAGCTGATGTGTTGTTTACATTTTGCTATCTAGCCAATGCGACAATTCGAGCATTGTAAGGATGAAATTGTAATAAAGTACGTTTGTGGCTGATTTCAATGGTACTCCATTCTATCGAAACCTCCTGTAGAAAATATGCTATAAAAGTGACAACACCTATTCGTCACAGAATCTGCACGAAATGGGAAGTTGCTGCAGAAGAGTGGAGTTGTAATGCAGTAACAAATAACAAGGTGGCAACATATTTTAAATGCATGTGGTAAAACCAAAGACCAAGATCAGTGATTGCACGAGTGCACCAACAAAGAGCAAATATCACAACAGTTGTTGGACAATGTCTGTACCGAATATAAAACCACAGTGTTAATGACACCAAGGCTCTACCAATTTTTACACTATTCTTCGAATACCGACACATGCCACCATTTTTTCATCGTGTGCGTTTATTCACACGTGTTTCACAAAATATGTTGTACACACCAATGCTCCAAAAATAAAAAAATTGGCAAATTAAAAGCATAAATATATTGGTCCAATTTTAGCACTTTATGGGCATAACGGGTAAAATTATAAATTTTGTAAAATAAGCAAGTCCTAAATAAAGACGTCCAAGTCCACTAAGATAACAGCTGAGTACACGAGTCCAAATTCGGGACTCAAGTAACACAAGACTAACAATAATAATAATATCATTAACTGCAACAATATGAACAAAAGTAGCAACAGTGATAACAACAGTGACTTACCGGAACTCAAGAATTCTCTAACAACTCTCTCTCTGTGCTTCTGCTTCACGACCGGAAAATTGAGCCAGATAACATATCGGCCAGCGGCTTTATCCACTGCAAGCTCCATTACCATATCAATGAAAGTGGCCTTTGACGTCTCTGACAGCTTTGACACTGTTATAAACAAACATAATATTTATTATAACAAAGAAACAAATAATCAAAGAAACAAACAAATAAACAATAAATAAATAAATACAGACGACTATATTCACAGTCAAAGAGCAAGTAGGTCAATTTTTTGCAAAGCTGCACTTTAATGGAAAACAAATGGCACTTATTTTACCTCTTTTTGTAACACATTCTGCAGCTTTATCGAATTCATCTGCAGATTTCAGCGTCACAAATGCTGTGAACTTCCAATTCCGATAATTAATGACTTCCATCCGATAAAGTATGTCGACCACATGACAACCTTCCACAAAATAACCAGATACAGCCATTTTCAATTCCGATATGTCGATGCAATGTCATAGTATGTGTAATAACTCGCAAATGAGCCGTTTAAAGTAGTTTCCTGAATCTGTTAGAACTCAGTGTTGGATCATGGAGACGATCTGGTAAAGAGTTCCACGAAGTTGGAGCAGGGAACAGTAAACGCCCGGTGACTCCAAACATGCTCAGCCGGTAACATGAGTTTCCCTTCAACTAATCCCAACTTTTCACTTTCTTTTCCGACCGTTTTTGAAAACCCTGACTTACAAAAGTGGCAACATTGCATCTCCTGACAGAATTATACAATGCAAATGATCCCCGATGGCTAGAAGGCTGTCTTACAGCCGACAGCGTCGAGGGCGGGCGCCCATCTCCCGTTCCGTGGCCATTGAGATGACAGTGAGCATACTCCAGCCAATCACAGGCTGTAGCGCTCAACCACGTGGGTGGTAGGCCACGCCTCTCACCAAATGTTCTCCCGTTTGCATCCGCAACCAAAGCACCTAACTGCATGGACTGCTACTCGTTTACCAACCCAGAAGAGATGGAAGGCTGAGTTGGCCTAGCTGGCTGGCTGATGACGGATGCTTTATTCATGGCTTCAACTACTAGAACTCCACCATCACATCCAAAAGTACAAGATACCAGTGAGTAGGTCTGGGATGTGGCAATCCAGATGCACGTCATCAATTTCCACCACCAGCTGAGAAGAGGCCGACATTGCCAGTTCACACTCAGTCTGCCACCAACATGTCTGCAGTGTCTCCACTGTAAACACAACAATGACGAGCAAGACTATGAAGAAGAAGATTTATGCATAGACCGCAAATTGCAAAAAAGCTCATATTAAAAATAAACACACAGTTTGTGGTTTAGATTCAAATTTGTAGAACAAAAAGTGACAGAAAGAACAGAAAATTCTGTCTCCAATATTCAAAGTACAGGCAGATTTTGCAATGCAACACAGACCAGAACAAAATTCGAATATTATAAAATTATAAAATTCAATAATCGTAAACGAATACACAACGTTGTTATGCTACTGCAGTGGTCGCAGCAGTGTCCTTTGCCATTCCCCAGCAGTCTGCAGTTCCAGACGCGATGTCTGACACCTGGTTTCCAGCATTACGTTGTCGTTTCCGTGTCCATTCCTGTAACCGTTTCCGTAAAAACCATGTCCTTACCTGCCGTTCCGTAAACACCATTACCGTATGCCATTGCCAGAGCGTGTAGCGCGGCAGGCCCAGTAGGCAGGCCGGCGAGTTTCCCGTGTGAAACAGTAGGCGAAGGAGCTCCAGGCGTCCTGGCTACGGAAACGGAAAATCAGAACTCGATCCTATATAAATGGATCAACGGCGAAGGCGAACCTACGGAAACGGAGAACGTTATTTGTTACGTAAGCTACGGAGTTCTTACGGAATTCTTACGGATGAAAGTAATTCCTACGTACTTTTGCAACGGAAACGGAGATATCGCTACGGAGGAACGGATACATAATGCTGGAAACCACGCATGAAGCAGGTGGCGGAGCTCATCCCCTTCTACCTTTGAGCTAGCAAGAGTTAGACCCAATCAAGCTAGCCAGTATGCGAGCAGTTCTGGTGACAGAGCCCACTACTATGCAGGACTCACCATTTCTTCCCTAGTGGTGACCAAAACCATTGCCAGTACTCATTTCAACTACCCATGGAAGGACGGCCAGGCCAAGTGAGCAGAACTGGCCTGGAAAATACCGGAACTGTAGACCCACGAAAGGTGGTTACCAATCCCAGTACTAACCGGGCTCAACGTAGCTTAACTTTGTGGATGTGAACAACACCGGTGCCACCAAGCCAAACCAGTCACATGACAATGTGTCATCCAGGCAGTTTGTCTGAAGACCAAATCAACCCAAAACCAAACAATTCCAAGTCCATTCAGATAAGTAATTTTTCACTTCACGAAGTAATTTCTATCCTTAATTCAAATCCAGTTCTGATGGAATGATGGAATGATTGCATTTCAGTTAAATTTCATTTTTTGCTAAACCAATAATTAAACTTCAACTCACATTTATCCCACACAAAGTTAAAGAAATCAAAAACAAAACTTCAAAGTGGTAATACCGTTTCAGAAAACAATTAGTGATCATCTAATTATTACTGAAAGTTACAGATAAGTCACCTTTTCGACAGTCAGTTCCAATCTTTCATACAAAAAAATATCCGTGTTAACCAAAACCATAGATGAATGACAAAGAAGTTACAGACTGTCACGGCTGTTAAAAGCCAGTTTTGCCTCCTCTTCGGCTTTCAATGATCGCTGCATCTCAGCACTGGACGACAGCAAAACTGCGTGACCACAAACAAAAAAAACACGTGGTCAAGTTGTACTTTTTTGTCATTATCACTGGGCCAAGAGGGTGGCCCAGTCCAGGACGTGGGCCTGACGTAAATGCGATCCAAAGGCAAAAGCAAAGATGCATAGCACTTTTATAGCGCCACAAGCCGCATAGTGCAGCTGCATCGGCGAGAGTCAAGTACAGCCTAGGCTGCAGCCCAAGCCCGCGCTCACGAACTTTGGTCTGCAGCCATACTGTCATACATAGCCCTAGTCTACCATTTAATGGTTTCCACCACCGTCACCCATGTAATTACATAGACTACTACACATTTACAACTCCGGAGAAATGAAAGGCTGAGATGGCCTAGTTGGCTAACCCATATTGGGAAGTTTAATCACAAAGTGGTCACCTGTCAACCAGAGACATTTTTCACCTCCCAGAGAATGTAGATTAGCTAATTATTACATCATTTCAATAGACGCGTTAACATTTTTAACAACATTAATTTCTTTAATTGTGATTAATTGTTTAACGCATTAACATGCTAATTAACGTGCTGATTCTCAAGCTATAATAAATAATCATATATAAATAATATATAATAAATAACAAATTAAAAGTTATAAAATGAAAAAACATAACATAAAAAATTTACATTCAAGCCGTCTTTGGAAAAATCGGCGGCCATTGCAACTAAGTGCCAGCATGGCATCTTCTTCTGAACAGACTTCCACGAACACAGGCTTCCGCGATCGATGACCGGCGCTAATGATGTGTACAGCCGACACTCTACACACACCTGCAACTGAAAAAAGTCCACGAATGTACGGCAGTTAGTTGTATTGTATACTTATCGTATATTTATTTCTCGGCACATCGCAAAACGAACACATAATAAGCAACACAGTTAAACACAAATGCAATATACCAAGCTGGGTACAAAGGGTCACAAGGACCTCAGACAACCAAAATTACAAAGAAATAACAGAACAATTTAGAAAACAGTGATAAGTTGGCAGCAGATAGGTGTTTTAAGGACTCCTTAAGGACAACCACCAGCACAAGTACTAACATCCCTGGAAACAAACAATTATTCACACAAACCGCACTTGCAACAGCTAATTCTCCCTTAAGTAGGTAAAACAACCACAATGTGACAACAAAAACTGCTTGGAAACTACAACATTTTCATGCCAAAACAAATTCCATGATATTTCCCCGACTCTTTCCAGCCTTTTTGATTATCCGCCGACACCATCTGTAAATTTCCCAGCTATCCACGCCGTTAACACTGCAACTTACCTCTCAAGAGTTCCAGAATGTCTTCCGTCTGAGGAACAACATCCGACAACATTCGATAATCAAGCCACAAAACGTATCGGCTGGCAGCTATGTCCGCTTCAAGCTCCTTTAGCATCTCATTAACAGTATCCAGTGATTCTTGCGATGCAGTCACTGTCATCAGCAATGCAAAGTATGCATCAGTTTCAGCAAACAAACTCAAATAGCTAAAAAGCATGTTGTACACCCATGTCACATTGTTGCCGCATGGCCAGTGTCCAAAGTCAGAGTGTGCGGGTATGGGCTGTGGCCTAGGCTCAACGGTGGCTCTTGTCTATGACGCACAACGCCGTTGCAGTCTAGTTTGTTGACTTGTGGCACTATGTGAATGCTAACTTTACCACTACCTTTATGCGTGCCTGAAACATGAATTGGAATCAAAAAAATTAATATAGAGCAGCATAAAAAGAAATCTCAATATCAATATCAATATCAGTATCAAGAGACAACGTTGTATCAGCATCATCCATTGACTACCTTTGGCACCAACTGAAAACTTTCCTGTTCCAGCGATCACTCAGTTGTTAGCACTTTAGCGGACCTTGTAGTAGTCCTGACTACGTAGGTCACTATAAACAATATGACTGACTAAAGACTGGAATTTTATCACACTTTTAGCACAATTACGGTATATTTTGTCCTCAAAAACTGCAGGTCAGTTAAAAGGCGGTGGTGACTAATATTAGTGAGAAAGTTAAGAAAATGTTATACTTCAGGAACACATTGATGACAGAAGGACAAAAAATGAGAACGGAATAACTACACCAAACGAGAGCTGAAAACTATCATCAGATTATCATACCTTTTGCTCGCGGTTGCATTGCACCTCGTAGTGAACGTATGAAACCTTGTCCATCCTTAGCCACAGCTTTTGCAACGTCATCTGCCGACTTCAGTATCACGTAAGCTGTGAGCTGCCAAACGACGTTGAATCTCATTTGAAACAGTACGTCACCCACCTGACAATCTTCCACGAAAAACCACTGAATCACAGCTCTAATTCTCATTCACAATTATAGTATGTGCCACTATTTATTGCACTATTCAATTGTGTCATTTTATTGTTTTACTATAGCATTTTACAAATCAAAGAAAGAGCTACATTGTTCGTAACACGTTTCTAATAGTTTTGTTTTGCATTTTAGTACATTTTCTTTTGTACTTTTGGTGATGTGTTTTGTTGAAAAAAAGACGTATTATTAACAATGACAGTCTCAAATGTTTCCTGTATTCCTTGTCTGACATTCCAAAACAGAAATGCAAATGTACTGCAAAACAATCTTTGAAACTGTTACAATTATTTCATGTCAAGTTTCCTGCAACTGAATACAACGGTGAAAAACAAATCAACAATTACAATTACAAATGCTATGTAATGCCATGCTAACGACTCCTTACGACAGTAAAAAATGTGCATTAGAAACTCAATCAATCAAATCAGAATTTTAACAAGACTAAAATAACAGATGTCATTACAAAGTCCACGAAAGCGAAGTCAATCCTGTGGATAGTTACAGCAAAATGTCACGAATGATTGGTTGAACAAGTATGTGTTTCGTTTGTGGCAGAAGTCAGTCAAGGAGGAGGATGACTGAATACTGCTATAACTTACTGCACTGAAGTAATCCGCCATGGGAACCACAAGCCACTGAGATGTTTAGAATGGAACTGGCGCTGGGGACGGTGGGAGGCTTTCTTGGCTCCGATAACTGCACGTGGCTCTGAATATCGTATTCGCTGTTAATAGCGCAGAAAAGTAAAAGTAAAAAATCCAACACGTCCGATTTCCTACATGACCATTAGCAGCTCCGGCAAAGATGTGATGACTATGAAAAACTGGCAGAATGAGCTTATTGCAATGAACCCTCTCGACTGCAATATGTCACAATTTGCACGCAGAGCACGACATCCTCAAAAATAATATCAGATCAGAAGCTAAAGATACCATTGAATAGGAAGGTAATCTCCGCAGCAGAGCACTCCAGTGGTGCATCAACTTGAACCACCCACTGTGCAGTGAATCGCGATGGAAGATCAGAATCACTGGATATGAGTCTCCAGCGCCAGTGTAGCAACAACACTGTTAGACACAACAATAAGCACTAGATGGCAGATGATTCGTACCATAGTAAGTAAGTCAGTCAGTAAGTTAAGAACATTTGTATAGCACACTACAAAGTCACTAGGTGCTTGAGTCTCAGTCAACTAAACATATGTCTTTAACACCTGGCAGAACTGCTGAAGGTAAGGTCAGACTGTCGTAGGTTGGTTCTACAGCCATGGTCCAGCAACTTTAAATGCCCGATCGCCGAGTCCAGCGTAGGTATGTAGAATA
>Ga0056116_1001054_pt1 | contig 10377 bp, 5 predicted proteins | sample WorMetOlspDAHAB2_FD_67352 | JGI IMG/M metagenome (GOLD analysis project Ga0056116, IMG submission 67352) | Marine gutless worms symbiont microbial communities from Max Planck institute for Marine Microbiology, Germany - Olavius sp. DAHAB.2 ...
GTTAATTTAAAGTACCACAGCGGGCGGCATAAGTCAACGGCATAAAGGTACCAAACAGCACGACAATGGGTTAAACCCAAAAAGCAACAGAAGACATGATATGATATGCTCTGAGGCGACTATTAATCAGGGTGCCTACGGAATACTCTAAGCAGTTTTCAATGACACTCCAGACCTTCTTGTGCATTTTCCGGGACTTTCCAGGGCCATTTATGCATGTCCGATTTCCATGCCTTTCCGGGACTGCTTAATCGAGTGGATATCGGACAAGTTAGATTGTCACATAACTTACTAACTAATTACGTAATGACAAGTAACGATAACGTATGAAGGCCAGAAATGCGCGCATGGGTAAAAAAACTGTGGCAACAATTTGCCCCACTTTCCTTCCCGGACTTTTGGGGCCTGGAAAATCGGAATTTTAAATTCCACGACTTCCAGGATCCGCATGCACCCCGACTAACGTATGAAAGGAAAACGAACAATCAAACTGGCGAGACAAACAGAAACACACCGTTCATGTGCTCCTAGAGCACCAGACTGTGAACGAAACTGACGGATGATAATACGGCATTGTGGATGGACGACTTGCTCGGCCTGCAATGTGTCCACACCGCATGTGTTAATACTTCCACACAAAATATACTACGCTTAACGGTTCAGGTGCCATTCAACAATTACACGACTTTTTTCGGGGAAGAGGAAAGAATTTTATTTCCTTCCCTTCTGTGACAAAGTGTCGCCCTCTACTAATCCCCTCCACAATCATGTCACACGACAGACAGACTCGCTTCCCCTTCACGTGTGCATCAAAGCCAACTTCCAAACATTTGCGATTTGATGACGGCCAGATAACCACATGAGCATAGCCAAATCTGCCAGAGGAAAAAGTCATTTCATTCACAGTTCGGATATCTCGTAGATAAATATCGTAAACAAGACAACGGAGCAATAAGTGACCCGTAAACCTAACACTGGAAGTCTGGACCAATGCCACACTGAAAAATTCAAATGAACTGCTGACCTGAAGCATTACCCAATCACTTCCCCATCACTGCATCCAGTTCACCTCCCGCCCCCTAGAAGATGTCACAAAGGAAGCTCATCTCCTTTATGGTGCTTTGAGCTGGCGAACGTCAGACCCACTTCTGCAAGCACACAACCTATGTCAGCCAGATGGGGAGCTCAAATTAATAGCCAGCACCTTTAACTCAAGTATGCCAGTCAAATGAATATCGTACGTCCAAAAGCTGACCAGAGAGCCGGCCAACTCAGTCTGCCAGCAGTCCTGGTAACAGGGTCCACTGCTACACAAAACTTGACGTTTCTTCGCCCATGGTGACTCAAATTATCGCCAGTACTCACTACTCCTATCGATGGAGGGATGGCTAGGCTGACTGGGCCCAAGTAGCCTCGTTAAATACTGGGACGGAAGACCTGCCAAAGGTGGACACCAATCCCAGTATTAACCAGACTTGATGTAGATTTTAAAAAAACATTGTCGATGTTAAAACTTTATGTCAAAACTGCCATCACAAATAAGTCATATCCCCTAGCATCACATAACTTTTAAATGCCCCCCCCCTACTGATAACCCTACATAAAACAAGCTGCAGTGACAATATACCAAACATAACATTTGTCATCTCAGCACATCATATTCACATTAATCCAATGCAAAAATTCATTGATCCTGCACCAACTGCCCAACACAATACAAGGCTTTTTCCTTCAAAAATTCACGACCAATTCAACGCCTACGATCTGCAATCTCTCAACACCGCACTATAAAAGTAGCAGTTGTCGTCAACTTGATTTCACTGGACGTTCGATTGGCTCCAGCTAAATTACACGCCATTTAAGGCCTTCTTTTCAGTTTCAAAAACAACTTGAGGACTTTTTGAGTGTTTTATATTTAAGATGTTAGAAGGTCAGCCTTATATTCAAGGCTGGCTAAAGGTAATAGTTTTGGTTTTCCAGATGTGATCAGAATCATTCCTCGGCAAGTCATATCCCCTGGCATCACGTAACTTTTAACGTTACTGATAACCAACTAGAAAAATAACAACTGTGCACTATAAAATGCACAAATACTGATGAGAATACATTAAAGTCTACTGTATTGGTTCGTTCTAAGTCTATCATCAATTAGCAACATTACTAATTCGCAGGCATCTATCTATAGCACACTGGTCACAGCACTCAAATTTCCTTTTAGTGCCCGTTCGGACATTATTCCGAAAATCAATGACAACGGAACAAAATTAAATACTGCAAAATGTTTTCGAATAGCCCTAAAAATGGTAGCACTTTGATGCAGTTAATCCCGCAATTTGCACGTAGTTCAAAAAATGACTTTACTATGACTGAATAGAGTTTAACGCCCCATCGGACACACTATAAATCATTTCGACCTTACCGTTACGTAAGCTAAAAGCAATAAGTGAAGAGAACAAAATGAATCTGTAAAATGACTGAAAATGGTGCTCTTGTTAACGTGACTTTGGTGTCCGAAGCAGACAATACAAATCAAATTTCAAGTGTGACCAAACATATCTGAATTGCCAGATGTAGCATGAGTGACAAAAACTCGTACGTACATCTGCTAAAACTTTCAACTTTATAAGTATCACTCACATCTTGACTGTGGAAAAAATTCACAGCCAATTTTGAATTATGTTTCTTTGTATAACTGCAGACGTGGACTTAAACAACACGTGCCTTGCGTGACAAATGCCGTGCATTATTCGATATTTATCTATCATTCAAAAAATTAAAATTAGAAATTACACTGAAGACAGTAACGCACACGACCAAGTGTTCAGAAATTGGAATATTTTTTCTACAAAACTTCCGTTGGAATTTTCACCAAATTTTATCATCCGAAACAAAATTTGGCCAAAACGTTCACATATTTAATATGCACTAACACACGACACCCCTACAATGCGTGCAATAACATCAGCCTGCAGTGCACCGACTGCACCACAACGAGATGGGGTCACTAGTATGGCCGCTCCTCGAGCCAGCCTTTGATTGACGTCGGCAACGGCAGACGCTGGATGTGATCGACGCGCGTGTGCTGCCGAATCACAAACCGACACAAGTACTGCAGTGTCCGCACCTGCGCAAACCGCGACACAGCCCGCGTCAGTCGCACAGGAAACGACGGCGATCCGAGGGCGCGCGCCCGCGAGTAGCAGAAGACCCCTGTCTTTGAGTCGTCGACCGACCGCTCGATGAGTTCGACGATCGACTCGTAGCCGTCGGAGCCGGATTGCGAGTACAGGCTGAACGAGCCCTGGCAGTGCTCGATCCGCGTGTGCAGCGTTCGGCCGTACGAGCGGAAACTCAGGCTCAGCAAGTAGTGATCGTCGGAACTATCGCGGACGAGAAACGTTCCGTCCTCCTGCCCGGCGAGCTTCTCTTCCGCCTCGACCCGCGTGATTGGACCCCAGTACCAGCCGTAGTGGACAAGCCGCCGCAGCTCGGACGCCAAGCTCCATCCTGCATTCGATTCTTTTACCTGGCGTGATCATCCACAAGTAAGTAACAAAAGCGATTAAAGTGGCCGACAATGACACAGGTACGCGAGTACAAGGTTTAGTGTCCCACCCAACACACAATAGGTCATTTATAGGACAATTTTTACAGGCAATAGAGCCAACCCAAAAGTGTTGAAGCACCGAAAGACAAGTCTTCACTTCACAAGCTTTACAGAAATCGAGAAAGGAACGGCCAAAAATTATAGGTCTGTTAAAACACACATTTGTAAACATACACACCAAATTTAAAACAGATTCGGGAGTATGGATGACTACTGGAGCTATGAGAAGATTTTTTCCCTGATGATGGATGGGTGCATAATATAAATAGGCATCATCTGCATGAGAGAAAGCTGTGGTATTTTTCAGGATTTCTAAGTGTGAGGTAACTGTGGTCGGTCTGGGAGAAGGAAGAAGACGATGGAGACAGGATGACATTTCTGTCATGTCACAGAAGAATTTACACGAAAGCTCGTCCCTTTGGTCTGCAAGCAAGGACAGTGCTGCAGCTGAAAAGCATTGTTGAACAAGGCATGCCCTTATCAGAAATTAGCGTAATGTGTCCTCTGGATAGATAGATTTCTGGCTGGGAAAACCAAATGGCATACTGTGACAAACAGACACACACACACAGGTAAAAGAAAAGGCAAAGTCCTTCCCTAGCCAGTAACTTATAACGCAGTGCTGATCCCCCATTCCTCCTTTAACACTTTACCCGCGATTAACAACATATTGCGTTAACTGTTATGTGTTGTTTTATGTTAACAGTCTCGGACATTACACTGACACAGTGCAACTCAAGAGAATGGATATTAAGCTTTCGCGCTAACTTGCAGAATACACAAAGTCACAGTGTCGATGAAAATCGACACTCACATATGCTCCATCATACTATTATAGACTATTAACAGAGAACTAATTGTCGGATAAAGGTTGTATGATACTTTTTTCTAGACACTGCAAATATACACGGCTGTCATAGGGTTTAATGTACAAATTTTCCTGGTCATACAGATAGGTATATGCTGCACATGGTTCAGAATAATGGACACCTTCCAAGTTCCAACATCAGCAAATGGTTACAAATTATTATGATGATTAGTGGTTACAGTAAGTTAGGGTCGAAAAGCAGCGTTAGAACTGGGGCTGAATAATCACCATCATACCTGGTCATAGACAGGCAATGCAGGTAACGGCATGACGGGCGGCCACATTATATTTTCCTCCTCTTCGTCGCTGTACGATTCGTTTTCTTCGTCGGCATTTTCCTGAGCTGTAGAGGATGCACCTCTCTCGAGGCTGTTTGTGCCGCTATTTGGCCGACTCAAAGACAGAGACGCAGACCAAGCGTCGCTGTCGGACAGCATGCAGTCGTCAAGCACCGTCGCGTGCCCGTACGCGGCATCAGCAAGCATCACGCGCCGCATGGTAGACGTCTGTTTTCCCCGCTGCAGACTGTCGCACATGCGGGCATCGTGACGACGCAGGGTGGCGCCACCCGGCTGCGGGTCGGCACACGCCCGGCTCATGCCCGCCTCGCAACTGTCACTGTTTGAAATGTTGCTAACGCAGCTACACTTCGGCTGGCGATGATGACCGACACTTCCCGGCTGTCGGGTTACCGTCTCGACATTACCTGTCGATGGCAACCAGTGAACGGAGATCTGCTTCCGGTTGGAGACAACTGTGCGATGCTGTTCAGATCGCCGCGGATATAATCCGCCGCAGCACATGGAGCACAGACCAACATCCTGTACTCTGCAGACATCGCTGCCATTGTCACTGTCGTAATCTCGTCGACATAAAAGCTTCTGGCAGAGAGCAGTAAAGAGTCCAGGTTCCCGGTCACTTTCCGCTGCCATCACCTCCTTTATTGCACCAGCAGACAATCTGCAGGTCGGCTCCGGAACTGATGCCACACTATCAGGCGGCTGTTCTGCAGCAACTATCGACATACTTGACGCGGTGAAGCAGCAGACGGTAAAGTGTTAGTTACTGACAAAACTGCGAGTCAGGCATTGGTCTCTATTGCAAGCTGTACTCACATTTTCAGATGGAAATCTGAAATAAATGAAAACATGAATAGTGTTAAATTCCAAATGCATACATTACCATCTGCTGACTTGATCCAGGTTTGGAATTTCTGTTCAAATAATACATATCTAAAGACTTTTGCCACATCAAAATAAACAGACACAAACCTATAAGATGATCTACACACATATTTATTTAAATTATGTAATGGCAGCAACCACAAACACAGTTCATTCATTTTAAAAAAAACCACAAATATCAACAATGAATCTTTTTCTTCAAGACAAAGAAGGAGGGTATCGGTCAATTTGTGAAAAAAAGTCAACTCATCACATGTGAACAACTGACTGCTTAGTAACAGCGTTATGGTCAGGTTAGTGTCTGGTTTAGTGTTCAATGCTCATAATGAAGCTGCGTGTACATCACAACATCCGTTGTTGTAATTGCCAACTTTCAAAAATTTGCCGGTGACGAGTTGACTGTACTCCAATAAGAACACTGAATAGACCGATTTCCTAATATATTCATAAGATATATGCATATGCATGAGCCATAGACAAAAAATATTAAATAGTTGTGACATCAAACAGCATCCATAAGCTTATCAACTCATCTACTGTGTGTCTTGTCTGCAATGTTCAGTTAACCAAAGTTACAATAGTCATCCCTAGTAATAAGCGTGTGGTGTGTGAGGCTGCCTAAGCATATGTAGGCTGTTTGCATAGTTTGTATTCCTTGTATAATGCATCACATCGTATGTGTATGTTTTGAATTGAACATAATGCTATAAACATTTGAGCACCCTCTTTTCATCGTCGTCTTATGCCTGGTTTCCAACGTTACGTTTCCATTCATTCGTAACTGTACCTTCATGCTCCATTTCAAAAGTACATAAGAATTACGTTCATCCGTAACAATTCCGTAGCTTACATAAAACATAACGTTCTCCATTTCCACAAGTTTGCCGTTTCTGTTCATTCTTTCAAACAGAATTGTGTTCTATTTTTCCCCGTTTCCATAGCTAGCAGGCCTGGAGCTCCGCCTACTCGGAAGCGCGGGAAAGTCACCGGCCATCCCACTGGCCAGCCGGGCTATTGACAACTTGACACGCCCATTCGGCACCGAAACGGCAACGGCGTTATGGAATGATAGTACGAACGTGGTTTTACGGAAATGGTTACTGAAACGGATGCGAATGAACGGAAACGTAATGCTGGAAACCAGGCGTTACGCTAACACAATTTGGACATAAAATGCTGCAGATCTGCGATTGTGAACTGATACATCTAACTTTTCACGATTTTTCATGAAAACACAAACTTTCGTCCGCAGCGCGATTCGAACTTGGCATCTCGCGCTGCAGGCAAACGTGCTACCACTACACCACTGCAACTTAGGCCTATTTCATAGCAAAAAATGACCTAATACAAGCTGCACTACCGTTCACGGGACACTTGTGTGTACGAAGTATTACTTTGGCACTGGTGCAGAGGTGTCTTGAGTCTGAAATGTCTTAGATCCGAAGTGTCAGTACAACTCCACTATGATTAGGACTAACCATGACCTAACCCTAACCCTAACACTAACCCTATCCCTAATGCTAACGATAACCCTATCCTTAACCCTAACCCAAACCTATCACTAACGTGAGAATAGTAACGGGAACACTTATTTACCAAAATATCACAGACCAGTGACCACACACGAATAGCATGGACTTGTCAACTTAAGAATAGGGCAACTTAAGCTCCCACATTAGACATGTGCACTTCATCACAGCACAGTTTTACGAACACAATACTAGTCCAAGCAGCAACGATTATACGACTAGCTACTCACTCAAGCATTAGGGCCATTTCACACCGACGCGAATTATTCGCGCGAACTGTTTGCGCGAATTATTCATGCGAACAGTTCGCGTGAACGCGTATTCACACTGATGCGAGTGATCAGGTAGCGCGTCAAAACACACTGACGTCATTTTTGACGTTTATTACAGATTCATAACATAATAATGAAACTAAAAATGGTGTCATCAAAATTGTCAACTGAACTTGTGTTGTCTATTCTGGATAATGAACTTTTGTAGTCATACATAAGTTCTTGGTTTGTCCAAAACCTGTCTATTGTTAAATGTGTTAACATTGTTTGCACTGTTAACTGAAGCTGGTAAACTATTCCATTATCCATATATTTACAATTCTGACCGAAAATGAAAACTTTCTCAGATCATAATGACGGTTACTGGTCACTGGTCCGAAGCATCACTAGTCCGAAGGGTCACTGGTCCGACGGTTGTTGTTGCAGACGTAACTGTATCGAAAAAGGACGACGGGAAGCATCCATCTGGGGGGTAACTGCACCCCCCGTTTCAATTGTAGCTATGTGCCTGATCAAACATGAAAAGTTTTAATTTCAAAAGTTCTTCAGTTTTAATTTTTGATACTTGGGCAGTCTTACCCTCAAGCATCAAAAGCAGGGAGTGTCCAAATATCAAGGGGAAGTAAGTGTCGTGGTGTAAAACCAGAAAAATAAATACAACTTAAAAATGTTGGGTTAGCCCAGTTTGGAACCACTGTTTTGATCTAAGCTTATATCAGTATTTTGAATGCTGCAGGCACTAAACATATTAAAAAGCAATTAGTTTACTGAATGAATATACTACGCTACTGCTTCAAGATGCAGGTGTCTCTGGTAATATGTCCAGTGTTTCAAACTTGCTGTTCCACACAGTTCACTGTAATTTTTCAGACCAATGACCCTTCGGACTGGTGACCCTTTGGACCAGTGACCCGTCCCCCATTATGACATCTCGAGTTGACCAGCTTCAGACTGTGCCCCGAGTAATATTATCCTGACGCAGTTCTAAGTGCAAATTTAAGTAGTAGTGAGGTTTCAAATATTTTTTGAGAGGAGCTGCAATAATGCTTCTTGTTTCATCTAAAATTCTGGGATGAATCCCATCAGGGGCTGGAGACTGATAAACATAAGCCTACACGAACACTGAAATAAGGAGATCTCCTAAACTTAATCAAAGAATTGCTGGCTGACGAGCATCGATTTCTGAAGGTACACATAGCGTCATTGCAAAAATCCAGGAAAGTACATTGTTCAAACCAGCATATTGTTTTGATTTTAGATACTACTTCCGACCTGCCGGAATCAGTATGTAAAATATTAGTTGAAAATTGGCTTCATTTGCAAGTTGTTCGCGCGAATAGTTCGCGTCAGTGTGAAACGGCCCTCAGAGAGACAAGCTAAGCATCTAGGTGTACGGACACTTCGGACCTAACACACTTCGGACCCAAGACACTTCGGCACTGGTGCCGAAGTGTCTTGGACATTTCGGAACCACTTACACTTCGTAAACAGAAATGTCACGTAATTTATTTATTTAAGAAAGATTATTTGATTGATGACTTGTCACATTTCGGTACTTTTTATACACTACATCACTATAGTTTTTTTGTATAAGGAAACCAGCATACAACAAACAGAATTAGCATAGCCATTGTTATGATCATGCATGGTGACGCAAACGCAAACAGTTTCCTCGAATCGCATGGTTTCGTTTTCTTTTTTTGCCGAATCGCTAATCACTAATGCGTAACATTCTGTTCTAGTATACCTACCCTTCCCAATCAGTACGTTGTGATCGGCTACATTATTTGAAAAAGGGAATAGCCTACCATCTAGGTCTACAGACTACATATGTTTATACAGCCTCGCACAAAAAAACAGACTTAGCATAGCCACGGTCGTATCATGGTGACGCAAACACAGTTTCTTCGAATCGAATTGTTATTTATTGGCTGTTAACGATAGTCGCAATTATCGTCGCATCACGGACGCTTCTGTCGGCACTAACATCGTCTCATCTTTGCTCACTGCAGTTGCATTCATCTGCTTCCCAACTTATTATGTTTGTTGCCAACAGTGCGTGACTGCTGACATGTAAGAGACTGACTCAGATACAGCTTTGGTCAGTCAATTTCAAAGCACTTTCCATTAGAGTATAGCGAATATAAAGTGGGTCTACATTTCTTGACACAATGGCGACACTCTAAGCTTATTTTAATTCCGGGTCCGAACTCCGAAGTGTCTCGTGCACTTTATTGCCGAACTGTCCGAGACACTTTGGCACCAACGCAAAAATGTGAGACACTTCGGTCCCAAACACATAGTGCCGAAATGTCTTGGATCCGAAGTGTCTTAGGTCCGAAGTGTCCGTACACCCATCTAGATGAATATATGAGAGAGAAATTACTATGATGCTCAACGAGACTTGCGTAATAGTTAGCCATAATATCAGTCATGATAGAAAAATGCGTCTCAGCATACGTAAATTATGACATATTATTTTATCACTGTAGCAGTAACATGGTATGGTATCGTATTTAATTTGCTCAAGAACACATCATAATTATACAGACAATATGTAAATACAGCGAGCTAGACAGACTAGGCTCGAAAAGGCCTTTGACAAAGTTCCACCAATTATCCTGTATGCATATACTTCAAAAAATATATCAGATACTACGTATCATATACACAATAACACGATAGCTAGTACTGTACAAAAAGTTGACATATACAAAGACCTTGGAGTGCTTTTTGATCCACATTTTAACATTTAAAGATCACTTAGAAGAGAAAATTAATAAGGCATACAGGATAATTGGTTTAATTAAAAGAAATTTCATTAATGTAGATGCAAAAACCTTCACTTTACTGTATAAAGCCTTGGTAAGACCACACATTGAATATGCCAACTCTGTCTGGCACCCCTACAAGAAAA
>Ga0056116_1001056_pt1 | contig 10374 bp, 8 predicted proteins | sample WorMetOlspDAHAB2_FD_67352 | JGI IMG/M metagenome (GOLD analysis project Ga0056116, IMG submission 67352) | Marine gutless worms symbiont microbial communities from Max Planck institute for Marine Microbiology, Germany - Olavius sp. DAHAB.2 ...
ATATGAGAGTTCTCAACATTGGAAGTCACTAAACAGTCAATCACTTCTACTATGTGGCAAAATACTGTACTCTACCCGTTTGGGTACCCATTGTGTCGGTGGCAAATATGTTGCCACTGTCCCTTTATAAGGCAGTCACGCGTCACCAAATTAGCAAAACAGTAACGTACGAGACTACGAGTAGGCCTATCATTAAAGAAAATAAATATAAAACTAATTAAAAATATATAAAACTAGCGGCTTAAACTGTCTGCACATTTAAATAAAATTGATACAAAACTGTTTCACAACTGTTAGAAACTGTTTTGTTTCAGTTTCATTTCAATGTGTGTACTGTTTTAATGTGTAGTGCAGTGCCAGATTCAGCTGGTGGGAGGCCTGGGGCTCAGATATCAGGTCAGTAGGTGGGAGAATGTAAAAAGAATGCATTTTTTATTTAATAAGAAAATGCCTTATTGAGTATAATAATATTATTATCAGCAGACCTATATAGGAAATTAAGAATTAAGCATGTAGTGTGTACCTACCTGCAACAAATGAAAAATCAGCGGGTGTAATGGAGGCACTCTGTTGGTTGGGAGATCTGGGGCCCTAACCCACCCCTCCTAAATCCGGCTTGCTGAAAAGCGGAGCGGGAGCGGAGCGTGTCAAAAAGTCAAATGAGCGGAGCGGAGCGGTGAGTGGGCTTTCAAAAAATCAAGTGGAGCGTGAGCGGAGCGGAGCGGGAAGTCGTCGGAGCGGGAACGGAGCGGTGAGCGGGACTCCTGGAAATGGAGCTGAGCGAGGAGCGGGAAATTTTGCCCCTGCGCTCCGCTCACATGCTCTGGTGCGCATAGGACATCTAACTTTGTAGATAAAATTTTGTTTATAAATTTCAAGAGGTTGCTGAGAAAATGCAAAAAATGCGGGCTTCTTTTTTGCCACACCCTGTACATTTAAGCAGACTGCGACAACAGAATTGTGAGCGCGTGTGGGCGGTCCATGCACTCACATGCGAGGCGACTATAAGCCGCCCACACACCACGATGGCGCTATAGTAGCGACTCTGGCCGTACGTGGGCTGCATATAGATGGACAATGACGATGAGCTTTGATTGATAGAGCGACACCAAAACAAAACAATACACAATATACCAAACAGATAACATGAATATCAAATCTCCAAATAACACCAGCTCAGATAAGAAACTATCTATGTCAGAAAAAAACATGACATCATCACTTACCGCTAAACATAGAACATTAACGTATTATGGGATAGAGTTTTTAGGAAATATTACATTCGAAACGAGGCGAGGCTACGTAGGCCTATAGGGTGGGTCAAAAAAGTAAGCCACTATCAACAACCATCATTAAATCGTATTAAAAACCGTGAGTGAGGAAATATTTTCATCAATTTTGATTACAAAATGAGCATAAGAATATTATATATTTGTATTAAATATTCTTATGTGTGACCTAATTTGTAACGTCGTCATTTGCTATGTTTGAAACTGCGATACAGGTAAAATCAATGTATATGACAAAATCGTGATTGAAAAACAGAACAAGAGAAAATACGGAAATCAAAGAAATGTTTAAATAAATCTCCATATAAAAGATGGCTTAAGAAATGATAATTTACCAGTGGCTTACTTATTTGGCCACCCTGTAGTGTACATAGTTATTTGATTATGGTATTGTATTCAAAATTTTAATGGTATAAAATAAGATATCTACGTAAGTTAGCGAATAAGAGGATTTTAAAGTGCATTTCAGTGGGAGAAATCGCACTGCGCTTTGGTCCCACTGACCAAATAAAAAATGTCTTCAGTGACTGTTGCTTGGCAGAGACCTACAAGTTATTAAAAACTGTCAGATGTGTGGCGAGAGAGCTCGCCTACATAGCCTACAATTCGTCAGACACGGATTAGTTTAATTATTAGAAGTCAGAACGTTTTCTTTTCTAGAGACAGTATGTAGCGTGTCTCAAAAAATGTCACTAATTTAATCTCGAATAACTTTAACAAACTTGATCCGATTTCAGTATTTTTTGCACATAGCATTAGTAGGATTTTTTTTACTACAATCACAATTATATTTTCTTAATGAACCTCCTGTGAACTTACTTCACCTTGCAATATCTCACAGTGGCGTAAATGACTTGTCGCTATTTCGTCATCTATTCCACAGAGCTTGATCGACAAAGTCGTTTGCTCAGTGGTGTACCCGGCTGCGTGCATGTGTTAAGGCTAAAGGCCATCATTTTGAACATTTGCCATAGATCTCTGTTGACCTACGTCGTGATCTAACCAGCTCTTTTTCAGATCCACTCACAGATTTCAGAGGAAAACAACATACAAAATCGTTCATTTTTGTGGTTAATGTTTTCTCAGGTAGTGTAGCAACATAGCTGAGGGTTAGTTGAAAGTTTTTCATGTATTTATCAGCCAGTAGTTTCAGCATATAATGTGCCAAAAATTATTAAAATCGGTTCAAGTTTTTAACAGTTATTCACGATTAAAGTAGTGACATTTTTGAGAAACATTGTACTATTGGATAGATATTTTGGACGCATCAGCCTATCATATAATTAATTAACTAATTGCAGTGATAGACTTTTGAACATGTCCGTAAGCAAGCGATTTAAAAATATTTCATGGAATTTTAATCATACGTTTACACTTTTGTGAAAGAGAGGGAGTTCTGTAAATAGTCTTACTTAATTAATAGTTACTTGCATGCAAGGTTTAACTGTCACTCAAAAGGTCATTTTTCTTCCATTTCCCGTTCCTCGTGTTGAATCGAATATTGTGCGAACTGTATATGCATCGGTTTTGTGCCAAATGTTACAAATGTGGGCTCGGTTTCCGTTTTGGTGTGGATGGTCGTTCGCCGTCTCCTGTCCTAACTTGACCTCACCCGCATCCTCCGTTTCAGCCATTAACTTAGATCGAGTGATCATTGACAGAACCTAATGTTATGACAACTAATCCTAATCTATGCTATCAAATTAAAGGTGCTACCTAACCAGCGAACTGTTTCTACAATGTCAAAGGCTTAACTATAAAAAAAACACAAAGCAGAAACGTTAAGTAACTATAGTCGTGACACAGCTTAAACATATGCAATCACAATTGAAAGTTTATACATTCTGAAAATTCCATACCGTTGTTCGACAGAACATTCAGACACCGCGAATCAACAATTTGCTCAGAACTTATGACAATCGATCAGCGAAAGACCGATTAATACTATTTAACAACGTTTCCGGACTGCCCTTAATAGCCAGAATTTCCAATAAGGTCTGAACGCAACGTCAAGCAATCTCAGCCAGCAAAATCCTAGCTGCAAAATATGCCATCAAAATTATCGCAGCTTATTTTCGGGCTTTCCAGCGCGCCTGCTTATCTAGTACACGCCTCGGGGGGAGGGGAAGGGCATAAATTTATATTTTTCTATATTTGTTGTAAAAATAACGAAAATTGCCCTGCCAAGCACTACGTGCGTAATTACCTACGTGGCATGGATAAAATAAGCACTGTATGCGAAGCTTCCTGAAGGCGGCAACCAAACACTGTTTGTTGACAGAACACGAGGACAGTCGAAACAAAGACAGCCGCCAAGTGTCACTGTAGGTGAGATTACAGGCATCACACTGCCAAGACACTGGACCCTGCGACCGAGCTAAAGGCACAGAAAATGTAATAGCAGGAAGAAAACGAACGAGGACCTCATTTCCATCAAAAGCAAACTAACCTTTGCTAAGTGCACACTAGCCATCCGGAAACTATGCCGGGATCTACAAACAGAGCCAATGAAAAGCCTGCCCATTGCTGTATAGCGACTCATTTGTGTTAAGTAACTGAGAATAATGATGATAATAATCATAATAAACTTAATACACCTATTGCTGTGTATACTAACTGCGTTCTCAGGAAGAGATCCGATTCCGAGCTGACGTGGAAATAATAGCTTTATACCTAACCTGGAGCCACACCCACTCTTGCTTGAGTTCTCAATTTCTGTGAGTTACAACACCACCAATAGGCCCTATACTTGAATCATTGTAATCATTGTGAAGAGTCTTCTGAAAAAAGCTGAAAAGTGCTTTTCTACAATACCGACAATACGAGACGTCGAGAACATAATAGGCCTACATGTCCTTTTATCCTGTTTTGTGTTTTTGTTCACTTCGCCGAAAGATGTGACGAAACGCGACGTACAGACGCGACTTCAATGTCATATTTTTGGTCACAAAGTCTATTGCAGCAATAAACTTTTTCCAGACACATTTTTGCGTGATAACATTATGGACTTTAACAACCTCCCCAGGAATTTTCAACTGCTTGTACTTTAACCTATATCTTGAAATTTCTGTCTATGGTAATGTTGACGTTACAAGATTATTATAAATCATAACCACAAACAAGAGTGCCAACCAAGGAAGAGTTACTGAACTCGGCTGGTTTACTTCTGGTTTGTCAGCAGCCAGAGAAATCTACAGCAATTTCCCGGATTTTGCTACAGCATTCAGGCGTTCGCGTATACCTATGTTATTCACTCGGTCGGCCACCATCAAAATATTTAACTGACTGTAAAAGCAGTTCTCTGTTAAACTTTGGCAAGTTGGTATTTACGGGCTCAACCATGTACATCCGATGATCCGCTTGAAGTGCGGTGTTCATTTTTATTTTCAATTACCGCAGGCAACAAAATTGAATGAACATACGATCAGAGTCATGCGTCGCGGCAACAAAAATCCAGGCAGTACTGACCACTGTAAACATTTCCATGTATTTCCGGGCCTTTCATCGTTGTCTTTTGTAAACATCCGTTGTTGATGCCCCTGGTTGATGCCAGCCCCAACAAACGGTAATTAACTGCTTTGTGTTCACTGTTTTTTTCATTTTCCAGTAACGACTTCCAGTTTTGAATGTTGTGCCATTTTATCATCGTCCAGACTAGTGCATAATTTGAAATAAACCTGTGATCAATACATAAAGATCACGCACAGTTCTCGGTAATTTTGATTCAGAAAGTGCGAAACACAACGCTTAGTCAGTTAAACCAAATTTTTGGCGTTTTGTGCCCATTTTCAATTGCTCATCAAACGATAATCCATCATTTTATCTTACAATTAATATTCAAACCGAAAGTTTGTATCATAGTGTGACTTCATCCAGAGAAACTTTAGTAATGGGGCCTATCGTATTATCATGTGGCACGACTATGCCACTTTCAGGAAAAGTTATCGATGCATTTTCATAAATTCCAACTTCATTACTAATAGGACTATACACAATATAACGGACAGCATCGTCGTCACTTTGTCCGATGCCGTTTTACATTAAGAAAAATAGCAACCAGCAATATCATCAGCAGGGCCACTGGGAATTGCCGGGAATCTCGCTGTTTTCAAATTCATTCCCGCGGGAAGTCCCGGGAATTTTCGACTTTCAACTGTTTTAAATTTTCGGAAGGTATAATTTAACAATTAGAAACAATATATAGTTTAAAATTAAAATGTTATAGTTTAAGAGAAAATTCGTAATTATTATAAATTAATACAGGTATGCCCAAAAAGGAAGACACTATCAAGTATCATCATTAAATCGTTTGAGCTGACGCCAGAGGGAGCGCTGACATCATTTACCATTATGTGACGCATATTGCTACTTGTGGATCAGACATAGTTAGTGACGTCACAAAGTTGGTCACGCACATATAACATTATACAGTGCTTGATTGATGCTTTAATCTGACAAAGAAATCTAATCTCATTGGTAGGCTTTAATGAGATATAGTACGATTTTTTGATAATTTGGCAGTGGGTTACTTTTTGGGGGCCACCATGTATATTGTCGAAGTACGTATTGCGTGCACTTGACGTCTCGGTGTCTTCAATCAATCAATCAATCAATCAATCAATCAATCAATCAATCAATCAAACTAGTTTATAGTGCGCCTAAAAGTTAACCAGAGAGCTGGCCAACTTAGTCTGCCGCACTTAGGAATAACTGTCTTCTGCTGATACGTAACGTGCATTAATCAGCAGGTACAACAAACTTGTCTGCTCCACCAGAGATGACATTGTCTGATAAAATCTGTGCAAGTCCTTCATTCTACCGTTCGTTCGTTCGTCTCTTAGAAGGAGTTTGACACTTAGTCGTTCGGAAATCTTAGACGCGTCACGATATCGAAACAATGAAACCGCGTTGCAAATGACAGCCTCGTTTACATCGACCGTTCCTTTGAACCATGACCATATGATACAGAATAACAACAACAGCAACAGCAGTGTCGCCGTTGTCGTAGTGGTATTAGTAGTAGTAATAGTAAAACAGTAAATTAAAGAGTAAATTAGTCGCGAATAGTAGGCCTACCCATTTTATACGGGATGCATTGACTTCATAAAACAAGCGCAAGCCATGTTGTAGGGAAATTTGATGCAAGAACAGAGTGAAACTGCATCAGACGAGCTAAACCATCTATATGAAGTACTTTGGCGTAGGAATTTATCCGATGTATGTGTTCTACCTCATCACTTTGTTTATATTAGGCAGCCCTGCCACTTTGTGCTGCTTCACTGACGTCACATCGCTCCCTCTATAGCAGCCACATATGGATATTTTTAGACCAGCTTGGCGACGCTTTTTTTCTGTTTTCCATTAGGACTGTGCGAACGGCGCGAAAGATGTGGAACTGAGGAGGATTAGCGTCATATGTGATGATGACTTGGCGGGCGGCGGGCGGCTGGCTTATGTGTTTTCATTGCCCGAGCGAACGATCTTTGCCGGGTAATCGTGTCGCGTGGGCGGCCGCCAGCAATGTGTAGGTGGGTGGTCGCCAGGCGCCACGCAGCGTCCAGCAGGACTGTGGCGTTGTTGCATCGCTTATACAGTCAACTGTGCAAGACGCAGCAAGTGCCCGTCCGTTCGCATGGCAACAGCTGACCGTCGTTGCACCGCCACCGCAAACGGTCTGTTCGCGTGTCGTTTCGTCCGCGCACATTCAAATGCAGATCCGATAGCCAGTGCGTGAACTGACCAACCGCCTGTCCCGCGTTTTGGCAGTTTGTCCGACATCGTTGTCAACAGCTCTCTCGCGCCGCCTGTGAGTATACGTCAGTCGGATGACGTCACACGGATGCCTGCTCCTCGTTGACAATTGGCTGGCTTCGCAGCCGCCGCAGCCGGGCGCGGGAGCTGCAGCCTTCCGCCGTATACGTTCATTCACAAAAATACACGCCCGATAATGATTGGACGTCGAGGTCTGGAAGGCGCGAGAGCGACAGTGGCGGCGGCGCACTCATCTACTCCCCACCACCATCTCGACAACGCCGATTGTTTCCCGATATTTAGTCGCCGGTCGATGCATCACACCTCCTTTAATTCTCAGGCCAATCTTCCAGTCGACGGAGATCGTGCGCAAGCGAGTCGATTTTTACGAAATCGTCCGTCTCGAGCCGTTCGCCACGTGGGCAGGTCGCTGTTGGCGCTTCGAGTACACATCCGTCAACAGCAATTGGCTCGGATAACGGCGCGTATATATAAGTCGACGCCAAATTTAGCCACTTTACGTCTTCGGGTTTCTTCATCAGCGGAATGTTTGTTGTCCACCGACGCGTACGGCTTATCGTACGACGCAAATATAGATCGCAGTCACAGGACTCGTTTACTACCGAAGCGGCAGCAACTCTTGACCCAAGGTTGCTAAACGGCATTCGGTGAAGTCGTCGCCTCTGTTGACAGGCAAGTCATTCATTACTGCTTGAGCTTCGTGCAAAATTAAACCCGCATGACTGTTACGCTCGGGACGGGAGTACTTTTCGTGCAGAGTACAGACCCACGTGAATCTGTGAAAAATAGTTTTGTAGTTTTTTTTTCTAGAACTCTGTTTCTCGAGTGGGTTTACTAAAAATAGCAAAACTGCAACAAAATATCGTCTACTAAGATATTCGAACAACGTGTACACGAAACACGAATGCACGAATCTGGGGGCGGCCGTCCCCTATTGGGTCATATATTTTTTTCGAAAAATCCGCATTTTTTCAGTATAAAAGGCATATATTTCGTTGTGCACATTTGCGACAAAAGAGGACGGAGCTGATAAATTGTCATCGCCCCTTTTTCAAAATTTTTGGATCCGCCACTGACGCCAACAAAGTTTGTCGGTAGACAGGCAGGAAGTTGCGACAAGTAATTGTGTGACGACAAACAGTGCAAGATCATTTGATTTGTAGGCGACACGAATAACTTTCATTTGCTGTTTTGTTGTCAGGCATATTTTAATTTCATTATGCGCTTAATTTATCTACATTGCGATTAGCTCTTTTGTTTCGTTATTTGGTTCAGCACAATAACAACATCATTCATTTCCTTGTTCGTCTGTCTTTGATGCACTGAGCCAAAATGGATGAGCATATGTCGTCAGGCAAGAATGCAGGGTGGTCCAAAAAAGTTGTCCCATACCGAGCTATCAAAAACTCGTATTAAAGCGTATGCCAATGAGGTCAGATTATTTTCCGTCACATAATGTGTCGAAGAAGCGTCATAATATTAGGCCTGTTGGCATTAAACTACGCGCGACCAAATTCGTGAAGTCAGTTACTGTGCGAGAGCCGAGAAACTTCGATATGCAGGATGGCCAAAAAAGTAAGCCACTACCAAATTATCAAAAATTGTGTTAAATTGCATTAAAGTCTGCCAATGAGAGTATATTTCTTCGGCAGATTAAAGAAAATAGTCAAGCACTATTATAGTATCCGTCGATATTAAATATTCTCTGTGTGACCTACTCTTTGACGTCAAATATGCGGGCCATACAAAGTAGCGATCTGTGTCACATACGATAAATGGTGTCAGCGCTCCCTCTGCCATCAGCTCGCCTTAGCAAGCTGTGAATTCCATTCCTAAACCATCAATTAGATGGAAATTGATGTACAAAATTTTCTTTGATTTCAATATTTTCTCTTTCTGGTTTTTAGTCATGATTTTGTCATATAAGCTTAGGCTTAGATTGATTTTACCCACGTCGCAGATTCAAACACTGCAAGTAATGATGTCACAAATTAGATCAAACATAGAATATTTAATATTAACTTATTACATTCTTGTGCTCATTTTGTACTCAAAATTGATGAGAAATGTAGCCACACTGGCGGTTTTTAATACGATTTAATGACGATTCTTGTTAGTGGCTTACTTTTTTGGGCCACCCTGTAGGTCATAAAGTATAGGCCTAATTGATGTCGGCTCTGTCATTTTGCATCATTTTGCCTTAGCAGTCTATGAAATCCACTCCTACGCCACCCTTGAAATGGAAATTCATGTAAAAATGTATTCAATCTCCATCTTTTTTTTCTTTTTGGCATTTCGAGTTCAAGTCCATCATTTACACTTATTTTCCCCATATCGCAGCTTCAGATGCAGCAAAAGATGACTTCACAAATTAGATCATATGTAAAATACCTATAACAATTAATAATATTCTTGTGTTTCTTTTGCACTCGAGTCTGACTCAGTAATCTAGCTTTATTGGCATGTGTTTAATACGGTGTGTTAATTATACGATTTGGGGTGACGCTCGTGAACTATTGGAGCATACCCTGTATTTGTGCGAAATTCTGACGGCATCAAGTACTATAGAGACTATGGAGTATGAAAACGCACGTTTTTCTACCATTAATTGGATGTGTCGCAAGAAACTACAGGTGTTCACGATGCATGGCTGTTGCTAAACACAACTAAAAACTAAAACAGACGACATTGCAAAGCACCGTCACTGCTAAAACTGTCAGCAGTGATGTTTGTCCTATAGTCCTGGTCCTTGTCCATGCGGCCTAGTCCCTGAAAAGTCCTTATATTCGGTATTCTCAATAAAGTGTCACAACTTGGACTGAAAATTTTTGAAGAATTTAAAACTAGAATTATAATTTTTTTAAAGAACTAAAACGAAATCAGATTAAAAATATGGATCGAAAAACAAACTAGAACTATAATTAAAATTCAGGGTAAAAAAACAGAAATTTTGCCGTCAATTTTCGTTCAGAGGATTAGAACCAGTCCAGCTAGTGCTGAAAACAGTGTCAAGCACTCTAGATATTTGCAGACTTTGTTTGCAGCTGAATGACTTTACAGCAAAATCCGCAATAATTCCCATTATAACACACAATATTGGTTTTTAAGTGCTGATCGCATGTGTAACGACACGCAGGTATATTGTAGTGCAGTCTTTTTTAAGATTTTGTCTTCCATGTCATGTCACTAAGAATCACTTATGAACTAAAATCATTGTTGGTGAACGAAATAAGAACGAGCATTACAACTAATTATTATTTCTGGAAAAAAACTATAAAACAGAATAAAATATTCTTTCAGAACTAAATAAGAA
>Ga0056116_1001057_pt1 | contig 10369 bp, 11 predicted proteins | sample WorMetOlspDAHAB2_FD_67352 | JGI IMG/M metagenome (GOLD analysis project Ga0056116, IMG submission 67352) | Marine gutless worms symbiont microbial communities from Max Planck institute for Marine Microbiology, Germany - Olavius sp. DAHAB.2 ...
GTTATATTATATATTTAAATTACGGGGGAAGAAACAGAAGGAGAGAGAAAATGTGTCATTATGTTATTCAAATAAAAAATATTTGTTTAATTTAGTCTATTCTCTTGGAACACCTTTGACACTATACACATACCTCCAATAGGGTCGTCGCCATACTTGATGTTGAGAAGGTAGATTCCAGGCTCCTGCGGCTTGTACTGAAGCAGATATTCACCTCGCAGATTGTTCACTGTCATATTCTTGCACGCCAAATCTATGCGATATGCGCCTTCCGTTGAAATAGTCAGCGAACCGTAGCCTGAATAACATCAAGCACCTGTGTTGTGAGTAAGAAAATAAGTTAATGTCTTTGGACATTAGTAGTAAGTAAGTAAATACACAAGTAAGTAAGTAAATGTTGATTTGTACAGAGCAAATGTGTGAAACGGTGACACCTCTAATAATGAGTTCATATATCTAATACCCGGCAAATAGATGCGTTTTAAACGTTCAGACTCGACGACCGGATCAGGCGACGAATCAATCAGTGAGTTCCAAACCGTCGAAAAACTTGTGCCAATAAAAGAAACATTCAGACTGTTACAGGGACGCTGAAAGAGGTCCAACACAACAGCCAAACGACATGATAAGAAGAGAACGGTCAAACTGTAGACAGCCGGTCACTGACACACTGTGCAACGTTGACGCCACACAAAAGGAGGGGTTAAGATCTGAGGCAAAGTGAAACGATAACACTCAGGGGATCGCCATCCCACTTTTGCCATAGGTTATTCTAGGATTGTTGCAAATCCGGCGAGTTTTTACGGGAGTATGGGGGTCGGCCACGTTTGGAACTTGAATCACCTGTTTCATCATCATCATCATCACCATCATAAACATTTTTAACGTTGCCTCAATCATGTTAATTATTGCAAGGACCACAGGTGTCCAGACAGTAGTGATGAATGGTAATAGTAACACATGAGTCATATGATAGTGTCTTGGTACGAACGGGAAAACAGAAAGGTCTCGAGTCGTTGTCTGAAAACCGCGAGTGATGGCGCAGATGCGACGTGGAGAAGCAGGTCGTTCCAGACGGTGGCACCAGAAACCGGAAACGCCCGCCGACTGTAGAGACGAACGGGTGGAACGACCAGACGATGTGAGGTAGAAGACCGCAGCTGTCGTCTGGATGTCACGTCGGAAACACGGGTGAAACACGACTGTAGGTAGGACGGAGAGGTGCCGTGGATGGATTGCTACGTCATAACTGCCAGTTTAGTTTGAAGGAGATACGTTCTGGGACGCGCAGCCAGTGAAGGTTGATGAGCGCTGGGGTAATGTGTTCTGACCGTCGAATTCTGAAAATTAGCTGAGCCGCAGCGTTCTGAACACACTGGAGACGCTGGATGAGGTTAGCAGGGAGTCCAAACTGTTGCAGTAATCCAATAGGGAAAGAACGAGTGCAACAATAAGTGTTCGAAAAAATACACAAACAGAGCGAATTTTCTGCTTTCGCTGGGCATCCAAAATCTTTTCAGCTCCATGGAGTCTTTTCAGTAGACCCACTGATCAGGGGCTCTGTTCTGGACCCCGCTGGGGGCTCGTCCTAGACCCTTGTTATTGGCTCGCGCTCCGCGCTGACCATGCTTGTCCACTCCATATGTTTTGACCTTGCGACGCCCCCTGGTAACATTGACAACGACTTGGTGAGATTCTCTTACCAGCCTCTGCAACGTCGATGACGACGTCATTCCACTGCTGAGTCATACCCTCGCGCACCGCTCCGGTCACTTTGACCCTCGTCGCACAGCACACTTCAGTGTCGCCGATCTGAATCTGGAACGGACTTCCCGGAAATTTGGCTCCGTCCTGAATGACGTCTACCACGTACGTCCCCTTCTTCTTAGGCTGGAAGCCCATGAAACCTGCCGCAATACAGACACGTCGTTGAAAATTCCCAATATTTCGGGGAATGTGCAGAATCACTAAACACGCAGCGATCATGGCGGCGTCGAACTTAAAGCGCACACGTAACTTCCGATGCAGATACTTACGTTACTTATGCTTTCTTGCTCATCGGTTTTTATGTTTTAGTTGTATTTCATACTGGTTTTAGTTACTGGTCACGTGCCGTAGACTAAGTTAGCCAGCTTTGTGGTCAATCTTTTGAGACGTACTTCGTGCATTGTCATTTTTAAGTGATTCAATAATCGATTAGACACCATCGCGTCTTCTGTCATTTTTCCTCCGCATTTCAATGCCTTGTTGCTACGGTTGACATTTTTAGCATTTTATGGTGACTTCATTAATTAAATATTTTAATATAGGTTTTTAGACTTTTGTACTAAGTGTACGATGTTTCTACTAAGAAATAGTGATCAAAACTGATTCCGACACAGACATAGTCCAGAACATAGATCGTAATGTCGGCCCATAGCGCGACGCCAATTAAGCTAGCAAGTACCAGATTTCTGGACAACATGTAAACCATTAAGAGAGTTGAGATAAATAACGCAGGCCTACATAAAATGGAATGTGAAAATCGCCATCAATAGGAGATAATATCGAAATAATGAGTTAGTGGTAGGCTTACGGTTTCGTTCAGGGTGAGATTTAGTTTTCACGTAGTGTAGTCCTTGCAGGAGACTCCATTGATATTATGCGCACGCATGACCGCCACGACAATTCGTTATTATTTCTAGATCACCCCCTATATTTCTGGCGATTTTCACACTCCTACATTAAAACACACGCCAAAACCGCGAAAGTAACTAAAGTAAATAAGTAAGCAACTAGCCGAGTTTTCCGTTGGGCAGTTTCTTGAGAAGGCACTGTTCACTGGCGCCGTTCGGCGTTTTGAAGTTGCCGACAATTCCCGTCATATCGACGTCGTTTCCGCCCAGCGTGTAGTCGCTGGACGCAGGCACCGCCAGCTGAGATTTCTTGCGACCTTCGCCTACAAAAACACGCACCGTTCTGTCACGTTCATCATTATGAATAGCCCAACTACATAAAGTAAGAACAGAAATTAAATCAAAATTAACGTAAAAAGGAAAACTTTAAAGCAAAAGCCTCAGCAGGATCAACGCACTCAATGTATGTCCTTAAAGTGTTTTTAAGTTGCCGCAGTCCGCTTATACACAGGATAGTTTTGCGCATGCCAATTATAGCTTAATATAAAGAATGAACTGGCATCAAACGTTCTTGAGGGAGAGCTGGATGTCGGCTACGGTGGTCAAGTCCCACTTAGTGACTGACTCCACAATCCAGCAATCTGGTTTCGACCATCCATTACAACAATGGTCTCCGCTGAATCGTTTCCGTTCTGCACAGGGACATTGTGGCGCCTATAAAAAGATATGGCATCTAACAGACTCATAGGACCTGTGCTCCTGTGGCCGAGACCCAAACGATGTCTCACACACTATCTACTCACGCCGTTTGACATAGCTGAATGGTGGTTTGTCTAGACTTCACTCTGTAAATGATGACGCGGTCCAGTGGCTGGCAAACTCAGAAAATGAATTTATTATTTATTATTTATTATGCAATTATACACGAATTACGAAATTAATAAAAATAATGGAAAAAATAGTAAAAATTCAATAGTACAATGTCACGCATGCATCGAGCTACCATAACAGCATATCCCCGTACGAATCACAGTGAATCCGCGTACGAAGAAGAATTATTGCAAAATCGACTCGCGTGTAAATATTGGAACATGCAAATCGAACCTGATATTCTGGCGGAGAATGGCGATCCGTGGATGTGTTTGCCATGACTCTTGACGTTGACCAAGTACTCGCCAGGTATCACCGGCAGGTAGTCGATCGTCAGCACTCCGTTGTGAACCTCCTTCTTCACGATGTCGGCCTGCGCCGGTCCCTCGATCGTCACCTCCGCGTCAGCTGCATCCACGCAAATTTTAAATCAAATCAGAGTTTATTACTTGCTCCATAGGCACAGACACGGACAGTGGCTCCGAAACGAATTTGAAAGTGGGGGCAGACGTCACGTCCGGCGCAAACCGCCGGAAAATTTTTGGTTGTTTTGCCCGTCCACTTTATTGGCCCCACAAGTTCAATTAGTCGTTTTGGCGAGCGCTTTCCTGATGGTCAGTACAGCGTTGCCAATTTTTTGTTTATCGTTCTTCAACTCGCGGCGCCCCTTGCCACGCCATTTTTTAAAGTAGGGGCACGTGCCCGCGTGCCCGTGCCCTATGGACACGGAGACAGGTGGGGCTCTAACCAGAGCCGCGTCCACATGTCCACACTTCATGATATAGCCATACCCTTTTTATCCAGTAGATTATATACCACAGAATGTGGACATACAGTGTGAACCAAACCCTGACCCTAACCTATTGCGGACAATTTGAAATTTCCATATGCGACGGTACCGATGGGTGTTGTGCTGTTAGGCCTATCGTGTGGTGGGAGTTGCGCAACCGTCACCCGCAAATCTTATCACATGCGTTAGCGCGACCGCGACTGCATGTGAGGAATGAACGTCGTCTCGAGGGACATTTGCGATCTCCCAGCAAACGCAGAGTAGCTAATTACAGCATTATTTCGGTCGAAATCTTGAAATTTTAACGGAGATAATTTTTTAACGCTAACTAACGCGTTAATTCGAAAGCCATAGCTCAAAGCACTTTCTAATTTTATTTTGCGTTATTTTGCTCCCATTTTAATTCATTTAATTCAACCCATGTTTCAGATGTGGATGTCGTAGAAGTGTGTATTAAATGAATACATGCATATGTATGTATGACATGCAACCTCGAGTGACGCTGAACTGAAGGCGCTGACCGCTGGCACCCTGCACCAAGCCGGCGCCGTAGGCGGACACGTAATGTCCGTTGTCGGTAGCGTCGACGTTGATACGAAAAGGGGTGCCTGGAAAAACCACACGCGTCACAACAGCCATTCGGTTACAGCTGAAGCCATGAAAAACCACCACTAAAAAGCATTCACTCACACTATCTATGCGCCTTACCCGGCAGTGACGACCTCACTTATTATAATTAGTTAATTAATCAGTAATTACACGATATCATGCGAGAGTTGTTATTACTGAGACAGGCCTAGTATACTGACAACAGCTGTAATGTGTTAATTCGGATTCGAATTGATTGTATTGTTATATATTTATTCACTGCTTAACTGCATGTTTTTACACTTTAAAGAGACATTTTTAAAATACTTTTTCCCTACTTTTTTGTGTACGATTTCATCACAAGTAAATAAATCGATAATAAATTAGATGCGAACGAGCGCCAGACCTTCAACGGGGGCGTCATTATAACTGACGTTGAGCTCGTGAACTCCGCTCTGCGTCGGCACATACTGAATGGTCACTGAACCGTCCTGGTTTGGCTGTAGCGCTGCCTTTGGACGTCCGGCGGACGGCATGACGACGAACTTGCTCGATGAAGCTGATGTATCCTGTCTGGTTGACCAGTATCTGCACAGTGCACATCCGACACACAGCAGCCACATTGACACGAGCTGACAAGCATAAAGATGGGACGTTCCAGAGCGTATATACAAGCTGAACGTTAGCATATCGCCGCCTGCACGAGAAACCTCCGGGCTATCTGGTTGACTGTTGCACACCAGCTTCAGAGTAGACAACTACGCTCGGCCAGTCGACAACACTTACGGCTAACTGTGCCACTGCGTTACCGGCTGAGTAAGTTCGGTTGCCGGGCCGTTTCGGTCGCCGGTCCAACTTCGTGGAACCCTTTACCGGATCGTCTCCGTGCTCCAACACTGAGTTCTGCCAGTTTTTGGAAAGTACTTACACTAAAACAGAATTATTTGCGAGTTACTAAGCATACTATGCGCAGATGCTTCACGATTCTGCTCTACATAAATCAACGATTGACATTCACATTTACATTGACAACCTTCACTGTGAGCCATAAAAGTGGAACTGTACAGAGAGTAACAGTGGCGTAGCCTAACTCTGTCTTTTGGTGGCTGGTTTGGCGTAGTGGTAACAGCGTTTGTTACATCAACAAAAAGTTGAACAACGTCGAGTCCGGTTAGTACTGGGATTGGGATTACCTTTTTGGCTCTACCATCCCGGTATTTATCGTGGCCTATCAGGCCTACTCAGCCTAGCCATTCCTCCATGAATTTTGCGATGAGTACTGGCGATAATTTTGGCTACCGCCCGGAAAGCAACGGCAAGTTCTGCGTAGCAGTGGGCCCTGTTATCAGAACTGTATTGGTAGTCGCTGCAGTGAATTTTCCTTTCAGCATAGTTATTTGGAGATGACTGACGGACATCAGTCCAATATTACAGAACGACTACCATACTGGCTTACTGTATGCTAGCTTAATTGGGTATAACCCTCAGTTGGCTTATAGGTCGAAGGGAATGAGCTCGTCGCAACGGACCACACGGTTAATGCATAAGTCTTCTTCAATTCTGTCTACAATAGTTACCGCCGCCATGTTGGAGGTTATACATACATGCGTTTATCAATCTGATGTCCGCCTCCGAAAAGACCTATATTGTGTCGGGTGGGGCGTTAAACTCTACTAACTCAACTTATCAATCTGATGTCATGCGCTTCTGATATAATCAGTACAAAAAAGTGACAAAAATATGAATAACGTAAAATAAAGTAAAAAAATGTGAATGTCAGTGCGGTTAACAATGTAAGTTTCAGTAATAATGCCGATCGTTCATGTTAACAGATTTAGGAATCAATTCTTTCTGATGAGTGCGTTGTCAAAGGCTATATTTTGGTTTAGTACTGTCTTTAATAAAAGGGTGTAAAATTACGACTAATTTTGAGTATACTATTAAAATAATTATCGTCAGTGTCATCGAAGATATCATGGAGGTACGGCAGTTCCCTGTCACAGTACCCTCTTCTCTTGCACCTCATTATAAACGCCTCTAAGTTGGCCATGTCCGCCGCCGAGCAATACCCACGCCATGCTGGTGAACAGTGTGTCAATTTGGCTAGAGCTGTGGATCTAAAAACGTCGTGAAGTGAAACAGTCTTTAATGCATGTGCATGTAGAGTTCGGTAAGCAAAGAGCAGACGGTTGCAAGACTCCAACAGGTAGGAAACGTGATCAGTGTTGCGGCAGAGTCACATCGTAACGTACGTATGCTTCGAAACTGTCGTGTGTGTGTAATTATATTATACACCAGTCGAAATACACGGCCTGCGAATAACCTCGCCATAAGAACTGTCCGAATTATTCACACTCGCTTTCAACTGACTTTTTCACACTAAGTATACCCCCAACGTCGAAGCGTGCTATGCATGACGTCTGCACCTCATGACCTCGTGTACAAACGTGATAAACGCATGCACTTCGTGGCGCTGACAAACGGCGTAAGAACAGCGTAGAGCGTGCATAGCTACGGGCGCATAGTGATCAATGCGGATAAACCGAGATGACCCGCTATAAGTTACCTCGCTGAACTGCAGCTTCCCCGTAACGTGATTATGACCACATTTGAGATGTGATGTTGGTCTGGAGGCAGGGGTGGAGTGGCATAACTGTCTCTGTATTGTGCACTGTAATGTGTATTGCTTCATTATAATGCTGCACAATAGCACGAGCAGTTCTAACAGGTTCGTTAACATGATTGTGTCTAAGATCTCTTTTAGTTTGGCTCTTGTCTTGCAAGTGCCTCTGTAACTTTTCCTGTTCAAGGCACTACAGCTTTTTACAGTTTTTTTATTATTCTATTACCTTTATCTTTTCCAGAGCCAATTTTCACGAGATTGATCCTTTATATCTCATTTTGCTACGTAGCGTGTAAAAAGTGTCCCCAGAATAACCTATTATGTGTCGGTACCAAACTCACTCACTCACTGTATACTGCAGGTGATTTCTTTGCGCTAGTAAAGGTGTGATAATGAGCTGTGAATTAACGGCTGCAGACGGAATGAAACAGCCTTTGTTCTTCGCTCCAGGCACAGCGCAACTGTTAGCATGATGAGTTCAAGTGCGTCCTCATTTTCTTGTGCCATATCGGTGTGATATTATCGCAGAATCGAATTATAGCGTCGAACTATCAGCAGCAAGCAACTTCAGTGATATATACGAGGTGCAAGATGCCGCCATGTTGAAGGTATACTTTATGTGAACAAAGAGAGTGTTAAACGCGGAAAAATCTGAGCATCCCTAGGACAACGTTGTCAGCGCCTTTAACTAACTTGAGTCAGTATTCCATCAGTCCTGGTCGCAGGAAACGCAACTGCGCAGAGCTCGCCTTTTCTTCCCCAGCGTAGCAATAGCTATAATAAAAGTGCTATGTTAGTCTTCAGGCGCTATCCGCATCTACATGTCACCTGAACCACTTATACCACTTTCACACTTATGCGATTCACGTCGCGGTTCTGCGTGGTTCTACAACTGCAGAGAACCGCAGGAAACCGCAAATATATCGCGAAGACCGTGAAGCAACCGCGTCAAAAAACGTAAACCATCCGCGACCTTCCGCAATACAACCGCAGCTTTCCGTCTACAGAACGTTTTGTCTGTCGGGTGCCGCTGGAAACCGCGGCTTGAACCGCATAGGTGGGAAAGTGGTATTAAACAAATGAGCTCCGCTACTCTTCTGGGGTTTACGAAAGAGATTTGTATAAACCCCACCGTTAATTTGGGAATGCGCACTCTGCCTGAACTGCCGCCTCAGCGCTGGGCGTGGGTCAGCTTATAGCTACGCTTATGTCATCATCAACCCGAAATAAAAGGTAGATGTTAACTCTCATCAGCATTCAGCATCGACCAACAATCCACGCAACAACAGCACGAAAGGCATTCGTCAGCTGTGCCATGCACGCTCGCGCGTCAGTCAGCACCAAATTCCACTACCTCGACTTCACCCAGACTTATTGTGCACAAGCGTGTCTTACGACATGTATGTGACACGGAACGACGATCAAGCTTGTTTTCGACGCAAGCGATACAGCTTATTGAGCGTGTCTGGCCGAGTCGATCAGCTTCTAGTCTGCTCACCGCTGGCAGCGACTCTGCATATCTGACTATGCATAACGCTACACAAATATTTCGAATCTTGCACCGTTCTAGGTAGAAATCGGCATTATGAACTAGGGGGTTTCTCGGACGGGATTCCGAAAACTAGATCGTCATGTGCTGTGCTGTCACTTCTTGTGCAAATAAGGGATAGTCTGGAGTGTACACCGTCGACTGGTTAGTCGAAGCTCGATACGCGGCCATTGTCTACGGCACACAGACAAAGGTCCCAAACCATCTCATGGTCGGTCGTTGACCAGGCGACCCGATATGGTATTTCATGTGCCGTGATACCTTTCCGCTACAGCATTAGAAGCTACTATGCTGCTCATCTATTTCCAGGAGTCGACAAATTTCTTGCATCAATCGTCAATCCAGCTTACCTGCATTATCGAGTTTTAGTGCGACTTGAGTGCCAAACCGACAGAAAACTTGCTCTGCCAAAACTCGGGCAACAGTCTTCGCCTTATTGTTGGGAAACGCTTGGTTACCGAAGGGAGGGTGAAAATGTATACGGAAATTAATAAATCATTAAGGGCCGGCAACATGGACGACTTGAACTTGACTTGCCCGTGGGTCTACAACGGCTCCCCCGACACGACTTGTCTTCGTGAAGTCGAAGACATGGAAATTCGGCTTTACGTCCAGTGACGATCAGACATGCATCATCTGCGGCCTACCGCTGTTGCTTGCTTACAGTGACGGGCGCAATCGAGACACGCTTTCAGACCCGACGTCAGCGGCGCGTTGATGACATGGAATTCGGGCTTTACATTCGGCTGCGCGTGCACCACGATAGAAACATCGACAGCCGTCGAAAGTTCTTTCTCACGGCGATGTATAATCTACAGTTCGCCGAACGCAAACCGAGGGGCTTTCAGTGTGCCGTTCTGCACAAAATGTTCAGCTCTAAAACGGATTTGTGCAGATGTAAAATCAAATTCGTGCAGCCGAAAATTTTGATTCTGTGTCAGCGGAAGCACGATTTTTTTTAGCTCAGTGCCGCATTATGGGGGTGCTAAAGGTGATACAGCACGCGGCCCCTGCAGTTGGGGAACGCCATTGGTGGTCGTTACTGCCGGGTTAAGCTAAAAAATCAATTAGCCTTAGCCAGTTTTCTGGTTACAGATCTGCAAGGGGACCGACCACACTAGCTTTAATGCAGCCATGAGCGCTCGTAGTGTTCGGCAGTAAAGGAAACGGATGCAGCTTGTGCAGATCTTAAAACTTCCTTTAAAATGCTCACATGCTCACATTGGTATACCTTTGTGTCGATAAAGAAAACTGGCTAACGCTTGTTATTTCGATTAATTTTTCGCCAATTTTATACCGACAAATGACATGTACGGTTAAGAAAATAGGGGCCT